>TARA_R110000868_G_C10972640_1_pt1 | contig 38165 bp, 56 predicted proteins | sample TARA_R110000868 | Tara Oceans TARA_R110000868 (sample SAMEA4397489) | marine metagenome | biome: Polar Biome; feature: [SRF] surface water layer (ENVO:00010504); material: water (ENVO:00002006), including particulate matter (ENVO:01000060) such as... | depth 5 m | reverse complement strand
GTGGTGGAGGTAATGGAGGAGCCGATGCCGATGGTTCCGGCTCAACTGCTGGCAGTAACGGAACTGCCAACCGTGGCGGCGGTGGTGGAGGCGCAGCTAGTAGCGGTGCAACTTGGACTTCAACAGGAAAAGGCGGAAACGGCGGCAGTGGTATCGTCATTGTGCGTTATCTATTACCAACGAAAAGACGCACGTATGGAAGAAATGCTGCTGCCGAGCCACCAGCACCGACTAATCGGAGGTTTCTTACATTATTAGGGGTGGCGTAGTAGAATAACTATATGTTCCCTCTCGAAAAACGAAAAATAATTAGAGGCGCAGCTGCGCATGTTGCTGCAGGCTTAGGAGTTGGGGGTGATTGGGTAGCTTCTACTGGCACACCATTATATGCCCCGTTCGACGGTGTGCTTGAAACCTATTTTGGCAATCAAGGCGGTAACTGGGCACGCCTCACCAGGAGCAACGGAGACCGCATAGAAATGGCTCACCTTGATAAATACTACCTAAAAGGTGGTAATGTACTCGCAGGCAATCTAATCGCTTACACGGGCAATACAGGGGCTATAACAACAGGTCCACACCTTCACATACAAATCATCCGAGACGGTAAACGTATCGACCCTAACGCATATAACTGGGAAGATGCTATAATACCTCCTATGAACTGCGAAACACAAAACAAAGAGATTATAAAGCTCAATACTGAGATTGGTAAAGTGACGAAAGAACGTGACGATGAGCGTGAAGGACACAAGCAGACATTCTCCCAGCTAGAAACAGCGCGTGCAGAGATTACAAGGATAGAAGCTAAAGGCAAAGCAAACCAGTTAATAATAGATAACGTCCGCAGACAAGTAGCATGATATGGTTTCTGAAGTACAGAAAAATGCAACGGACGCAGGAGACATAGTTGTAGATAAAGCTACAAATGCTGCTCGCGCCGTAGAGGATTCTAGGTCGGCTGATACGGCATCACTATTAGCGCAGGTAGATAATCACATGATGTATCAGGCGAATAAAAACGCTTTAGAAATGGAACGCACTTTAACTAAGATTGTAGAGGATGCACTGGGTAAAAACCCCACAAGATATATAGATGTATCTCGTATCCCCCTTATTTGTAAATCTATTATGGATATATCAGAAAATATGAAAGAACTAAAAGCAGCAACGATACCAAAGGAAACTGTTATGTCTAATAAGGAGAGAATCGCAAAAATCGAACATGAAATTGACAAAAGCCTTATAACGAAAAAAGAGTTTTCCCCAGTAGCTTCAAGGGTAGAAAATATTGAAAGTAATCAAGCATGGATAGTGAAGATAATAGTAGGGGCTGTATTAGCTGCCGTTCTAGGTCTAGTCCTTATTAACGTACGATGAAAGTGAGGTGAGCTTATGAATGCATTCAATGAAGCAGGAAAAGACACATCAAGAGTAGCTATCTTCGGAGCTTTATCTACGTTACTTAGCTATGCAGTAAATTCGGTATTTCCGAATATGCCAGGGGAAGTACAAAGCGCAGTGCTAGTTCTTATCTTCGCAGGGCTAGTTTATGTGGACAGTTACATCCACAACCGAAAAGACATGAAAGCTAATGGACTAGTTCCTTGGTAGTGATATAATAAAAGAGCAATCGACCAAGATTGCACCATTTTTGAACAACGCGACACGTCCTGAAGGAGCGTGTCGTTTTGTATTTATACGATACCTAGTGTTCTAAGTACTGCCCCTATTGCCGCTATTACAATCACTAATTGAATAAGCGAAAGAATAAGTGTAGGAAGACCTAATGCCAACATACCAAGAAGCCAGAATAGTACTAGCACCACAATGACGATAACAATAACCTTAACCAATGCATCTATTGTAAAGTTCATATCTAATCACCTCACAATCTGTATTAGAATCTCTTCCCTGATGGCATGAATTGGAAGTGAGGCGCCTTTTTGGCACGGTACGTGCCGAATGGGCGCCGTCAATTGAGCTACTAAGAGGCATTGCGTCTTCCTCCAAATAACTCAGGAATACGGCGACCGATGCGGAGGCTTCTATACGCGAACAATAAAATTGTTACTTTTTGTTATCTTCTTGGTGTTTTGGAGGATGCTCCGTCCTGTTATTTATGCCTTTTACTAACCATTCTCCGCTAAGTGCGCTACTCTTTTTTATGATTTCGGTTGGTTGAAAGTTTGAATTATCGGCTTCGACCCCAGTATTTTCAGTTGTCTTATTGTGTTGATAATACATCATAGTTGCATATTAGCAGTTGTTGGTTGGTTAACAGGGATTGCTGTTGGGGTAAACGTGGGATCCATCTCACCGTATTCTACCAAATAATCGAGATTTCCGCTTTTACTATATGGTAACATAGATACAGTTCTTTCACTCACAAGGAGATTCCAATGCTTAAAGCAGAAGTATGTCGAGAATGCAAACGTGCACGTTTTGAAACAGGAGCTTACAGCTGGTCAGAATGGGCCCCTGTAGACTTCGAAAAGACCACTCAGCCAGTACAGACAAGAGAAGTCACATGCACTCAGTGCTTAATAGCAAAACAGCACGAGATTGCGAGTACGGCAGGAGTAACAACGTAACAGTGAGGCGGACTAAACACCCGCCTTTTCTCTTTCAACAAATCTAGGATAATCAGAAATCTCACATTCATACTTGCACTTACGGCACCTATTAGTGAGCATATACCCGTCTTCTGTTTCTAGTGTATGTACAGGGGCACGGGAGCCACACATAGGGCATACGTCCTTTGTGAGATCGAATAACGGATGTTTTTTCCACTCAGCCTTCATAGAGATGCGAGAAATTTTAGCATTCTATGAACGTCCCATGTCTCTCCTTTTTGTAGAGCTTCGTGTATTTTCTTGGAACGTCCAGGGAATACCGAATTGAACCATTCAGAAAATAACGTAGGGTTTTTATGCATCCAAAAATGACAAGCCGCGCAAAGGCAAAGATAATTCTCAAACATCCAGCGTGTGGATAAATAAGCCCTAGAGGATATATGACACCATTGTAGTGTTTCCGTTGAACCACAGCGCTCACAGTGACCCACAGCCCTACATAATGCGCCTACTAGCTTATCTATCTTGGCTTTAATTGTTGATTTTTTTGGTAACTTTTTCATTCAATGTTTTGCGTAGCCATTTTATTTCACTGAGGCACGCGCAATTACCACCGTCCTTACAAAGACCAAACTTTTTGATGTATTCCGCAACCTTTTTCTCAACCCATTCGTTTTTCATCTACTTAATATACCACGATAGTTATACACAGTTTATAATCCAAAAAAGTCCTTAACATCTTGAGTGTCTATTGCACTACAAACTCCTCCTTGATAGGGTTTTCCACACTTAGAACATACATACGTTTGTGTAACACCTTGATACGCAGAACGACCTTCGCAACAAAGAGACTTTCTTTCAGAGCAATGGATGTTGAGGCACGTTATTTTTGCGTCGTTCATATCTTACTTTAGTTTATGGTCACAATGATTGGATGTACAGGCATGTACTGTTGTGTGCTCTTCATCCGTTGGGCTAACTTCTTGTAATTCCCCTTTCTCTGGCTCTATAGGCTCCAAAGCATTTACCATAGCATCTACATCGTTCATGCCTTTTATTTTGTTAAGTACCATTTCTCCTATATTTATTCCGTATAGTTGTTTCATTAGGATTTATAATTATCTTTAATAAACTTCTTATGCTTCGCTAGTATCGCTTTTCCTCTTTTTGTTTGCCAATACAGTACCCGTTTTTCGTAGGCTTTTATGAGCGTAAGCGTGTCTGCGTCATTATTATTTATATCCCGTACGAGCTGTATGCGCTCTAGTTCTTGTGGCGTTGCGAAGTCTGCCCATTGGCGGCTCATAGGAATTGTGTGCTTTGGCGTGTTATTTCCATAGCTATATACCAAAGGATAAATATTACGGTTAGGACTATTGCTAATACGATGTTGGCTATTTTGGTCATAGAAAGTTTAATGCTAATTCTACAGTTACTACTTGGTTTACGATTTCCTCTAACTCGCTCATTTTTAGCTTATAATTTCCTTCACACATTCTTTCGATTGCTTTGTGGACTGCTGTTTGTGGTTTGATTTTCATAGGTTAGGTCAATTTTTCTTTAACTTGGTTGATAAGTTTTTCTAGGCTTGCTTGGTAAAATAACTCGTAGTTTACTTTTTCCCCTTGTTGCTTCCATAAGAGAAACAAAACATTTCTTAATCGTAGTGCGGGGCTTTTTTCATGTTCCATTCTTTGAGGCTCTGGGATAGCGTTTATATCTTCGTCTTTGAAACTTCCATCCTTAATTGCTACATACACACTGTTTGCTCTTAGTCCGAACAGTCCTGCTAGTTCTAGTGGGTCAGTAATCTCCATTGAGCTTTCTAGTGTGAGGCGAATGGTTCTATCTTTCCTTGTTTTCACTTCGCCTATTTCTCCTTGGAAAAGTAGAGTAGACATCACTTCGTTTTATCTTCCCCAAATCTATTCCTTGTACCTTTACATGTAGGGTAGTCCTGACAGCTATAGAATGCTCCATACTTTCCTTCTTTGAGGTTCATTACCTTGTTACATACAGGGCAATTCTGAGGGAGTTGTGTGCCGTTACCTACTACCGTCTCAGGTATCTTGGAATTATCCCCAACGTTCTTAGTGACTTGAGCTACTGAATTTGATGCTTTGTTGCCGTCATCGTCTTCAGCTTCGAGCGATAGGAGTGACTGTAGGGCGTATCTGCGGTAGTAAGTGATAGCACTTCCCATTTCTTGTGCCTTTAAGCCGTCTACCGTGGTTGATACACCATCCTTTTGAGTAGTAACGATTGGCATAACAATCGGCATAATGTCTTTCAACATAGTGTCGTTTTCTGTATCCAGTAAAACAGTTTCTATTGCTGGCTTACCTTCGATGTGAACAAGTGGTTGCATCAAAACTATTTTGTGCTTATTCAATACAGGCTTTACTACATCCAGGAGAAGATTAATATCGAAGTAGTTGCTGTTGAAATACGGGTTAGTTTTTGATTTCTTTATTGCTCCTATTTCCTCTTGTATAGCGAGGAGCTTTTGATTGAGAGTTAGTTTTTCCATATTATTTGACAGAGTTAAATGCATTGATAACGTCCATGAGGACTATTTCCTTGTCTGTTCTCTGCTCATATATATCTACCTCATCATATTTCGTCTGTGTGTCTCCGTTGTAGTCTTTTCCTTCAAATGGATTGAGTTTGCTTATTGTGATTTTGTACATATTAGTGATTTTGAAGAATATAAATTATTGATGGTATTACTCCTACAATGAACCCCCACATAAACTGGCTTTCACATCTCTTGGGTTCAGATACGCTCTTTCTAGGAAAGTATGTATCTTGTACTGGCGTATACTCTACTTGCTTTCGATGAGTGTCTGTTGTAGAGGTTTCCATTGGCCAAAATGCATTAGGGTCACTGTAGTCAATATCACATCCCTCTTCTGAGCTTCTTCGAGATACGTAGTTACTCTTCATAGTTTTCCTGGTTATCTTGTTGTTCATTTTGATACGAATCTCGGAATGTTACTTCCATAGCTTCGTACTGTTGTTCGTCATCGTTTCTCATAGTTAGTTAAATGAAGGATTAATACTTTCTATTATATACATGTATACACTTAAATACAATAGCTATTTATCCACAGGCGCGAACCATGCCTCAATAATTAAGTTCAACAATACAGCCATGCTAATCTCACGCTTATAGGCTTCTTTGCGCACTTTCTTGTGGTTTGCTTCGCTTATAAAGGTTGGTTTTCGTTTAGTCATACTTTCTTCTTTTTAGGTGTTAAAACAAACATTACGCTTTCATTATCTTGAGATGCTCTCATATATCCGCCTCGTGTCTCAAATACATCAACTCCGAATATTTCATCGTCAGAATCGTAGAAACTTGCTCGCTTAATGACGGTATGAATATCATCATCTACCGTTATCATTTTCAATGCCTCCTTTTCGTTATCTGTTTCAGGTGTGAACATTATTTGTTTTACGCCGTCTGCAAGTAGTATTGCTGTTTTCATAGTATTAGTTATTAGATTCCCTAAGCGCAATTAAAGTATTCCACTCATGGAGTTTAAGTTCTCCATTTTGGCGGTATAGTCTGTATTCTAGTTTCCACCTCAGTAGTATTTGAAATATGTTCATAGTTTATGATTTTAAATGTTCTTAGAGAGATAGGCGAGGTTTGACTCGCAGACGCGCACCACCAGGATGCCTTGCCTCGCACAGCTTTGCATGTGTTGCGCCACATTACGGCTCACAGTCCGCCACTATCTCTTAAAGAACACTTAATTTACTTAACAAGAGAACAAGTAAGGCGAATCACAACGTACATACAACCGTATCTAGTAGAGGAGGCGACAGCTCTGGTACCCAATTTGCTCCTGTGGCTAAGGTGTCGTTCTCCTCAACTAGATAAAGTTGTAATGAACCTTTATAACCGAACACTTATTATCTGTCCTCTAGGGTAGCCGTAGCTCACCTAATAAGAGTATACATGTATATGTGGCAATTGCAACAATAGTTATTCACAGGCAACAAAAAAGCCACCCTTTCGGATAGCTTTCTTGCAATGCACCACGATATGCAGACCGTGGAGTCCAGTATTTCTACTGAACAATGTTAGTATATCATATAACTACCTATTGCATTGACTTAATCGTTTCTATGTTCCCAAACGTAATCCAAGAAATGAGTTATGTAGCACGGGCAAGGGCAAGTTATCCCCATCCAGCAAAAAACCCGTAATCACGGGAGGGCTCTAACTCTCCAACGATTAAACGGGTTTCGTGCCTTTTTGAAAAAATGATAGTTTCCTATCTATTCTAGTATATCACACTCCCCTTACATTTGCTTTTGCAAGACTTATAACTATTCAGATTTCCAAAACTTCGATTTCCTCAAGTAGTGGTTTTGTCTTTCTTCGTCCCATGCTTCCATTCTTGAAAGGTTAGAAAGCCTATCCGCAAACTTTATTAGAATCCCATCTTTTGTTTGTAATCTCGGAAAGTAAAATCCAACATTATCCTTCTGCCCCTCGTGCGTAACTTCCATTACTAAATCGGTTATTGTATCTCCAAATACTTCTCGTAATTCCTGTTCGGTTGTTTCAGTATCTTCTACGGTATCGTGCAAATATCCAGCAGAAATTATGTCATCGTTATCAGTTACTACTTTCAGAATACTTACAACCTGTTGAATATGGGCATCAAAATACGAAAGTCCAATATCATCTAATTGGTTTTTATGTTTCTCTTGAGCAAATAATTTAGCTTCCTCTTGCATAGTGTAAGTATATCATATAACTACCTATTGCATTGCAAATGAAAAAGCCGTTTGGGGAGAGGCAACTAAGCAATAGTTACCTTTCATCAAACGACTTTCTCGCACCTTTTCGCTACTACAACTATATCCTATTGACAGATTTTCTGCAAGCACTATACTAGGAGTATCACTTAATTTGCGTATTGGAACGCGATAAATTGAGTACAGAATTACCGAGCCGAGTTCCAACATATGGGCTCGGTATTTTGTTTTCCAATTCATAGAGATAACCGTGTTTGGGAACGTTCGGAGTTCTTTACTAAAATGAGGAGTGGCGGACAGTGAGCCGCTCATTGTAAGATAGGTATACCCCAGGAGGCACGTGGCTAATGCTATAATCCTCCCCCTCTTGTAGGTACAAGGTATATCTGCGAGTCAAACCTCGCCTCCTCAACTTAGTAAAGAACTAATATGTTTCCACAAGGTACAAAGGCTCATGGAGCACGGGGTGAAAGCTCCTACTCTAGGACGGAAACTAGTTGGCACCTCTAGCCGTCCCGTAATCCATGCGTCGTTGTACCACAAGAGTTTGCTGCTAGTTTGCTACTAGACCTCATTAACTTCTCTATGATACATAAACCTAATTGCTTCTCGTGACGACGAAGCAAAAGGTGCAGTTATGGAGTAATAGTTAAGTAGTAAAAGAATAGAGAAATCAGCAAAAGGGGATAACTTCCTATAGACACAGAGAGAGACACACTGTAGCATAAGTGATATAAACATTAACTAACACTTATGAATATTAGAAGTTTCAAAGAAGGAGATGTAATTACTCGCAATGAGCCAATGCGTTACACGCATAATGGTTCTGCTGATTCAAGTTATTGTGGTGACAGGTTTGAACTCGTTGGATTCGATGAAGAATCTAAGATTATTTTCTTAAAAGGATGTCTTTTAGATTCAGTAAGCCTTTCTTTTGCTAGGGACGCATGGGATGAGGGATGGTGTAAATACCCTGAAAGTCTTTATAAAAAAACAGAAAAAAAGAATAAAAAATAACATATGGAAGATATTACGGAGGATATTATGGAAAAGTTTATGGAAGCTATCGAAAGTAACGAAGATTTACTTGCGTGCTATCTCTCTGGGGCAGAAATAGGTACACGCATGAAAGACGATAATACTGTAGAGATTTACACCAAGAACCCTGTGGCTGTTAGAAGAGATTTTGGAGATGGGAAAGTACACGTATTTGAAAAAGCACCATTGAAGTTTGGCGGATGTTCTGACCCTAGTTGTTGTGCATAACTATTTTCTAAAGTGTGATACACTAATCGTATGAAGAAACGTCTAAATAACTTAATAGATAGGAAGCTGGTTACCATTTTACTTAGACGTTTCATGGTAGCTAGCTTTTTATTTATTAAGAGAAACGTCTATGAAAACAAGAATAATCAAAACTAAATACTGGAGCGATAGTACTATACATGCACTATCAAAAGAGGCGAGGTATTTGTTTATTTATCTACTTACTTCCCCGTACATAAACCTATGTGGAGTATTTGAGTTGCCAGACGAATATCTAAAACTTGAGACAGGGCTAACGGACAAGGAACTCCAAAAAGCAAAAGACCAATTACTTAAAAAAGGGAGGGTAAAATTCATGGATGGATGGGTAGCAATACTCAATTCCGACAAACATAATGGGTATAGAAATTCACCTACTACCGAGAAAGCATACCAAAAAGAGTTAGAGTCAGTTCCGTCGGTAATTAGAGTCATAATTGATAGTACTATAGATACTAGTATGGATAGTACTATGCATAGTACACCTAATCCAAAAATGATAAATAATAATAAAGAAATACTAAACGATAACGATAAAAAAGAAGAATTGAAAAGTATGTTTCCAAAGGCAGACGTGGAAGGAGAGATAGCCAAGATGCTGGACTGGTTAGCCGCTTCTGGGAAAAGTAAGAAAGACTATCTAGCATTTGCTCGTAATTGGTTGCGGAGAGTAGAAAAAGAAAATAAGAAACTTAAATCTAACGACAGAACAAATCTATGAAAAACAAATTAGAAATATATCCAAGTCATCCGTACATCGCAGTAGTAGAGGGGCGTTTCTATCACCTCAATGAGGGGCAGTACAACGCTATTCTTGAGGACATGGGAGACGGTAAGGGAACAATCATCATCAACTACCACGACCCAAAGACTGCCGAAGATAGGAAAATACCGCTCAATCTTTACAAGCTAACTGAACTTGATAAGTCCGAAGTAGTCCGAGAAAACAACTGGAAGATACAAAAAGGCTGGGTGTGTAAAGACGGCAGGCTTGTAGATAGTCAAGAGGACTGTTCAGGAAACGAAGGGTTTAAGCAAAAAGAAACGCCAGGAGTAGGAATAGACGGAATTATGCACAACGCTTTTAGAAGTATGGAAGCTAGAACATCGCTTATTGCTGGACTATTTATTGGAAACGCTCGCCATAAAATAAGCGAACCGAGAATGGTAGGAAAGTGGAAAACATGGGAGCTTGATTGGGATATAATTAAAAGCAAGATAAATAAATATCAACAGAAACCAGAACAAAATCCTATCTCGGAGACAACAAGAGAGTTTGCGCTTGAAGCAGTAAATAAGTTTTTAACAACTAACTAAAAAATCTATGAACACACAACAAATAGAAGAAGTAACATTTTTACTAGAACTATCAAAAGCATTCGCTACTAAATGGATAAAAGTAAGTGAAGCACTAGATGGCGCAGAAGAACTATTTGATAAAGAAGTAGGGCTTATTGATAAAAGAATTAGCAAGGTTGCTGGTAAGGACGAGCATGACGATGTAGTGGGCATGGCGCTATTAGAATACCAAGAAGGAAGAATGGATTTTAACGACATGATGAGTATTCTTTCAACTGAAAATGAACTGTAGCTTTTAATAACCAAAGGAGACACCTATGAAATACTACGATAGCAATACAATGACATATAGAAATTCTGACGGCTCATTCAAGGAAACATATGAAAATAAGTTAAAAAGAGAATTATTAATAGATAAATGGCACATGAGGCATGCGCTTGGATTGGACAAAGTAGAGATAGAAAATATGCTCAAAGAATTTGGAATAGTTTAGCTTCTCAACATAAAGGACTATGAAAAGACCAATAGACGGAATACTACCAACGGCTACATGGAAAATGCTATGCGATTCACGTTTAGCAAGGATTGAGTTCCCAAAATCCCGTACACACGCACTAGCTGATTATTTCGGAAAGTGGTACATCATAGAAAACATTTCAACAAAGAAACAGAAGGCAGTTGCAAATCATATACTAAAGTTATTGGGCGTATGACAAACGAAGAACAAAATATGAAAGCATCAGACTGGAAAACACTAGCAATAAAAAACAGAGTAGCTTTGTTCGTTAAAAACGACTGGATAGACAATGACTACTTTTCTGTGTTTGAAGTAAGGATTACTAGGGACGGGGATAGAATTATAACTACGATTTGTGTTATAGGGCTTGGCTTGTGTCTAAGTTTTTATTTTCTATGAACACACTCGTTCAAAAGAAACTTAAAGAAGATTCAACCATATGAAATACGAACCATACATCCTAGTAACAATACTCTGCATTATAGTCGCATTCTCTTTGATGTTTATAGAAAGACGCATGGAAGACCGCGAAAGTGAATGGCAATACAAGTGGAGCCAAGTACAACAAGAGAAGGGGATACCCTGTTTGTTGACACAAGGAAAGTAGTTTTATGAAAGAACGTAAAGAACTCTGCCGTAATTGTGTAGGAAGCGATGAATTACCACACTTCGTGTCAGGTATGGGGACTATATGCCAGCTATGCTACGAGTATCAGGCTTGTGGGGAATTTGAAAAGATAAATGGCAAGTGGGTATCTTTCGCGGTGTACAGGAAACCCTATAGTCCAAAGAAGAAAGCTAATACCAAGAATTCTGCACGTGGAAGAAATAAGCAATCTTAGCATTATCGTATCGGTGGGCAATATAAGCTCTTCCCATAGCTATTTGCTCGTAGGCTTCTGTAGTATCAGGATTCTCAACACCAGCTATCCTTGCATACTTAACTCTGTTATAATCAAGTAATTGAAAGAGCCCGAACGCAGATGATTTAGGATTCTTTGCAGTAGTACGGAATGAACTTTCTTTTTGAATAAGCGCACGTTCATACTCATCAAGACTAGCAAGAGCCTCGGCATTCTTATCTTGAACGATGACTTCATGAACTACAGCAAGATTAGATTGAGCAGCTTGTATCTCAAGCTCACCAGCACGCACTTGTAGTTCAAATACATTGCCCCTCATGCTTTCCAGGTTCGCTTCTAAGGCATTATTAGCATCAACTACGTGCCAAGCACCAACTGCTAGTATAATCGTAGCTCCTAGAGCCAATTCAACTACTTTGGATATACTCATGTAACGACCATTAAAAGCTCTATGTTTGTGTTTCATATGTTTATGTTTGAAGGATGAATGTTGCTCTCAGTATAGCAGATAAATAGGCACTTGTCAATCATAATTTGTATGGTAGAATAGATAAATGGAAACGGAAGTAATCGGAATAAATCGGAATCCAGACGGGACATTTCCCATAGGAAACCCAGGTGGTCCAGGAAGGCCACCAGAAACGGAAGAACAGAAGATAGTAAAAAAAGCTATTAAGGAAATTGTGAAAGAATACAAAGAAGGATTAGCAGAAGCACTTCCTAATATATCTCCTATCCTTGTGGCTAAAGCAATGAACGGTGATATAGCGGCTATCAAAGAAATACACGATAGGACAATGGATAAAGCACCAATACAGCAGAAGCACACAGGAGCCGACGGAGGAGCAATACAAACTAATATCACAATAACTTTTGAAGATGGAAGCGAAGTTCCCGAGCAAGCTGAAACCACTATTCCTACCGAAGAGGTATAAAATCCTCTACGGAGGAAGAGGAGGAGCTAAAAGCTGGGGAGCAGCAAGAGCACTTCTTTTATTAGCTGCAAAAAAACCACTAAGGGTACTTTGCGCCAGAGAGATACAGCACTCCATAAGTGAATCAGTACATCAGTTACTCAAAGACCAAATAGAATCTCTAGGGCTTTCACATTTCTATGAGATAAACAACAACGAGATACGAGGGATGAACGGAACACTCATCATGTTTGCAGGATTAAAACATAATATCGGAAACATTAAGAGCAAAGAGGGTATCGACATAGTATGGGTAGAGGAAGCTCAGACAGTGAGTAAGAACTCATGGGAGACACTCATACCAACGATTAGAAAAGAAGGTAGTGAGATATGGGTGACGTTCAATCCAGGAATGGAAGAAGACGAAACATTCCAAAGGTTCGTAGCTAACCCACCACAAGAAGCGTTAGTGATTAAAATCAACTGGAATGACAACAAATGGTTTCCTGAAGTATTAAGAAAAGAAAAGGATGAATTAAAAGAAAAAGATTTTAAGGCATACCTAAACATCTGGGAGGGAGAATGCAAGCAAACAGTTGAAGGAGCTATATATGCAGATGAGATGCGCGAAGCAATGGAACAAGGACGCATAGGAAACGTCCCGTACGACGCTACAAAGCCCGTAGACGTGTTCTTTGACTTAGGTTGGGCAGATAATACATCTATGTGGTTTGCTCAGATTATAGGGCATGAATTTAGGATTATAGACTTTACTCAAAACCAATTTAAGAAGACACCATTTTACACAAAGCTAATGCAAGATAAGGGATACACGTATGGAAGAATCTATCTCCCACACGATGCTAATAACGAGAACATCAACCAGGAACGAACTACATATCAAATCATACGCGAAGCATTCCCAAACGCTTCTGTGGATGTTTTAGAGAACTTTAGCGGGGCTATAAAGGCTGGTATTGAAGCTGTACGAAACATATTCCCACTTTGCTATTTCGATAAAGAGAAGTGTGCTGATGGTCTACAGGCATTAAGACATTACAAATACAACATAGACGAGAATGGTAAGAGCACCATGCACCCTGAACATGACTGGTCATCTCACGCAGCAGATGCGTTTCGTTACTTAGCTATGTCTCTTAAAAAGAAACAAGAGTATACTTATCAAGTGCCAAACCTATTTGACCAGTATGGAAATCCAATCTAAATACACCAAAGAAGAAATAGAAGAAGCATTCCGCGTAGAATGCCCGTACTTTTATGAACTCCAACAAAAGGTTCAAGCAACAGAAAATGGAATGGTCTCAGTACAGGTAAGAAAGCATAAAGGCAAGCTAACAGACTACGTTGTTACCGTTGCAGTGAGAAATGTGTTAAAGTAAATCTATGCAAAAACCAGACAATAATGAGTTAGAGGAATCCATCCAACACCAGAAAGACTCAGAAGACTCTCTTAGCTTATCGAGAGAGAGATACCTGAACTACGAATCAATGCTATTAGGTGAGCATCGAGAAGCAATCCAGAATGAGAATAAGATATTTGACCCAAGAGTTTCTACAATTGAAATAGAAAGGACTGCGCGCGTAGCATCTCAGAGACCTTCAGGGAAAGCGTTTGCAGTAAGCAAGAACGATACAGGAAAGAATATGATTATGAATCTTCTGCTTAACTACCAAATGGATAACGCAAACGAGCAGTGGGATTTTATTATAAAGCAAATGATGTGGTCATTCTGGTCAAGAGTATATGGACAGATGTACGCATTAACTCCGTGGAGAGTACGACCTGATTACATCGGGAATGAGCTATTTTTGATAAACATATACGATGCCTTCCCTCAGCCTAACGTAACAGTACAAGATGCTGATTGGTTTATAGTAGGAAACAGACCGACTATTCAATGGCTCAAAGCCCAGGATGCAGAAGTATGGAACATGGACGAGATTAAGGAATTAGCAAACGACTTAAAGAACGGAGAAGGAGAAGTTAAAACCCAAGACAACCAGACTTCATACAGCTCTCAAATACAATTCCCCACACAAAAAGGTGACAGTAAGTTCCCACGAGTACAGACATTCACTGAATACCGAGGTGATAAGTGGATTACATGGGCAAAGAGAGTGAATACGAAAAAGGGAAGAGAGTACTTATTGAGAACAGTTGAGAACAATGACCTTGAAGGGAAGTTACCAGTAGTAGCTAAGTACTCAATTCCGATGTTTGAAGGTAACGGGCTTGGTCCGTTCCAAAGAGGAAAGAGTTTACAGTTCGCTACAAACTCTATCTTGAACATGAAAGCAGCTGAGTGGAGAGAGAGACTTCGTCCTCAACTCATGATAGACCCCTCTAACGCAGTAATGTCTACGATTAAGTATGACCCAGGAGCGTATTGGTTTATGAAGAACCCAGGTAAAGACGTAGTACCGTTTGAAAAGGGCGGAAGCTCAGACGCTGCATTCCAACAAGCATATGGAGTGATGGTATCTGCTATGCTTAATAGCGCAGGTACAACAGATACATCAAACTCTCAGCAGATAGAAAGCGCACTCGGGAAGACCCCAGCGGCATTAAAGGCTCAAGCGGCCGCACAGCAGTCTCAAGACTTCTGGGAGCAAACCATGATGGAGAGTTCTATGAAACAAGTAATGGAACGATGGATTATGCAGACAGTTAAAAACCTTGAAGCAAAGCAAGCTCTAAGACTATTTGAAGATGAAATACAAGCTATCACTGAACAATACCCAGACGCAGTAGATATGTTCTCAGAGAAGAGCGGACAGATAACAGTAGATAAGAGCTTCTTTACAGAGGATGAAGAGCCAGTGAAATTTGATTACAAGATTGAAACAGGCAGTACAGCAAAGCCAAACCTAGAACAACAAGTTGCAGACGTTGCAGAGATACTAAACCTAGTAGACGAGAAGCCAGCCTTAATAGCTAAGATGCAAGCAGAAGGCTCTGACGTTAGTGCTACGCAATTATTCAAGGAGATGTTAACACTCCGAGGAATGCGCACCGAAAAGATTATTGTTCCATTTGAACAGCCAATGTCTCAACAGGCAGACCCTGCTCAAATGGCTATGCAAGACCCAATGGCTCAGATGCAACAAATGCCACAAGAGATGCCACAGCCAGAACCAATCCCACAATATGAAGACCCAGACATCAACTCAGTAGCACAAGAGCTTATGGGCGGCTTAGGAGGAATCCCAAGCGTATGAAAACTTCAGCACAAGCAATGGTTCCAGAGTTCTTTGGTCCAGCAGTAGAAGAAGCTACCAAGAAGATTAAAGCACCAGAGAAAGGTGACGAGAACTTAATACTAGACTTTGCAGAATCACGCGCATGGGAATATCTAAAAGGTATTATTCAAGGAATACAGATAAGCATCACAGAAGAATCTAAGAAGATTTCAGGTCAAGCCAAGACATGGGAAGAAGTAGCTAAAGTTTACTACGGTAGAGATGTAAGCATAGACTCGTTCCAAACAGTTATAGATATGATTGAATTACATAAGATAGCAAAGTATGCCCCAAAGCCTCCTACAATCGAAGAGTAGTGTGTTATTCCCTGAAGGGTTTGATTCAGCTACAGGTAAGCCAGACGAGAAAACTGCTGTTAAACACAAGTGGGTACAGCAAGGACATGGGTTTGTTTGCATAGGATGCCCGTATCGACACACCGTGAATGCATCATCTTCCAAGTACACCGTTGACAACTATCAATTGAAGCGTTTATAGTTTAATCAAGTAGCCGCCTGACTTTTAAGTGGCGTGTAACCAAATGTATGTCTAAAGCTGATAACTTACCTTCACCCGTAGAAGTGCTCCAAAAGGAGACTGCTAATGATGAAGCAGAGCTAACCAAATTGAAGGAAGAAGCTGAAAAGCCTCAACCTGATACCGAGGAGCTTGCGGAAGAGTCGCTGCCTTCTGAGGATAACGATGAATCAGAAACCGAAGAAGAGTCCGTACAACCTTCTGAGGAGAAAGAGGAACACGTTGTCGAAGAACAGGAACCTGAATTATCCAAAAGAGGACAGGAACGTTTTCGCAAGATTTCTGAGGAACGAAGACAAGCACTTGCAGACTTACAGGCAATGAGACAGGAGAAAGAAAATCTCCTCTCAATGGTACAGGCATTACAAGACCAAGGACTTTCCAAAGGACAAGCAGAGCAAGCAGCGGCATCTGGTTACATAGACCCAAATCAATACTCACAGGACGTTGCTAGAAACGCACAAGCGATTGTTAATCAAACACTCGCTCAGCGCGAAAAGGAACAAACTATCATTCAGGCAGAAGAACGCTTCAGAGAAGACCTCAAGGTAATGGAAGAGAAGCACCCTGAACTAGATGAAGACCACCCTGAGTACGAAGAGGAACTGGCATTCTTTATATCTGACATATACCAAAGCAGATTTGAAAAGAACCCAAAGACCAGACTGCCAGAAGTAGTAAGCCAAGTTATGAAACTCCGTGGAAAAGCTACTGAGAACGCTCTCAAGGAACAAGTTGGAAAGGTAGCCAAACAAGCCTCTAAGCAAGCAATGAGCCCTTCTAGCGGTAAGACCGACACATCTACTCTCTCATCAAAGTTAGCAGAAGTAGACTCTTACGCAGAGCTAGACGAATTGCGAAAACTCCTCCCACAAGAATAATTTAGATTCCTGTTCTGCACCCTCGGTTATTACTCTTTAACCGAACACTAGTATGGGCAATACAATAAGTGGCGGTGGTGGAGCAACATCGGTAGTACAACAGTATTACGAAAAGAAATTCACAATGGAGTCTCGAAAGAACTTCGTTTTGAAAGCTCTCGGAATGTCTGGTTCAGTACCTAAGCACAGCGGTTCATCCGTAGTGTGGAATCGATTCAGCCTACCAACTGCTAAAAGCACAGCTCTTACTGATGCAACTGACCCAACTCCAACAGGGTTATCAGCGGCAATGGTATCAGCGAACCTAAACGTATATGGAAACTTTGAGAGAATCGGGCAATTGCTCGACATGACAGCAGTATCAAGCGTAGTAGAGAAAGCAGTAGACCTTTTGGCTTACGAAGCTGCTCTATCTATGGACACTGTTTGTTACGGAGAAATCAGCGCAGGTGGTACAGCAATGTATGCATCAAGCGTAGCAGCTCGTAACTCCTTGATTGACACAAACACCTTTACGGTGAAGGATGTACGTCGAGCAGTGAACAAGCTGCAGAACTTCTCAGCACGACCACACACTGGCAACAGATATGTGGCAATTGCAGACCCAGACGTAATCTTCGACTTACAAGGGGATTCTGACTGGGTGAACGCTCACACGTATACCGACAAAGGAATCAATAACATCTACAACGGTGAAGTTGGTGAATTATACGGCGTGAAGTTCTTGCAGACGACTAACGCTCCAATCCTAACGAACTCAGGTTCAGTAGGTGGAACAACTAACATTCACATGACTCACATCATGGGTAAGGACTTCTTCGGAGTCTCTGAGCTTTACGGCTTGCAGACTTGGGTAGATTCTCCTTCCAAGAACGTAGTTATGAGACACGCGTCAGACGTAGCTTGGAAAGCAAGCTTCGCGGTAAAGACCCTCAACGATTCATTCGGAATCCGAATGGAGTCAGCGGCATCCCTTACAGCCTAACTGTAGGGAGTTATACACAAGAGGAGGTTGTGCACGCCTCCTCTTCGTGGTATATTTTTCTTATGTTAAAACCTAATACAGGACGTATCATCGTGGAGTTACTGAGAACAGGAGAGAGAGAAGGAGAGATTTATTTGCCGACCCGTGAAAACGTAAAGGCTGGGGAAAACTTATTGATAGGGAAGGTTATCCATCCAGGAGAAGGGGATTCAACTATTGTAGATTCTATTATAATAAAAAGTCCAACGAAATTTAAAGAAGGTCAGGTAGTAATGTTCCAGGAGTATTCAATGTCTGGAGTGTACAAAGACATCCAAGCTCTTATAGACCGTAAAGTATCTATGACTGACGCAAGCAAGCCTGAGAACCAATACCACGTTATTGCAGAAGCAGACATCATGGCAAGCTATGACGCTCCCGCTGTTTGAGCAACTACTCAAGAAAGTAGACCCTCGACTACACATAAGAGTTCGAGGAACTGGAGATGTAGGAGGAATATTTAGAGGTTCAGAATACCTCGTACGAATAACAAAAGGAGAGCTTAACCTAAATGGATACAGATACACTTACTTCACAGACAGACTACAAAAAGTAGAAGGAAACATTATGAAACGAGGACGCAAGACAATTGTTAAAATGTTACAAGCAAGAGGAGTAGTTAAGTCACAAAAGGAACGTTCATTATTACTTTGGGGCATATGATATGGAAGGTATAGAACTAAGGTTCAATAAGGTCACACTGGTATTCTCATTAGTTAGAGGGTGGGGATTTCAGCTCATTAAGATAGGATTTAACTTAGACAGAGCAGGATATAGTTTCAGTAGCATATTCGCGTTATGGGGTTATGAGTTTTGGGTAGTACTAAGGTGGGGAGACTTGAGAAAATTACAAGACTCAAAATCCCCAGAAGTAGTGAGATTTTACAATTTAGGATATAAGAGAGGACTAAAAGATAAAACACTATGATAAGTTGCATCACAACAACATACAATCGCCCAAAGACGCTTGAGAGAGCTATCAATAGCGTTATAGCCCAGACACATGAGGACTGGGAGCTTATTGTTGTACATGACGGGCCAGCAAGCGTAGAGACACGAGACTTGATGGCAGAATTTATCATTGATAAAAGGATAAAGTTTATTGAGACAGAAAAGAACCACGGCAACCACACAAAGCCTAAGAACGTGGGTATATTAGCTTCCAAAGGTGAATATATCTCGTATCTTGATGATGACAACGAATACTGCCCTACATTCATGGAAGTTCTTAAAATGGAACTAGAATTATCCCAAGTAGACGCTGTATATGGATTAGAGCGTATTTTCAAAGACGAGAATGATACGCGAGGAAGCGAAGCTATTTCATTCCCATTCAATCCTCAATGGCTTATATTTCGTTCATACATTGATACAAACGCAGTTTTACATAAACGAGACGCAGTTTTCCAAGTGGGTGGTTGGGATGAGACACTCCCAAGATTTGCAGACTGGAACCTATTCGTGAGAATGGCTAAGGCTGGACTCAAATTCAAACAAGTGCCTATTTTCCTGACAAAGTATTATTTAACTAAAGGGAACAGTGCTGAGAAGTATCCAGTTGAAAGTTGGAAAGACCCACAGAATGGGATACAGATGTTTGCACCTACGTTCTTTGACCCAGCAGGATGTTATATCTGGGGGCCGTGGCTAGGTGGAGAGGAACCACAGCCCAAGGTTGCGATATTCACTATCACTTATGACCGCTTAGAGTACACAAAGAAAATGTGGGAGAGCATGAATGATAGTACAAAATATGATTTCCGATGGTTTGTATGGGACAACAGCAAAGAGGAAGATACAAGAAAGTGGTTCCAAGAAGACTTTGTAGGTAAAGCGTCAAACCTTGAATGGATGGGAACACATAAAGAAAACAAAGGACTTACCTATGCCTCTAACGCTTGTATAGACGAGATAAAAAAAGGTAAATACGATATTATTGGCAAGGTAGATAATGATTGTCTCTTCTTAACTAAAGGCTGGCTAGAAGCATTTGTAGACATGTGGAAACGTAACAGAATGCTTTACATGGCTCCATACCCAGAAGGACTAATTGACCACCCAGGAGGTTCATGGAGACAAGGCTACGCAACTCTAGGAGGAGAATACATTGAAATAGTAGACCACCTATCAGGACTATGCGCGTTTATTGACGCTAAAGCATACGACAATTTCCGCTGGACAGATAAGTTCCTACACGGCCAACAAGACGGTGAAGCTTCACAAGCATTCACTAACATGGGATATATGCCTCTCATAATGCCAAGGCATAGAGTTCAACACATGAATACTACTGAAGGGCAAAAGAAAGACTACCCAGAATACTTTGAACGCAGAAAACATGAAAAGCAAACCCAAGTATAGTGTAATCTACATGGCGTATAACCAACGCCACATGTTTGATAAGTGGGAAGCGTTTGATGACGTGGAATATATTCTAAGCGATGACGGCTCTACAGACGGTTCAAAAGAAGAAGCCAAGAAGCGTGGATGGACAGTAGTAGGCAACGAAGTAAACAAAGGCTTCGATATAATCACAGGAGCCAACCAGGCTGCTCAGGTTGCGCTAGGAGAGTACTTAATCTATTTCACAGGGGATACATACCCGAAAGAAGATTACATACATGAGACAGACAAACACGTTAGCCCTACAAGGCTCCTCAATGGCCTACGACTACAGATAGACAAGAATACGGGTAAAGTATTGGCGAATGACTGGAGGGTAGTTAAAAACCCTCAAACAGATTGGTTCCAAGGGTATATACCAATTACAGGTGGTAGCCCGTGGGAGATGATGCAGAGCAACGGAATGATGCTACCAAAAAAGATGTATAACGAATTAGGAGGCATGTTATTAGATTACCGTTATCACGCAGGGGCTTGTGACACAGACTTATGCGCGCATGCACATTTCAAAGGCTACGAATTAGCAATAATTCCTCAGGCAGTTTGTTTCCACAGATACCACAAAGAGAATTTCGATGACGAGTACAGTACCAAGTTAAAGCAAAGTAGGATACAATACTTTAAAGAAACCTATGCAAATTTGGATAACAGGTAGCAAAGGATTGGTTGGAAGGCATCTTGTTCGTCGCTTAATGTCTAGCGACCACAGGATTATAGGAACGGATTTAGTTAATGATGTTAGGAGTTTGAACTTAAAGAGTTTTATTTATGATGCTGATTTGATTATAAATCTAGCAGCTCTTAATAGCAGTAAAGAAAGTATTGAAAATCCTCGGGCTTATTTTGAAACAAATGTAGTCGGTAATTTCAATATGCTAGAAATAGCCAAGGCTATAGGCGCGAAGTACATGTACCTTACAAGCCCAAAGGCACGAGAACTAAACCCCTACGGAGTAAGCAAGAAAAGCGCAGAAGATTGGATTATGTCATACAAAGAAACATACAAGATGCCTATAGTTATCAACAGGGTAGGGAACTTATACGGAGAGGGTGGGGATAACTTTTGGGTAAATATCTTCATGAAGAAGTCAAAGAACAACGAGACGATAGAAGTATGGGGAGACCAAAGCAGAGACATGCTTTACATAGAAGATTTAGTTACCTTGCTTGTAGACCAAATAAACAACTTTGACCTATACGCAAGCCAAGGTGTAATTCCTTGTGGTGGCGGGAGTGAGAACATTATTTCAACTAAGGGCTTGGTAGAGTGGTTAAAGTATGATAACGTAACGTACAAGGATGCCCTAGGAACGCTCGAAGAGAGCAGGGTGACAGATAACACGTTAGTGACATCAATCAACGGCTGGAAGCCAACTACGGGGCTAGAGGAAGGACTAAAGAAAACCTATGAATCTATTTAAGAAGAAAGCGTACTTGATAGTAGTAGACCCTAGTAATGTCATGCCTAAAACTTTCATAGAAGCTATCAAGTTCTTGAAAAAATGTGGAGTAAAAATAGATTACATCTACACTGCGGGTGCAAAGTTTAGTATAGAAACATTTGAGATATGAGCCGAGTTTTATACGGAGGAGTTCAATTCGGAGAAGAAGAACGAGAAGCAATCAATAGTGTTCTTGACCGTAACTGGTGGGGGTTAGCCGAGGAAGGGAATGCGTTTGAAAAGGAACTCGCCGAAGTCCAAGGGGTAAAACATGCAATCTTCGTAAACTCTGGCTCAAGTGCACTAGAACTAGGCATAGTAGCCATGCAATTACCTAAAGGTAGCGAGGTGTTAGTGCCAGCCGTAACATTCCCTACACCTATCGCCTCAATCATCCGCGCAGGGTTAGTTCCAGTAGTATGTGATGTAGACCAAGATAACTTCATCTCCCCCGAATCAATAAGAAAGTCCATAACTCCTGACACAAAGGCTATTCTCGTGGTTTATGTAGGAGGGAATGTCGGACAGCTACAGGAAATTCTTGACATTGCAGAGGAACATAACCTTGAAGTAATAGAAGATAACTGCGACGGGTTTGGTGGAACGTACAAAGGGAAAATGTTAGGTTCCTTTGGCACTTTCTCTGCTATATCCACTCACGCGGCACACATAATATCAACAGGACAAGGGGGGGTTGTGTTCACCGATGAGTACGATATAGCAGAAACAGTGCGAAAGATACGAGACTGGGGACGTGACCTAGGGTTTGATGGTGATGTTCTTATAGACAAGGACGTACCACCTGAATACAAGAGGTACACTTACACAGCACTAGGGTACAACATGGCTCCGCTGGAGCTACAGGCTGCCATGGGGCGTGTACAGCTTAGGAGACTACAGGAATTTAAGGCAAAGAGACTGGAAAACTGGAAGACGCTATTTAAGGAGCTCCACACTATAGTAGAAACCCAGCACCTATCTGCAAATTCAGAAGTATGCTGGCACACATTCCCTCTTATACTCAAGGAAAACGTACGTGCATTAGTTGTGGATAAGTTAAACCAAGAGCTAGTAGATTGGAGACCTATCCTCGCAGGAAACATCGCCAGACAGCCAGCATTCAGGAATAAGGTAGTAGTACGCGATGAACTAACGCGAGCAGATGAGATATTTGAGAGAGGGTTCTGGCTACCAGTTCACCCTATGCACGGAGAAGAACAAATGAAACGAGTAGCTCAGATTATAAAAGACTTTTATGTATAATATTTCCATTGAATATGACGATGCAGGACCAGCTCATCCTATCGGTCCAAGGATGTGGGATATTCTTGAGAACTTCAGAGAACACTACCCTGATTTCAAGGTTACGTTATTTACTATCCCCTTAGATTTACGTCACGGGAAGATAGTCAAAAGCACCGATGAGGAATACAAGAGCTGGGCGAAGATTGCTAAAAAGGCTTATGACCAAGGGTGGTGTAGGTTTGCGCTTCACGGATTCAACCACATTGAAAGAGAGTTTGAACACCTAACGTATGACGAAGCAAAGAAAAGAATTGAGTTTGGGAAAGCTGTATTTGAATCAGTAGGAATTCCAATAGACCCTATATTCAAAGCACCTAATTGGTTTATTTCATCGGAAGCCGAAAGAGCAGTTAAAGACGCAGGACTCAAACTAGTTAAAGATAGATACTACCAATGGAACTTAAAGGATAGACTGCCAAGACCCGTTGAGTTTGGGGATAAGGTAATCATCGCCCACGGACATATTCAGGACGGAGACGGATGTTTTAACGGACTATCTGAAACAAAGCACAGAGTAATGGAACTACCAAGCGATACAAAGTTTATTCACTTAATCGATGCAATATGAGAACCTTGATGGAATTTATTGAAGACTTAAAGTTTAGATTCTCCATGTGGGTATGGAGAAGGAGACTGATTAAAGAAGGTACATTAGTCAAGATGAACAGCAAGAAAGGTAAAGAGATGCTTGTAAAGTCATCTATGAAAGGTGAAGTTGGGAAAATAGACGGAGGAGTAAGATTTATAGAAACAAAGAACCTATGAAACACCACATCAAAGCACTATTCTTCTCAAACAAAACAGCCTCTCACATCTGGCGTATAGACGGTATTGCTCGAAGAATGAATGAACGAACCGAACATGAAGTTGCGGTTACAACCCATGACCAGTGGGGCAGAGACACTATAGGAGCAAACATTATCATCATGGAAATGTTAACGTCTCAATCCATGGTTGAAACAGCAAAGAACATGGGAGCTAAGGTTATTTATGAAGCAGATGACGTGGTAATCGATGCTTATGGAAGAGAGAGAAAGAACCTACAACAACTAGATGAAGACTACCGCTCAAGTGCTATTGAGACGATTAGAAAGTGTGACGCTGTTACGGTCGCTACAGAAGCAATGAAAGAAAACTACTCACGTTTCACAGATGCACCGATATACGTTTTACCTATTCTCATGGATTACCAGTTCTACGGAGAGGCAGTGAATACAGAAATGCCAAAGAGGAATACAGACGAAATTCGTATAGGTTGGTTTGGGGGGAAGTCACATTTTGAAGACTTGAAACTCGTAATACCCGCAATCAAAGAAGTGTTGGAACGAGATAAACGAGTTAAGTTTATATACTGCGGATACGGTGGTACAGGTGGTTCTTCACTAGCAATGGAAGCAGCGTGGGGTGAGGATGTACTAAAAGAAATCCCACGGGATAGACGTGAGTTTGTACCAGGAGCCAACGAAGAGTTCTGGCCGATGAAACACAGAATGTTGGATTTAGATATTGGGATAGCTCCGCTAGTTGACGATTATTTTTCAAACGCAAAGTGCCCTACAAAATGGCTTGAATACTCGGCACTTAAAACACCCGCTGTACTATCACCTACCGTTTACTCAAAGGTTGTAGAACATAACAAAACAGGATTGATTGCAAAGGATACAAAGGAATGGGTCAATCATCTTATGGCGTTAGTAAACGACCCTATTCTAAGAGAAAAGATTGGAACTGCCGCTAGTGAGGAAGTACGAAACAATCACAATCTAGAGGACAGGTGGAAAGATTGGATTTCGGTTTACGAAGAAATTTTGAGCAAATAGTGTATAATAGGTGGTATGGCATCACCCGGAGTTCCTGAATCAGTTAGAGACATCCTAGAGGCTATTATAGCCGCTCTGGAGGCACGGGTATGAGAGGTGGCGGTCCTGGAATACCTGAGTCAGTACGAGAGCAACTTCGTACTATTCAGTCATTGATTGAGCAGTTGCCAACAGGTTCAATTCCCCAAGTAAGCACAGACCCTGCAAGTCCAGCAGCAGAAGACGCATGGGTTCTAAGAAGCGGTTCAGGAGGTGCGATAGCAGACGGAACACCTATAGGGTTACTCCTTGCCTTAACGTACACAGGTAACGCAGGAACTTCATTCTCATATCAATTTTCATACAGAACTAACGAGGGTACGACAATTCGTGCTAATCTTGCATAATGCGACCACATAAATTCACAATTGAAAAAAGCCAAGACCCTATTAAAACTCAAGGGTATGAGGGTTGGGCGTTTACCATTCAGGCTGTTTACTACTCATCAAACGAACCAGCTACACACGTATATATAAAAGACAAAGACGGAGACCCTATTTGCCACCCAATCCCAGGACAACTAGAATCTAAACTTGTAACGGTAAGCCCCGTAAGCACGACACTCCCTATATATATAAGTGACGCAGGCAACGGAAACCGCATAGTAGTGTATGGAGAATTATCGAAAGTAACTCTTTAGTTGTACTGTAAAATATAGAGTGGTATACTACACATAGATTAGCTGCAACCGTACAGCCTCTATTCCCTTAATTGGGGTAGGGGCTTTTTATTTATAAACAACCACAATGGATAAAGAAAAACAAAAGACGATAGTAAAGGTTGAAGAAGTAGACAATGGGATTTTAGTATCTGTTTGTTACGGTGGAGAAGAAGCAAGCGAAGATAAGAAGTTTGTATATACAAATATTGAGAAAGCAGTAAAGTCTCTCCCTGCTATTTTCTCAGTAGGTGAAGCTGAAGCCCCCGAAGAAGATGACGACTCAATGGAGAAAATGAAATCTAATTTAACTAAGGAGGATTACTAATATGGGAGCACTACGCAATTTATTCAATAATCCAACAGTAAAAAAGTACAATCCCTTTGACGTGGGTTCTGACCTCAACTTAGGTCTTCGCCAGAGCATTGTAGAAAAAGGTGGTAAAGACCCCTTCAGGGATATGAGCAACCAGGAGAATATATTTGGTTCTTCTGCTTACGCTTCCACTGCACCAGAGGGAACAAATAATGCGATAGGTGCTATAAAACCACCACAGGTACAAGGAGCACAAACAAGCGTGCCGTATGGTCCCGTAAACCCAGCAGGTATTGCGCCAAGCGGTGGAGGTCTAGCTTCAAATCCAGACGCAAACACAAAGTTCGACAATCAACAACAACAGCAAACCACAGTCCAGCAACCAAGTGAATCAGAACGATTAAACAAAGAACTCCAAGATGAACTCGAAAGAAGGGGTAAGGACGCAGACTCTATTTTCAACCCTTTGATGACAAATTACGACAACAGAATAGGTGGGCTAAAAGGTGAACAAGAAGGACTGGCTAAGGGAATCGAATCTGGTTCACAGCTATTAAGTCAAAACCTTACAGGGCAACGTGATTATTCTCTTGGGAAACTCGGGGAAAACGAAGTAAACGTACGTGAAGGAGCGCAGAAGTCTCTACGAGATGTTGCGAGTGACCAAAGGAACATAACGACATCAACTGCTAGGCAACTAGGCGCACGAGGCGCTGGTGATACTTCTGCAGGGGATTATGCAGGGGCTGCAATCGGACGAGAAGGACTCAAGCAACGAGGCAATGTACTTGAATCTCAGGCTCAAGGACTTCGTGAAATTGACGGACGTAGAGCAGATGTACAAAACACCTACATGACTGAAAATTCGCGTATTCAATCAGAGAAACAAAACCAGCTCCAATCATTAGCGAAAGATTACGCTGCACTTAACAAGCAGTACGAAGATGCCAAAGCAAACACAACATCTGAACGAGCAGCGTGGTTATCTGACGCACAGGTTAAGCTTCGACAAAACCTATCAGATAAGCTGTACGAAATTGACAAGAGCGTGAAAGACAGACGTAATGCATTAGAAGACTGGGCGACAAAAGAACAAATAAGCAACAAATACGCTCTCGAACTGCTTGCAGGAAAGGCGAAGGTTGATTCAACTAATACATTCTCTAGGTACAGCGCTGCTCAAAATGCGTTATCTGGAAGCGAATACACTCTCAATCCTACTCAGGTAGTAAGTGATATATTCCCTGGTGTGAACGACCCTTCTTCCTTATTAACAAAGAAGCCAAATGAAGACGATATATTTGGTGGATTACTAACAGAAGAGGAAAAGCGTGCCAATGGACTAACTGGACTATAGTATGGCTTTTTCCCTACGTGACTTATACAAAAAGTTACAGGGGGGCGTACAGGCAATAAAGAAACCATTACCTCCACCTGTAGTAATTAAACCAACTGCACAACAGATGCAGTCTCCTCGTGTCCAACAGGCGTATCAACAGTCACAGCCGTACATACAGGCAGCTCAGAACGCATACAAAGCCCCACAACGAGAGGTACAACCTCAAAGGTCATTTACATACCAAGCACCTCAAATGCCCCGTGTAGCTCAACCTCAGTACAACCTACCCCAACCAAAGCCAACCGCTACACTTAGGAGTATTGCGCCAAATGTAAGAAATACATTCAGTACAATGGGATTAGGCATGCAGGAGCTAAAAGAACAATTTCCAATCAATAGGAATACAATTCCATTCGCATCTAGCACTAAGTTTGAGGTACAGCCAGGCGTAAAACAGGCAGTAGATAGGTTCAAGCAAGGATGGAACAAGCCACAGGATGTTGTATCCAGGAGTGTCAGAAATGTTCTCAGTGGGAATACACCAGTTCAAAAGAGCATAAGTTCTATCACTCAAGGCATGTTGCCGGCAACACGAGAAGAAGCATGGGCGCAAGGTAGTTTCCCTATATCTGATAAAGATGGGAAAATTACTAGAACAATAGATTTAACTGGGGTTATAGGGTCGGTAAAAAGCACAGGGATAAACCTATCTAAAAAAGCACTACGAGAAGTAGCAGAGAGTCGAGTAGCTCAAGATATATACAAAGTTCTAAGGGGAAAAGCAGTAGGAGTAGCGGATGACGTGCTTCGCAATCTATCAGAAGAACTTACACGGTCTAAAACTCCAGAGAAGGTTGTTACTGTAATTGGTAATCGTTTGCAGGGGTTGGGAAGGAAAGTAGCGCCGTCTGTGAGTAGCGCAGGTATGAGCGTAAAGAACGTAGGGAAGCAAGCAGACCCCCGTAACTTTAAGAGTGCGGAGGAGTTTGTGAAGGCACAGGGAGAAACGGTGTATCACGGGACTAACCAACAATTTGACGAGTTTAAGAAAATAAAAGGGCAAGACTTAAAAGGGGCGACATCAAAAGATGGTTTTTGGTTTACTAATTCTGGAGATGAGGCTAGAGATTATGCAGAATATTCAGCAAAGAGAAATGTTCCAGACAGGATAGGACATGAAAAGAAGGTTAATTCACTATTGAAGCAACTAGAATCCGCAGAAAAAGCTAGAAACTTTGACTTAGTAGATAAATTAACACAACAAGTAGAAGAACTAGAGGTAAATGCAATGCGTTCTGCGCCAAGCGGACAAAGAGTGGTCGAAGCAAATTTATATTACAAAAATCCTAAAATAATAAAAGCAGAAACATTAACATCAGAGCAGGGTTCAATAATATCTAAGGCAAAAAAAGAAGGACACGATGCCGTTATTTTTGAAAATATAGCAGACTCTCCTTTTGGTGGAAGAACTACTACACAAACTGTAGTTTTTGACCCATCTAAAATCAAAACCAAATCCCAACTCACCGACATATACAATCAAGCTAAACTAGACCCTACTAACACCCAAGCTGGTGGTATTAAAGTTGGCTCATTAGTACCAAGACCAATGCGAAAACTGCTAGGAATAGGAGAAGACGTACCTGTATCATCTAAGAAATCACCCCTAGCATCATTAAAACCATCCCAACTGGCACAGCCAGAGCTAAGAGGTAACCCACAGAGTATAGCAAGTGGTAAGAAAACTGTGTCATCTACTCCTTTTTACAACGTAGATAGAATAAGTGCAACCCCAGAAGGGAAGAAAGCACTACAAGATGCATTAGTTGAAGCTACCCCGAGAATAGAACAGACGGTAGGTAGGAAACTTTCCAATAAAGAAGTAGCTGATTATGCAGCAGCAACATCAAAGGTTATGGATACTCTAGTAACCCGTAAGGCTTCTAAGGTAAAGATAGCTGCCAATATGAACTTGCGCGATAGCATAGCAAATGGGTTAAGCAAGGGAACGATGACGCCAGAGCTCGTAGAAGCAATGATAAAGGATAAAGCAGCAGGAGCAGACATTGCTCGACAATTACAGGCACGTGTACGGAACGCAAACCCAGCAGAAAGAACGCTAATCAATGAGGTTTTAGATGCAGTTCTAAAAGGTGCGGATGATACGGATGCCGTGTTGGAAGCTGCAAAAAAAGTAGACTTCAATGACCAACAGCAGATGATTGAATTTTACAGAAAGTTCATAGCTCCACGGGCAGAAGACTGGATGGATAAACTTAGATACAGTTCAATGCTTTCATCTCCTACCACTCATGCAGTAAACATATCTTCCAACTTCCAAGGTACTGGGATAATCGCCCCTATTGAAAAGACAGTGGCAGGAACATTGGATTTCCTGAGGGCAGGTATAACGGGTGGAGAAAGAACCCAATACGCAGGGGAAGGAGCGGCGCATGCCAAAGGATATTGGGAGAACATTGGAGCGGCAGCAAGGCGTGCAGGAGACGTAATGAGTGGGAAACTTCAATCAATGAACCCTGATGTACGAAACATACCATTAACAACAAAGCCTGGTGTAGCACGTACTGTAGAAAAGACACTCGACTTACCAATGAAAGCGCTTGAAGCAATGGACCAATTCTTTACTGCGATGACAGAAGGAGGCTCTAAAAAAGCACTAGAATACAGAGTATCTAAAGGTACATCTGTAGGGAATATCGCAAACGAAGCTGCTAAGGAGGCACAGTACAGACTATTTAGAGGAGACTTATCGGGTGCAGAACAAGGTCCAATTCTTGACGCACTAGACTCAGTGACTAAAACCTTATTCTCATTACGCTCTGATAATAATGTCCTAGTTAGAACAGTTGCAAAGTTCACCTTCCCGTTTGTGAAGACTCCAATGAACCTATTAAAACAAGGCATTGAGTATTCCCCGCTTGGGTTTACTACACTCCCAGGCGCAGCGAATAAAACGCAACAACTTTCAAAGGCACTCATAGGTACTTCGGTGGCAGGTGCTTCGGCTATTTTGCTAGGTAGTGGAAGATTGAGCTGGGCAGAGCCTACAAACTTAAAAGAGAAGAACGAATATAGAGCAGCAGGGAAACAACCATACTCAGTAAAGATAGGAGATACTTGGGTATCATACTCAAAACTTCATCCTGCTATATCATTTCCAATGGCTCTAATGGCTTCGCTTGATGATGCGCTTAACAATAAAAAGATAGACGAGAGCCAAACAAATGCAGTGCTGGCTGGACTTTCTCAGTGGATACAATTCTACGCAGACCAGTCATACCTAAGGAATATGGGTGACTTCTTGTCTGCTGCAAAGGGAGACATTAGTGGTCCTGCAAGATATATATCTAACTACCCTCAACAGTTTATCCCATTTAGAGCAATGCTTGGATATATAAACAGGATAATAGACCCAACACAAAGACTGCCAGATTCAAAGAACCCCATAGAAAAACAATTCCAATACATGCTTACTCAGATACCATTACTATCTGGTACTGTACCTGCGCGCACCACTGAAGACGGAGCTGTTGTACTGAACAATAACACTCTAATAAACGCGATAAGCCCTGTACGAGTATCTACTGAACGAGACAATGTCAAACCGTTTATATCTGTTTCCAAAACTGGACAAACAAAAGTAAAGGCAACTGCATCTTCTGGGATATACGAAAATGCACCAGACTTCAACACTGTTAAGACGGATGTAATTTCAAGAATGAAAAGCGGAGAATTAACACCTCAGAATGCTGCGGAAGTATTACGAGTAGAAAAGACAAGGCAAATGGCACAACTCATAAACTCAAAGCCAGAGCTAGCTCCTAAGTTAGCACCACTGTATATAAAGGAATTAAAGAAGGGATTAAAAAGTAAGGCAATATCTATTGCGAAAGATACAGATTTAACCACAGCCCAAAAGAAAGAAGCCATACAAAAGCTAAAGGATGATTTTATTGAACAGGTAAAGGCTCAGGCAAAGTACCTGAAACAATCCACCGCCCCTACATCTAACCGCACAGCAGTAAACATTCTCCCCTCTCTCGGACCAATAACAGGTATAGACGGTTCTTCTCTATGGAAGTGGGGACTAGACGTAGACCTTCAGAAAGGACAACCAGTACCCGCGGCCGTAGGTGGACAAGTAATAGCATCAGCTCGTAACGGAGGATTCGGCAACCAAGTGAAAATTCTAGGAGATGACGGACGAGAGTACTGGTATTCTCACTTAGATAAACGTATTGCTCCAGGTCAGAGAGTAAACGCAGGGCAGATTATCGGACTTGGTGGGAATACTGGCAATGTAATTCCAGGACGTGGCGGAGACGGTAGTCATCTAGATTTGACCGTAGTAGAAAACGGCAGGTATATACCCGCAAGAAACGTAGCAGCACTACTAAAATCTTACTCTTAAGCGCATAATGAACATATGACACTTTCAACTTTCCAAGCACTCGTACACTCTCTCTACTCAGGAGACGCAAACACACCAGATTCTACATCAGGAGAATGGTCGGTACGTCTCAACTATCTAAAAGCCGCAATAAACGCATGGGATACTTCCAATGGTATGTTTTGGAACGAACTATACACTCTACTCTCAACCGCAGCAGACGGCACTAAAACTGTGTCTGCGAGCACTCTAGCCTACGCAACACCTACAGACTTTCGTTTCCTAGCAGGTTATGTAGAGACGTACACAGTAAGTAACATAAGGACAAAGTGGAAGATTATAAAACCAGAAGAAGCTGCACTTTACACAGGAGAAGGAGTTACCACACTTGAAGACGGGTATGTATATGTAACAGGAAACAAAAAAGCAGGATTTTATATTAACTTCTCATCTCAGCCTACCATAAGCGACACAATCGAATACCCATACTACAAAGACGCATTTGAGCCTTCCACAAGCGCGCATGTAATAGAAATGTCAGACCCATACTTTGCAGTTTACTTCGCACTCTCAAAACTCCACGAACAAGACGGAGAGGGTGATAGAGCGACATATGCTATGAGCCAAGCAGAATCAAAACTAGACGCAATGAAGTTCTTAAACGCAATGAAACCTAATTATCAAGAAAACAGCGTGCAAGATTCTACTGTATTAAGGACGGGCGTAGGGTTCGGCGCATAATGATAGTCTCTCCTCGCGCAAGACTAAGGGATAAGAGGAAAGTATCTCTTGTAATAGACAGTTCTCGAAAAGGTGTATCCACGCTTGTATCTGAAACACGTCTTGATAAAGACTACGCCAAGGAATTAACAAACATGTATTTAGTCGAGGACGGCGTAGCGACAAAAAGACCAGGAACCGCAGTATGGAGTACGGTTACATTCGATGACCCAGCGGATGGATTTTCAGAATTTACCAAAGCAGACGGAACACGTGAGCTAATAGTAGTAGCATCAGGGAAAGTATGGAGAGTGACGACTACAACGAAGACAGAAATAACAGGAGCAACATTTACCATAGGAACAAGGTGTCAATTCATTCAGTATCGTGAACTTCTATATATTGTGAATGGGGTAGATTCAATGGCGGTGTATAACGGTACGGACATTGACGTATATACGGGGATAAGTGCGCCAGCATGGGACGGCACACCACTAACGAGAGGAGCTGGGTTATCCACAGGCAATTTTACATATTACTATCAAATTACAGCAGTAAACGATGTTGGAGAAACAGCGCCAGCAGTTGACGGTGGAGGGGATTTTATAGAGAAAAGTATTGCGGTTGATATTGTACGAGAAGACTGGGATGAGGCTGACGAATATATCCAGCTAGATTGGGCGGATGTGGCAGGTGCTACAAGATACAATATCTATGTAACTGACGTTTCAGGTAATGAATACTACCTAGATACTTGTACTACTAGTACATACCAAGATACTGGTGGACCAGCTAATCCGTTCCAAGTGCCACCAGATGCAGACACAACAACGGCTCCGAAAGTGTCGCATCTATGGGTATCTAATAGCAGATTATGGGGAGCTGGTGACCCAACAAAACCTCAGAGAGTATACTTTACTGGTACTGGACCATCCGAAGGAACTAACTGGGCAGTAGGAGCAGGTGGAGGAAGGGCAGATTTACAATCAGGTTCTGAATTTACCACCGTAGGGGGAATAGATTTTCAGAATAAGTCTCATGTTTTCATGGACTCTGCAAATGGAGACGGCTCCATATGGGAAATACCAATTGAAACAGAAACAGTGCTTACAGAAACATTTGACGTACCAACTCCTAAAAAGATTATCTCTGCAATAGGGTGTTCTTCGGCACGTTCAATCGTGTATGTAGAAAACGACATTCTGTACTTCAATAAAAAAGGAGTTTATGTTCTAGGAAACGAGCCTAATATTGCCAACGTTTTAAGGACAAATGAACTCTCAGCAAGCATACGACCAGATATTATTGCGCTATCTTCAATCGATAAAGTAGTAGCTCACTATCAAGAGGGTAAAGTGTACTTCTGCGTATCATCCACCACGGGAGAACCAGACAAGACAATTGTATTCGATAGAGAACGAAGCGCGTGGATAAACAACTGGTCGATAGGTTTTTCACAGATTATTGATTTCACAGATTCATCGAATGTAACTCACTTATTAGGGATTCACGGAGACCACATAGACGAGATTTCATCTTCATTCCAAGCAGATGACGGAGTGGCTTTTACATGGAGATACAAGAGCCCACGGCTTCCGATAGTAAAAGACTGGAAGAAGTTCGGTAAAGTTATACGAGCGTATATTCGTTTAAGAAACGCTCAAGGGAATATAGATATTACGATTTCAGGTACAGGCAAGACTGCACAGCTATCATCTATTGCATCATCCACGATTACCCCAGGTAACTCTAATACTGGTATAGGCTGGGATTTGCTCGGCTCTGTACAGGTTGGAGACACTGACGGTGTACCAACGTTCTTTTCCGTAGAATCACTTATCAAGTATCTACGCCTGTCTAGCACGTCTAACGTACTCCGAGACATCCAGTGGGAAGTGTCTGGGGATTCCGTGGGTGATTCATGTGTGATTCTAGGATTGATGATAGATGCTGTGTCAACGGAATATCCTCTTGCGTTAAGTGACCAAATCTAGCTTTTAATATATACTTACATTATGGCATCAGCAGTAACAGACAAATTTCGTAAAGTAAAATCATTGTTCTCCACAACACTCTCTTCGGGTGTGGACGACTCTACAGGAACGATTCCACTAAACTCAGTGTCTGGGCTACCTACTGATACAGGAATAACCGTTACAATCGACCGTGTGGACTCTGACGGGGTTGCGACAGGACGATTAGAAAGAGCTATTTGTACAATTTCAGGTTCTAATCTTGTGAACTGCGTACGAGGGAACGATTCAACCACAGGCCAAACTCACCCCTCAGGGGCAGTGGTAGAAATGGTATGGGATGCCGATTCTGTAAATGATATTATTGACGGGATAGTAGCAGAGCATTCTCAAGCAGGGCTTCACGCTGGGACAAGAATGATTGACCTTCCAGCTACAGCAATGTGGCCTGCTACCACAGCAGGATGCGCCGCACTAGCGAAAACAGAACTTGGAACAAACGATATAGACATTCAGACCTTAGACTTTGATACTACAACTCAAGAATACGCACAGTTTGCAATTAGAATGCCTACATCTTGGGACGCTGGGACAGTAACATTTATTCCATTTTGGACAGCTGCATCAGGGTCAGGAACGGTAGTTTGGTCACTAGCTGGTATTTCATACGCAAACGATGACGCAATGGACGCTGCTGTAGGTACGGTTCAAACATCAACCGACACCCTTATAACAGCAAACGACATGCACGTAGGTCCTACTTCTTCTGCTATTACAATTGCAGGAACCCCAACCGCAGGAGAATATGTACACTTTAAGATTTCCCGTGTAACAGGTTCAGACACTCTAGGTGTAGACGCTAAACTTCTTGGAATCCAGATAATCTACACGTCTACAAAACTTAACGTAACGTAATATGCCAACAATAAACCCAACAGATGACGGGTGGGCTGGATACCAGGGTGGGGGCGATAAAACCTGGGCTACTATACGTGCAAATTCAGGTAACCTAAAGAAGGGTCAAGCAGATGGCACAAGTGAGGCAATGACATTAAGAATGGGGGTGGCTTCAGGATGGGATTTAATGCGTAGAGGGCAGTTTGTAGCAAGTGCTTCGGGAGTATCGGGGAATATAGTCTCTGCTAAGTTACGTCTTTACGTGAACAGTACAACCCAGACTTTAGGCTCTCAGTCTCTCGTTCTATGCAATGGGGGGCCAGCATCTACCGCCATAGCTAATTCTGATTATGAGAATAACGTAAGCAATACAACGGTATGGGGCGATAGTGTGACGTTGCTCTCAATGTCTCCTTCTACATATAAAGAATGGAACTTTGACGCTACTGGGATAGCAGGGCTACAAGCACAGCTAGGTTCTAACTTTAAGTTTCAACTGAGATTCGAGAGTGAACGGGCAAATAGCGAACCAGGTAGCTTTAGTTCTGCGAAGACTGCAAGTATGAACTTTAATCATGGAAATGCGGCAAGTAACAAGTCAGAGTTAGTAATCGTTGCATCGGATGTAGTTCTAGGGATTCCTCTCTTCTTCACATAATGTTCCACACTTATGTTATACTTAATATATGGCTGACACAGCAGTAGAAGTAACAGCGGGTACTGGTACAAACATTGATACCAGAACAGAAGCAACAAACGGTAACCACCGCCAAGTGGTGGTATTAGGAGACCCTGCAACAAACGCAGGTGTGGCACCAGTAGACGCTACCGCAGGGCTTAAAGTAGACTTGGGTGCAGATAATGACATAAGCGGTACAGTCACCGCAGAATTAAGTGCAGTTGATAACGCAGTTTTGGACGCAATCGTAGTAGATACAGGAGAAATACAAACAGCAGCAGAAGCTATTCTCCTTGATACGGCAGCAATTGAAATCGCAACAGAAGCTACTCAGGCCGCATTAGAGACCGTAGGAGGTCTTGTAGTGAATCTTGGGACGAATAACGACGTAACAGTCACGGGTTCAGTTACAGCTGATTTAGGAGTGAATAATGACGTAACTGTTACAGGAACCGTAGATTTAGGAGCGACGGACAATGCAGTATTAGATGCCATAGAGGCAGATACTACTACGCTAGCAGGTGCAGTAGCAGGAACAGAAGTTCAGGTAGACGTAGTAGCCGCTCTGCCCGCTGGAACTAACGCTATCGGAAAACTCGCAGCAAATTCAGGTGTAGATATTGGGGACGTAGATGTTACATCAATTCCTGGGATAGTAGGTACAGTAGCACACGATGCAGCGGATTCAGGCGCGCCTGTAAAAACAGGAGGTAGGGCAGTGAGCGCAGAAATCGCAGCAGTTGCAAATAATGACCGCGTTGATTCTATATATGATTTAGTTGGAAAACAAATTGTTTTACCATACGCAAACCCTGAAAACTTTGTGTCTGGGACTACATCAGCAATGACAGGAACAACTTCTACGTCTCTTGTTGCAGCTCCTGCATCAGGACTTCGTAACTACATTACAACAATTATTGTTTCAAATGCACATGGTACCGTAGGTACTGACGTAGTTATTCAAGACGGAAGCGGTGGCACAACGCTCCTTACTATCCCAGCAGCTGCGGTTTATGGAGGAGCGGTTATCAATCTTCCTGTTCCGCTTCGACAACCAACAACAGCTACTGCAATCTTTTGCGCAAACGTAACAACTGGCGCGAGCACAAAGGTTTCAGCAGTGGGTTACAAGGGAGCTTAATTACTTTATAATATAATCATATGCCTTGGACAAAAGTAGAATATAACCAGAATACAGATAAGGATAAATTGGGTAGCTTTGTTGCTATTCACGATACTGGATTTGCGTACCACGAAGAAAGAGTGGACATCACTGCAAAGGACAGTCGAGATAAATTTGTTGCTAGAGCAAATGAAGCCCTTAATGCATACGAAGCAAAAGAATCATTGTATGAGGAAGAAGAACAAGAAGTTTTAAGTTCATTAAACGCATAATCTATGGCTACTGGAGATATAAAGGGAGTATTAGCAGCTTCAAGTCAGCTAACGATTACGTTAGCAAGCCTCGCGACAGACGCCAATCTTTTGACAGGGAGCGAAAGTACAGAGTTTGATAATACGACTACGTTGTATCCGAATATTTCAGTGACTGGAAAGATTACGGTAGGCACTTCGCCGACAACCGCAAAAGAGATACGTGTCTATTTAGTTCGCCCTATGAAAGACGGAACATATCCAGATGTCTTCGATGGTACGGGTTCTGCGGAGACTATCAGTAGCGTGGGTACTAGAGAATCATGCTGTAAACTTATAGCGAGAATAGACACTGTAGCTACTTCGGACTTAACATATTATTTTGATTCGGGGAATATCGCTGCAATATTTGGATTTGATATTATTTCAAAGTTTGTTGTTTTTGTGACTCACAGTACTGCGGTGAACCTTAACTCTACTGCTGGTAATCATGAAATTACAGTTAAGGGAACATACGAGAATGTAGCACCATAAAATGACTGCGTTCGGCGGAAATATTACTACAGTTGCGGATATAGGAAAGATTTGGCGTGTTCACACATTCTTAGAGAGTGGTACGTTTATAGTAAATTCTAATTTAGAAGTAGAGTATCTAGTTGTTGCTGGCGGTGGCGGAGGTGGAGGTGCAAACCAGTATGCTGTTGCGGGCGGTGGAGGTGGTGCTGGTGGTGTACTGATAGGTTCGATGAACATCCCAATAGGAGCGCACAGTATAGTTGTGGGTGCTGGGGGACTTGGACAGACTCCAAGTAACCCCAATATCGGACTACCTGGC
>TARA_R110000868_G_scaffold179574_1_pt1 | contig 38178 bp, 60 predicted proteins | sample TARA_R110000868 | Tara Oceans TARA_R110000868 (sample SAMEA4397489) | marine metagenome | biome: Polar Biome; feature: [SRF] surface water layer (ENVO:00010504); material: water (ENVO:00002006), including particulate matter (ENVO:01000060) such as... | depth 5 m | reverse complement strand
TTCAGGCGGGGCGGGGCACTGGTCCGGACGGGTCAGGTCTGGCTAGGCGGTCAAGGCACGGCGGGGCAAGGTCCGGTGAGTTGTGGCAGGGCGGTTAAGGTGTGGTCTGACAAGTTGTGGTAAGGCGGTCGAGGAATGACAACGACGGGCTTGGAGAGGCAGGGCGGTCGCGGAAGGGCATGGTTCGGTGTGGCAAGGCGAGGCGGTCGAGGCGCGGCTGGGCGCGGCATGGCAAGCCAGTTAACCAATCATTAACGAGTAACAGGCAATGTGGACCGAAGCACTTATCAAGAAAGAACTCGATGGCAACTGGTGGTTTTTCGATCAGGAAGGCAAACTGCACCACCAGTTTGTCGATCTTGATTGGATGCCATCGCACAGAGGAAATAATCCATACGGCGCTGTGGTCAAGCAAGAACAGGCGGTGAAGTGGACCGATGAATCTTATGACCTCATCTTGGAAATGCGCGCCGACAAGATGTCGTGGACGATGATAGCTGACATCTTCCAGGTGCCGGATTCGACGCTCACGGATTACTGCAACCGCATGAAGAGGACAAGACGAATAACCGCGCTGCAAGCCGTGCGCGGCGCAGCCAAGAACAAGGCGAACATCAAGATTGAAGAAGTGCGCCGCATGAAGGCCGAAGGCTGGAATTACGCTCGCATCCGAAAAGAGACAGGCTATAACAAGCAGTTCATCGTGAAAATTCTTGAGGAGGAATAGATGAAGCTAGACATGCGAGCACCGATCATAAAGGCGATCTATCAGGCCTATGAAGACAAGCGGCGCACTGCTCACAGGCCGCATCTAGGCGGCTCTCAGATCGGCAACGAGTGCGGGCGGGCATTGTGGTATCAGTTCCGATGGGCTTGGCATGAGAAGCACGAGGGGCGCATCCTGCGCCTGTTCGAGACGGGAGACCGGGAAGAGGCGCGGGTAATCCAGAACTTGCGTGCTGCTGGCTGCACCGTCTGGGAGCGTGATCCCGATACGGGAATGCAGCCGCGCTTTACAGCGCACGGTGGGCATTTCGCCTTGAGCCTCGACGGAGTGATTGAGGGACTGCCGGAAAGTTCCAAGCCGCACACGCTCGAAGTCAAGACGATGAGCGAGAAGTATTTCAAGGCATTGAGCAACCTTGGTCTTGAGAAGGCAAAGCCGATCTATTGGGCGCAATGCCAGATCGGAATGCAGTTGAGCCGCCTGGAGCGTTGCCTGTTCATCTCGGTGAACAAGAACACAGATGAAATCTATGCGGAGCGCGTTCGGCACGACAAGGCGTATTGCCAGACGCTGCTCGATAAGGCCGGGGGCATCATCTTTTCTGATAAGCCACCGTCTGGCATCAGTTCCGATCCGGCTTGGTTTGAGTGCAAGTTTTGCGCCTATCATTCAGTTTGCCACGGTGACCAGATGCCCGAATTAAATTGCCGCACATGCGCCTTCTCGACGCCTGAGAAGTCAGGCAACTGGTCCTGCGCGAGGCATAAGAAAGACCTAGACGAGATCGAGCAATACACAGGCTGCGGAGATCACATCTATATTCCCGACCTCGTGAAGCTCCCCGTGCATGATACGGGCGAGGATTGGGTTGAATATGTGACCGAGGAAGGCGAAGTGGTGCGGAATCACAAGGGGAGGATGGGGAATGTTTGACCTTCGCCCCTATCAACGCGCCGCCATTGACGGCCTGTACGATTACTGGGCCAGCAAGAAAGGTGACAATCCCTTGATCGTTGCGCCGACCGGATCAGGCAAGAGCCTCATCATCGCGCACTTGGTCAAGGATGCGATGTCCTTTCCCGGCACGCGCGTCTTGATGCTGACGCATGTCAAGGAACTGCTAGAGCAGAACGCAACGGAACTGCTCAACCTGTACCGCGAGGCCGATGTGGGGTTCTATAGCGCCAGCCTCAAGAAGAAGATGCTGCATCGTGCTGTCACGTTCGCGGGCATCCAGTCGATCCACAAGCGGGCCTTCGACATGATCCCGCCGCCTGACTTGGTGATTGTGGACGAGTGTCACCTGATCCCGCGATCCGACAGCACACGCTACAACAAGTTCCTCTCCGATCTCAAGCTGGCGAATCCTGCGGTGAAGATCGTCGGCCTCACGGCAACGCCCTACAGGCTCGATAGCGGCTGGCTGCACAAGGGCGAAGGTGCGATTTTCGACGGGATTGCCTACGATATTCCGGTGGCCGATCTCATGGAGCAAGGGTTCCTGGCTCCGGTGGTGAGCAAGGCGGGAGCGCGCAAGATCGACCTCTCCGAGGTAGGCCATCGCGGTGGGGAATTCATTGAGAGCGAGCTTGCCAAGGCGGCATCTGATCCCGAGTTGGTGCGGGAGACAGTGGCCGAAATCGTCAAGTATGGTGAAGATCGCAAGGCATGGCTGATCTTTGCTTGCGGTGTCATCCACGCGAATATGATCCGCGATGAGTTTCAAACGCACGGCATCGAGGCGCATGTTGTGACCGGAGCCGATGGCATGACTGAGCGGGCCGAGAAGATTGAGCGGTTCCGGCGGGGCGACTACAAGTGCCTGATCAACGTCAACGTCCTGACCACGGGCTTCAATGTTCCGCATGTCGATCTTGTGGCCTTGGTGCGGGCAACCGAGAGTGCTGGGCTTTACGTCCAGATCGTCGGGCGTGGAACGCGCATTGCGCCGGGGAAGACCGATTGCCTTGTGCTGGACTACGGCGACAACGTGATGCGTCACGGGTTTATCGATAAGGTAAAGCCGAAGATCAAGAGCAAGACCGAGGACGGCGAAGCGCCTGTAAAAGTTTGCCCTCAATGTCAAACTGCAAATTTTACTGCATCACGGCGCTGTGTAGGGGCAAATCATGACGGAGTGCCTTGCAATTTTGAATTCCCTCCACCAGAATTCAGCCATAACACTAAGGCCTATAGTGGAGCCATGATCTCGACACAGGTACAGGCCGAATGGGTTGACGTTGACGATGTGGGCTATTCCCGCTGGCGCAAGGAAGGCAAGCCAGACAGCATCCGCGTCACCTATTATTGCGGCCTCATCAAGGTTTCGGAGTGGCTTTGTCCCGACCACGGAGGCTATGCTGCCGAGCGTTACATCAAGCGCAAGGCCGCACTAGGGGCAGCCGCCAACACTACTGAAGAAGCCATGAATGAATGCGATCAATGGACAAGGCCGAGAAGGATCAAGGTGAAGCCGAATGACAAGTTCCACGACATCGTACAACTCGACTACAGCCAGCCCCAGCGGCTTACAGACGCCGAACGAGCAGAACTCATGGAGCCGCTGTTCTAATTGCATGAGCCTCTACGATGGTCGATATTGCACTCATTGGCGTGATGTTGTTCCTGGCGACATATTGGAGAAAGGTTGTGATGCGCGTGACCCCTTCCCTCCCTTCTGAACACGACGAGCAAGCTGGATTCGTCCAATGGTTTCGTGCCAAGTGGCCGCGTGTATTGATCTTTGCAATACCGAATGGCGGCAAGCGAAGCATCGTTACAGCCAAGCGGCTGCGGCGGGAAGGTGTGACGCCGGGAGTTCCTGATCTATACATCCCGGCGTGGGGAATATGGATCGAGATGAAGCGCCAGAAAGGTGGCCGCACATCGCCGGATCAAAACGCGATGATCCAATATCTCGAAGAGATTGGACACACCGTCATTGTTGGTTATGGTGCGATGGATGCCAGCGACAAGCTGTTGCGGGTGTTTAATCTAGGTGGGGCGGCAGATGAAGGAGGGCATCCACCGCCCCGGACCTAGCGGCGGCGAGCATCGCCCTAGGTCTAATGCAGTGCATGATATCCAACACATTGAGAAGGCACAAGACGATGAAGAAATGGCTTTCCATTGCGGTATTTCTGGCCTTGCCAACTGGCGCAATGGCAGGAGACGCAACAGGCTTGGTGACGGCGGAAGCAAGGCGGCAAGGCGTTCCTGTGGCCTTTGCTTTGAGGATGGCGAAGATCGAGAGCGGTGTTCGATGCCACAATCACAATAAGCGAAGCAGCGCATCCGGCCCATTGCAGGTGCTTCGCGGCACAGCGCGGGCTATGGGATACCGTGGTGACATCCGGCGTGCATCGTGCGCCACGCAGACGCACTATGGCATGAAGCACTTGGCGATGTGTTATCGAGGTGCGAGAGGCAATCAGGCATTGGCGAAGCGATGCCATCAGGTTGGGATTAGTGTTCTGTACGGCAAGAAAAAGAGGAGGCGGGGATGATGCTGGATCGGTTGAGGCTATACGCCCATCAGTTTGAAGACCAACATGCGCCGCAGTCTATCACGACGACACTGCGCGAGGCGGCAAATGAGATCGAGAGGCTTCGCACCGTCTTGCAGCGTGTCAGGCGGTGGGGATCACCAATGGTGAGGGGATACATTGATGGCGCGCTTGGCGGATCGGATCGAAGTCGTGGTGCTGTGGATTATGACGAGAATGGTGAAATGGTTGTACAGGAGGAGAAGTGATGAGTGACCTTGACCCCGACCACCTGATGATCGACCCGCCGTCAGGCTGGCGGTACGGCTTTCCAAAGCCCATACCCCGCGAGCATCTGCACCGCGCCAAGGAGTGGATGATCGAGCAGGGCTATCCTCGGCATCTCACCGAGGGAGAGTATTTCCCCGTCCGCTACTGGAACGTAACGGAGGAGAAGTGATGGCTGACATTGTGAGAAGGTTGCGTGACAGCGACACAACTCGCCGCATCGGAGAAAGCTACGCCGATGTGCATGACAGGCGGCAAGCGGATCGGGATGAAGCCGCCGCCAAGATCACCCGTTTCCGCGCCGAGGTCGAGAGGCTACGCGCTCAGGTAGACAACCTGAAACGTATGGTCATCGCGCAGGAGAAGCTGCTGCGGTCGAAGGATGCAAAAATAGAGAGGCTGATGTCTGTGGTCGAGCGCGTATATCAGAGCAGCGCCCAGAAACACATTATTGAATTGACCCACGCCGCCATCACACAGGAGGAGAGAGATGAGTGACGGCATGGATGAAGTGCAGCGCCGGATCAATGAAGAAATGGCGAACTGGAAAGGGAACCCTGACAAGATCGAGATCACCCGCCTCCGCGCTGAGAACGAGAGGCTAAAGGCACTGACAGTAAAAGCAGACGAGGCCATTGCGCGGCAGCAACAAGACTTGGAAGAGGCTGCTGATCGAGCGGCGGATTGCGATCTCCTCCGCGCCGAGAACGAGAAGCTGCGGGCGTATGCACTGAAGGCGTTCACCGTTGTCGAGTTCTGTTCTGGTCAGGGTTTCATATTGCAGTACCCAAACTACGATTGTGATGATCTACTTATGGAGGGTGTGGTCTTACTTAAGGTGGAGACATCAGAAGAAGCCCGCGCCGCACTGGAGGGGAAGTGATGGCTCAATTTCGGTGGAAGTATCGGGCCACAGTCACCAATCGTCTCGGTAAAGAGATCACTGCCTATTGGTACGGCCTATCGTTTGGACCTGTTTTTATCGGCCTGATAAAGGGACATGCACATGACTGACTGGCAACCGATAGAGACAGCGCCGAAAGATGGGACTGTCATCCTGATCCGTGAAAAGGGCAGCAACTATGTGGTGTCTGCTTTCTGGTGTCGTGAAAATGACGATTTTTGGACTGTACCAACCAGCCGAGGATGGATGCAAAGCCAGTGGATACGTCCGCATTGGTGGACGCCCCTTCCCACCGTGTCGTATAAGCCACTCTTCATCGGCTGCATCTGCCCGCCGACGAGCGAGCAGACATGCCAGAACCCGACCTGCCCAAGAGGACCGAGCGCATATGACTGACATCACCATGCCGCCAGAGGCGCTGGAGGCGGCGGCAAAAGAACTTTATGAGGTCCACCCATACACAGATGAGGACGACGATGTTATCCCGTGGGAAGAGCTACATATGATCGATAAAGAAGAGCATCTGGATTTCGCCCGCTCTGCCTGTCTCGCCATGCTGAAGGCGTGGCCGAAAGCTGTCTTTGCGATTGAGGCAAACAACGCACCCTGCATTTTCCTCCCCCTGCCTATGGAGAACACCAATGCTGAAAGCTGAGCAGGTGCCAGATGAGGCCGCGATTGCTCATTGCGGCGGTGATATCCTGGGGCTCGATATGTCAGACCCTGAGGAGGTGAAATACCGAGAAGCGTCCATCTGGAACGCGAAGGTAAACATCGCGGACGCCATCAATGCGTGGCCGGGGATGGAGATAGAGATGGTTTTTGTGGAGGAGGACTACCTGATCCTCCCACTGCGGAAGGAAGGCTGATGCGGGTATATCGAAGACAACGCCGCGAGACGGACAGAAGCACTCATCCATTCGTCAAGTTCCTGTCGAATGAGATGGCCCGCCAGCGGGCAACACTGACTGATGTAGCCGAGCGATCTGGCGTGTGCGTCAAGACCATCGGCCAGTGGCGGGCTGGCGGAAGGACACCTAAGCTGCGTGACATCGAGGCAGTCGTGAATGTATTGGGCTATGAGATCAGGCTTGCAGCACGACAGGAGGGTAACAGTGACCGACATTCTTGACGAACGCGAAAAGACCCACGGCGATTACTACCGCACCGCCGGAATTGCCCAAGGACTGAAGGATGTGATGCGCAGAAGCCAGAACTGGGATGAGATAGACGATACTGAACGTGAGGCGCTGGAGATGATCGCCACAAAGATCGGGCGCATCCTGTCAGGCTACCCGCATGAGATCGATCACTGGCGTGACATTGCGGGCTATGCCACGTTGGTAGAGCGGTGGCTCAGACCACAGGCTGGCCTCGAAACCAAGTTTGACCGTTGATGACGCGGCAGAACTCTGGCTCCAGCAAGATGCCACTAGGTGCGAAATGCAACACAACAAAGCCCTGTGACCAGTTCACAGGGTTATCCTCCGCATAGGCGAACTTGTCATTCTCAGGTCCGTATTCCGAAAGCGTCCCGCACTCGACGCCCCAGCGAAGGCCATTGTAATCCGAGAACATGATCGCCTGGAGCCTGTGCGTGTGGCCCGTTACAGTTGATTTGCCGCTTTTCAATGTATTGTTGTAAGCCCCGTGGACGCCTTGATTGAATCGGTGCTTCACAACCGTGTGATCGTTTAGCCATAGGCTGGTGCAGAACTGCCAAGCCGGGAAGTGGTCAACAATGCTGAAGCCTTGAACTTGCACGTACTCCGGTGCGGCTTGTGCCAGCCGTGCCATGAAGCGATTGTCGTGGTTGCCGTCAGTCCATATGAGGTTGCAGTCAGGCGGTGCGTGCGCCTCGATCTCGGCGTGTCGCTCTTTCACTGCATCCAATTCCTCGGCCACGCTAGGGGTCTGTATCCAAGTGCTGGGAGCGTGACGGCTGATGCGAGCGCCGTCAAAGCTATCTCCGTTCATGATTATCATTGATGGCTGCAAGTCTTTGATGATCTCGATCATCGCGCCGAATGCCGTGCTGCGTTCGCCAGGCCAGAAATGTCCATCGCTGCCGATGATGACAGGGCCGACAACCTTTTCTTTTATGGCGCGGAAACCTTGCTTGGGAATTTCATTCTTCACCCGCTGGGCTGGTTGCGAAACAGTCTCTAGAATAATCCCGTACTTGCGTTCGAGACTATCCCGCCGTGCGTTGACGCCACGAATGTTGAGGTTCAATTCCTTGGCAACAGCAGACGGCGAACCCAGTCGCTTCCACGCGCCGATGAACTCTTCGTCAGAATATTTCTTCGGCATCGTCTACTCCTACGCGCGGCGGAAATTTAATCGCCAGATCACATCTGCGACTTGCTTGCCTAAGATGTCGATTTGCTTTTCTTCGGCCTCTGGGAAAACAAGATGCGCCACTTCATGCGCGGCGATCTCCAAGAGCAGTTTCGGCTTCTGAAGCAGACGTGGGTCTAGCTGGATGTGGTCTTCATCGATATAAGCCCAGCCCCATGCGCTCTCGCAGGTCTTCCATTCGATGGTGATCTTGCGGCGCGGCACGGTTCACCTCTTGCATCGTTTCCTGATGTGATCCCATTCGCCTCCACGACGAATGCAGTCTTGCAACTCTTTCTCCTTCTCAGGCGTCATCCGCTTGAGCATAAACGGCAGCGCGGCACGGAACATTGCCGCGCCAAGGCCAAACCAGAATGACGGCCTGTGAGCAACGAGAAAGCCGCCAGCGCCGATGCCAATCAACAGCACGACGATGGCGGCGATCTCGATCCAGTTTACTTCTTCGCCCAGATGGACCAGCCAGCGACAAAGATCGTGCCAAGAGCGCCCAGCACGGTTTCGAGCGTGCCGTTATCAATCACGCCGCGAGCCACAAGATAGCCGCCACCAGCCGCCAGCACGGCACGAGCAACGCCCCAGACCATTTCCTTCGTCATGTTACTTCCCTTTCGTTGCGCCGGGATATTGCTTCCACGGCAGTTGATAATGCGGGCCGTCTTTGAAACTTGCCCAGTCGCCGCCCCATTCGAGCGGAACTTTCTCCTTATTTGCCGCTGCCTTCATGACCTTTGAAAGACGGTCGTAGAGCGGCCAATCCCATCGCACCTTGCCTCCGATGGTCACTGCAAGATCAACAGCGTGGCCCGTGAGGTGCCTGGATCGCAGCGTCTTTGATGCGCCCTTGGCAACCAGCACCTTCTGCTCTGCCAGCGTGCGAAGGCCGCAAGTGACAATGAAGCCTGTCTCGGCATCTTTCCAATCGGCAGCGCAACGATTGACCACACGCACCAAGTCAGGATGCACTCCACGCAGCTTCGCAATGGACGATGTGCTCAACTTCATTTGCGGAGTGCCTGTTCGATGCTGTCGAGCTTCGCCATGATGGCGCGGGATGTCTCGCGGATTTCTTTTATTTCGCGATCGTGCGCTAGTCGAGCAGTCGCTGTCTCGGCTTGCAGCACAGCGATGGCCGTCTCATGCTGCTGCTGCTGTCGGTAGATCACCCACACGAACGCTGCCACTGGCATGATTATCCACTGCATGACAGAGTTCAAGATTCGGAAGGTTTCGTTGTCCATCATCATCCCTTCCATGCGTACTCGTTAATCAAGAAATCAATATTAAGCCCGCTCTCTCCGAGCAATGGCATTTCGACGGCAGACACAGGTTGCCTTGCCACAACTACAGAGCCAGTCGTTATGATCAACGATTGCGTTTGCGTTGGCTGTTCTTGCAACATGTCAATACTTGCAGCTTGAACTGGATTGTTAATCAACAGGCTAATAGTTTGCGCTGGATTGTTGACAACAAGGTTCACAATGCTTTCTGGATTGTTGACAACAATGCTAACGGTCATGTCGTGATGTCCTCTTGCACCACGATCTTGAATGTCTCGGTGCTCTCCACGCTTCCGCTAGTGAATTGTATATCGCAATACATCACGGAATCGTCACTGTCAGAGATAGGCCATAGAGCAGTGTTCGCCGCTGTTTGCGAGAGCGTGAATTGTCCAGTTGTTGGGCTTGGCATTGAGACAGTCAACGATTGAGAGAAACCGCCATTCCTTACGGTTGCCGCTATCGTGTAGCCAGTAAGGTTGAACGCCGCGAGTGCAGCCGTAAGGCGCTGGCACGTTAAGGACAGCGTATCACCGCGCTTGAAGTTGATGCTCTTTGTGATCGGCGTTGCCATTGCTTTATTCCTTTACGGGCTTGAGGCATATTCGCGGCGGCGGAACATATATATTTTCCCGCCGACGATACTGCCAAATGTCGACGTTCCAGATGTAAACCTTATTCTAGCCCGCAATAGCTTTTGTGCTGGGGTTTCATAAGATGTAGTATCAATACCATCATTACTAACATCTCCGTTTCTATACGTTTGACCGTTGGCAAGATGAGTCACTTTTGCAAGCCGTGGCATGACAATTTCAAAATCAAAACCACAAGTAGCACTATTTCCAGTCCCATCTGGACCGTACCTTAATCTCTTGTAAATGGCATCTGTCTCAAAAAAAGCCTCAAAACTTAGCCTGACAGTGCTGATGCTATCATTAAGCAAATCAACCGCTACAACCCTGTACTCATAACCATCTACAAAGTCAGGCGTCACAAAACTAGAGACTGTTCCGTTCACTGCGTGATCGTAAATCAGTCCTGTTTTACCATCGCCTGTGCTCACCTTATCGACCGGATGCCAGCCAGACACCATCACTGGAGCGCCGGAAGAACTCTCGGCAACTGCTGATGGGTTGTCTCGCAAGGCGGTGACAACAGAGCTTGATGGGATAGCACCCACCGCAACCGCTGCGTTGGAAATTGTAGTCCACGTTGTCATCAGAGCCACCTGTACGGTTGAGGATTGCCACCGCTATCGTTACCACTATCATCGAGCCAGCGCCACGGCTGGGCCACGCCATTGACATCGAGGCCAGCGTCGGTGAGCCAGTTCCAGAGTGCGCCACCTTTCTCGTTATCTTCCGCCGTGAAGCGGTACGTCAAGCCATTGCGCGCCACTTCTGCTGATGTAATGAGCCACTCGCCAGCGCGAGGCGCACCCGTGAAATCGACATCAAGATAATGCTGTATCTGCACCACCGAGCCGGTCCAAATGTTGGCTGCATCCTTTGCTGATAAATCGAACGTGACTTCTTTTCGCACATCGGAAAACCGCTCAAGATAGGTCTGCGCCAGAGCGTTGGCGATGGCTTGCGTGCTGATGAAACGACAGAACAACTCTCTGATCTGCGGCTCGCCGCCGTATTGCACTTGTTTCAGCACATCGATGAACACGGCAACACGCGAATAATTAGTCTTCTCTGTCACGCTTGGGATCGGCGTGCGCTGCAAGTAGTATACATACGTCTGCGATGCACGCTCTTCTGGCTTTTCTTCAAGCGTGAAGCTGCCAGCAACGATGGCGTCGTCTTCTGTCAGGACCGTTGGTGACGGCTGCGGCCTGACGGGCTGCATGATGATTTTCTGAACGCGCTCATCCCACCAGAGATTTGACACCGCTTGGAGACATACTTCACCCAAGAGGTCATCGATCTTGTTGGGATCGGTGATCCACGCTGTGAAATTATAATCAGGGCGGTATGTAGTTTTCTCTGACGCCCATTCGGTGAAGTTGATGTATCGCTCCGGGATGCCGCCCCACATTACGAGGAGGTCATAGAGTATCTCGTGAAATGGTCTGGCGTTGTAATAGATCACACGCTGCACGCGGTCGTTCTGGTTTTGAGCCGCTGCGGTTGTTCCTGCCAAGCCGCGCGTCAGGCCATCAAACAGAATGTTTCCGCCAGTAGTCTCATAACGCTGCGTGTACTGGATCACCTCGTTATTGATCTTGACATAACCAGCCGCAGGATAGTCATTCAAGACTGCACCAGCGACCGTTAGGGTTGTCGCCACGTTCGTGATGTTCGCAGCAAGTTCGCCAGTGCTCAGATAAGGCGCTGTCAGGTTGGTGTCGGTGATCTTTCGCAGGATGTCCTTGGCTGTGATTGCCACGCCATTGCGCCCGGAATCGATCTTCTCGATCACATATTCGCGCCGCGTCATGAGGGAAAGCGGCTCGCCTATTAGACCCTCGTAGATGTTGAGAGTGTATCCAATATGATACGGATTGCGTGCAAGCCACTTGGTCCAGAAGCTGCCAATCTGGTCGGGGTCATAAGCGCGCGTGGACACATAGGGATCTGTCCCGACATCGTTCCAAGGGAAATCCTTGATGCGAACATTGCTCACGGCACGATAGCCGAGCGGGCTTTTGTTGCGCGATCCAGACGCCACGTTCAATACCGTGGGCGCGGTCTGATAGCTTTGCAATGCCGGGATAGCCAACGCGGGCTGATAGTAATAATCAATCAGGAAGGGATCATTCGCCTCGGTGACGAGCGTGTTGCCGTTCTCTGTCAGCAGGTTGATGTTGTTGTCTTGCCACTCGTATACGTCATCGTTGACGAAACGCAGCGTGAGTGACTTGCTCAGATCAAGGGCCGAAAGAAACTTGCAAGTCTTGTCAGTGTTCCAGCACGCATCGCCAGTCGCATTGCAGGGGGATACGCCGAATGTGCGCGAGCACAGCGGCTGGATGATCTCCACAATCTCGACGGGGCGTGCGGCAAAGGTCATCAGTAGTATCCTGTGACGCTGAGAGAGACAGACCGATAAGCGTTGATGCCCATATTAACAGGTTCTACATCTCGATCAGTCCAGACGAAGCCGATGTCCGTGGTGATCTTGGACGGATTGCCAGCGATGAAGAACGGATTAAGCGGGATCGTCTGGGCGAACGGCTCAAAGTATGTGTCATACCAAGTCGTGGTGAGGTATTCCCAATCGTAGGAGGACGTAACGGCGCGGCGCTTGATGATGCGTCCGAGCCATTGTCCTGTCTCGGAGAACTGCTGCTGCGCCTCTGTCACGCGGTTGAGATTGAGAGGCTTATGCCCTCCGTAGAGCGGGATTGGCATTTGCAGAGCAACGCCAGCGCGGATCACTCCGATGGCGATGTCTGTTCCGTCATTGATGACAAGCCGCACCTCGCGGATGGTGTAGGCCATGCCTACGTTATTGAAGAGAGCGCAGATGGTCGTGTTGTCTGCCGGGTTGACAGTTGCGCGCGTTGTGTGTGCGCCACCAGCCGTCGATGCAGTCGAGATCGTGATCGTCTTGCCAGAGAGGTTGTGTGCTGCGATGAAGACGCAATCAATCGTGGCATCCGATGCTGTCTGCAATGTCCAAGTGTTCGACCCTGATGCAAGCTCCCAACGTTGAGAGGTATAGTCGTTGGCCGCATAAGATGGATTCGTCCCGCCGCCAGTGATCGTGCCAGTGAGCGGCGCATAAAGAATGCGAGCGTGGTTGAGCGGCTCGTTCGTTCCGACTGTATAGCTGGCGGTGTTGATGGTCATTATGCTGAACTCGTCACGATAATCCAGTTGGTGCCGTCAGATACTAATTCAGCCCACGCTCCAATAGTAGCTGGCAATATCGCAGAGGTAGCGGTGCCTGCGCTTGCTCCGGTCCGCTGCACAACATTAGATGACGCAGATATAACTAATTGAGCAGTTCGTGTCATAAATTTTATAATACGTCCCGTATTTGTCGATGCTGTTGGCAGTGTTATTGTATTCGTCGCTGCTGCACGATTTGATATGATGAAATTAGCAGTCGCCGCCACCGTGTAATCGGTCGTGACAGTCACCGGGGCCGTCAGGGCGAACGATCCATTGACTTGTAGCTTCGCAGTAGGTGTTGCAGTGCCGATGCCAACGCGGTCCGTGGATGCGTCTACGAAGACAAGGTTGGCGTCTGTGTCACCCTCGATGCGCTGGTCTACATCCGCGCCCGCGTCATTGAAGACGTTGGCTCCTGCGAATGACGATGCAGGAACATTCTGAAAGAGTTCTGCGCGGGTCTGTTTCTTCGTCTCAGGTACGCTCGTATCCACGACCACATAGACATCATCCGTTGCCGTGTTGGCTCCGGTGAGTGCCGATAGTGCGCTGATCTTGATGTCGGCCATCAGGCTATCACTCCGCGAATTGTGCCGCCGTTGCGCTGCGTGCTGTTGAGTTGGTCGATGAACTGCCGCGCGAACTTCTCGCCAAATCCCATTGGATCATTCATCATTGTGAATTGGAACGTAGTCGTAGGAGCCGCTGCTGCTGGCGCTGCGGATGCACCACCGCCACCGCCTCGACGGCCACCACCGCCGCCACCTCCACCGCCACCTCCACCACCTTCGGAGACGCCCTTGATAGCTGCCACGGCACTCATGCCCTTGGCGAAGACGGCGGCGTAATTGGCAAATTTCTGAATGGGCGTGATGGCTGTTGGATCATTCATTGCACTAACGGCTGCGCGGATGGTATCCACGACTGCTTGTGCGGCTGCTGCGGCCTTCGCCACTTTTAACAAACGCTTCCCGCCCGACTGTGCGACTTGCGCCATAGAGCCAAAGAAGGAAGACGCGGCGGTCAGATCACCATCGAGGCGTTGAGACTGAATTGATGCGAGAGATGTAGCATGATCTTCTGCCAGCTTGCGCGACAGATCATAATACTCTTGCTCGGAAAGCAACTTGTTCGCCAGTGAGACATCAAGAGTTTCTTGGTTGAGCGTGTATTCTTCAGCAAGGATTTCACGCTCAGTGGCGAACTGTTCCTTGATCATAGCTAGGCGATCAGTGAATGCAGTTCCTGGCTCCTGAGATGGAGCCACGCTGAATTCTTCAGCACCACCACCAGCACCGCCAGTTCCAGAAAGAATTGGTGCTTTTGATTTTGGTGTCTCAAGATCGCCTTTTAGTTCACTGTTGACACTCTGAACTTCACCACGAAGTTGTGCTAGTATTTCAGCGTTACGTTGCCAGACTTTCCCTGCTGCCACAGACGATGCAGCCCAAGCATCCATTGCGCCAGAAAGATCAAGATCGGTCAAATAACCAAGAACAGCGATTCCGGCATTGATGCGGATCGCAAAAACTTCCCAAGCAGAAGAAGCCCACTGAACTGCTTCTGCAAGTTTATCCATCGCAGAACCAATTACGCTAGCAATCCTCTCTACATAATTCCCCTTGTCAATAAAATTGATGAACCGATCTGTTAGCTCCTTCATAGCTGGAGCGGATCGTTCTGCAATTTTATTTCCGAGACCAGTGAGAACTCCACCAAGCCTCGTTAGGTTGTCGTTAAACCCTTCCGCCGCTCTTGATGTGTTGGTCGAAATCTCAAGGCCAAAGCGCGCGGCTTCATCCGTCATTTGCGCGAGGCCATCACGGCCAGCATTCAAAAACGGAATAAGGTCAGCACCAGAACGACCGAATATCTGCATGGCAAGAGCAGTCTTGCCAGCCCCGTCTTCCATCCCGGCGAACCGTTCAGCGATGTCCAACAGCACTTGTTCTGTGCTGCGTAGATTGCCCTGTGCATCAGCGATAGTTATTCCAAGTGCAGCGAAGGCTTCATCGCCACTTTGCATGTTCTTGGAAAGTTGACCAAGGCCGATCTGCAATTGTCCGAGAGAAATATCAGAGAGCTTCGCTGCGTATTCTAGCTTCGAGAGGCTCTCAGAAGTCATGCCGATCTTCTGAGCCGTCTTGCCGATCTCGTCTGCGAAATTGATGGCTTGCTTTGTCAGTGCGCCAATAGCAACGCCGCCAGCCGCTGCTGCGGTTGCCAGCCCAGCCAAGCCAACTGCCGCAAGTTTGGAGAAGTTCTGTATCTTGCCGCTGGCACTTGCAATCCCTTTGTCGAGATCGCTTGTGTCGGCGCTGAATTTTACTTCGATCCCGCTAACTTGAGCCATGCAGCAATTCCTTCAGTTCCTCTACTTCGGCTCTCGTTAGCTTGCCCGCGTATTTCTCTTTTGGATCGGATGGTACGTTGATTTCATATTCAAGCCACCACTCCGAAATCGTCATTTCCCAGAACTCACTAGGCTGGATTCCCCACTTCCTGGCCCACAAGTACATTCCATTCCAGTCTAGGCTTCCTGCGGTTCCGCCCTCGCCTTCGACTGGCTCACGGCTTGGGCGTCGGGATTTTTTCCGTCCGTCTCCGCCGGCGAGAAGGCCATGAGCACGAACGAAATCAGATTAGCCACTTCGTCGGCGCTGCCACCGATCAACTCGGCGTAGACATCCTCATCCGTGACCCTGCACCCTGCCGCCGTCAGCATCTTTGAAAGCACGAAGGCAATGTGGCTGACAGGCGGTCGGCCCTGCGATGTACGAACGGCGATGTCCGTGAAGGAGATGTCGCCCATCTCGATAGAGCGCATGAGTTTCATGGAAGGGACGAAGCGATATTCCGTCCCTTTCCATTTGATTGTTAGCTCGCGGAAGACAGCCATTAGGACGCCGTGAAGGTGATGGTGCCGGAAGACTGGATCGATGCAGTGAAGGTCGTGGCGTCTGCCTGTTCACCAGTGACGGCGAAGCTGGCAAGGAAGAAGTTGCCAGTGAACGATCCGAGGCCAAGCAGTTCGATGGTATAGGCTTCGAGCAGCGCCGATCCTGTGCCAACGGCAAGCGCCAGGAAGGTGGTGTCCTCAAGGATGCCTTCGACTTCGCAATCGATGGATCGCGCGCCGACATCGGCCAAATACTTGCGCCAGCCGTTGTCATCCTTTTCGGTGATGTCAATCGGCTCGTTGTTGATGGTGAAGCTATCAGCGCGCGCACCAGCCACGGCGGTTGCGCCGCGCTTGATACGGACTTTTCGTCCAGCGATTGCGGGCATTTTTTAGTTCCTTTCTTAGGTCACGGGTCCACGAATGTTAGAGGATGCCACTCTGGAGCCGACGCTATTGGTGGCGGTTACGCGGCACCGGATATACTTTCCGGTGTCCGATCCGGTGAGAGTGTAGGTCAAGCCAGTGGCGGATGCGATATTGGTCCAAGACGGATCGTTGGCATCGGCAGCATTACTACGCTGCCACTGGCGGGCGAATGTGATGGTGGCATCGCCAGCCCATGTGCCGTTCGTGGTGGTCTGGACGTTCGTTCCAGAGAGCGTTCCGGTGATCGCCGGGAGAACGGTGTTATAGGGGCCAATGGTGGCCGTCATGTTCTCGCCGCTTTCGAGCGTGGCCGTGAAGGTCACAACGTCGGCCTGTTCTGCTCCGATCTGAAGCCCCTGGAGCATAAAGTCGCCGGTGAGTGTGCCGATGCCAGAGATTGTTACAACGCACTCCTTGAGCAGCGCCGTGGTGGCGTTGCCCATGCTATCGGCCAGCAATGTAGTATCCTTCAGAACGCCCTCGATCTCGCAGGACACAGAGCGCAATCCTACATCGGCCAGCATGGTGCGCCAGCCGGAATTGTCCTTGTCCGTGATGTCGAGCGGCTCATTGTTGATGGTCACGCTATCTGCGCGTGCGCCTACAATGTTGGAGCCAGCACGGCTGATGCGGACTGAGCGGCCAGAGATAGCCATGAAAGCAACCCTTTCGTTTCGCCTATTTTACCACGAAGATCATGCAATCCACAAGACGCGGTAGAGTATCAGCGCCCGTTTGGTTTTCCCGTCCGGGTCGCGCGAGAAATTGCAACTATCGAGTTCGGTGGTGATGTGCGTTACGCCAGCAATGGAAAGGGGCTGGCGGCGCAAGCGGCCATCGACGGCATCGACCACGGTCTTGAGATCGAGCATGGATGCGGCCCGATCCCAGACATCGATCTGCACGACTGCCGAGCCACCAAGATCGTCCTTGCTGTCGAAGGGGTTGATGGTGTCGGCACCGATGGTAATAAACGGGAAGGCCGTCTCCAGCTCGCTGTCTGCGGCTTGGGGAACGTCCGTGAAGATCGCCACAAGGGGGCTGTAGTAGGTGCTGAGAAGACCAGTGACGGCGCTATCGTTGAGCCGCGTGTAGATCGCCTGTTGCAGATCATCGGATTTCATTTTGTGGTTTTCTCCGCACGGGCTTTGGCTTTGGCAATTGCAAGTTGAACACGCTTTAGCATCTTGGGAATGGTGCGTTCAATTGCGGGAATCCATGATGGGCGGGCATCCATCTTGAACGTGCCGAATTCGAGGTGGAAAGCATAAGGCAACCGTGATCCTATAGCTTTTGCGTTGGGGCCTCGATCTTCATTGTAGATCGAACTGACGAGCGTGCCTGTATCGGTCGCCGGGGCTTGGCCTGGAGCGGATGCACGATGGACTTTATCCCGGCCACGCGGGTATTCTCGGCCCGTCTTAGGTGGCCCTTGGATAGCGCGGCGAACGTCACTGACGGCCTCGAGCGCCGCTGCATCCACAATGAGGCCAAGCTGCTTCGAGATGTCGCCCTGATAGGCGCGGATTGCGTCCTGCACCTCCTTCAGGCCATTGATCTCGATCTTGACGTCCTTCACGCAGCCACCCCGCCATCAACGTCAATCTGCAACCACTTATTGGCGAACTCTATGTTGTCGATGAACCGGATGTTGTGGACGCGATTCCTGATCTGCACGCGGTCGCTTTCCAGAAGGCCGCTTGTATAGCGCACCACAAGCCGCAGTCGTACGGTGGCCTCGACGCGATCCGATGTGTAACGCTCCGAGCCGCTGATCGGCAGCACATAGGCGCGGCTGGGGGAGTTGCTGACAGTCGCCCATGTCTGCGTCATGCCGCCAGCGCCATCGCTCGTGAGCGTCTTGCGCTGGAACGTGACGGGTTCCTTCAGCTTGCCGGAATTGAGATCGCAGCATTTCATCGCGGGTTGAACTCCACAATGTCCATGTTAACGGCGACATCGACCGTGCTGGCCGATACGTTGGCGAGAAATCCGAAATCAGTCAGCGGCGGGAAGTAGAGCGGTGGATCAAAAACCACATCGAACAGGCCTGAACTCTGGGGATACTCTGTGACGAGAAGCATCGAGGTATATGGAGCGGCCACTTCGAGGATGTTCTCTCGCTTGTAGAGGACAATATTTGCCTTCTTGTCAGCATCGCTTGACACGGTGATGTTTCTCAGTGCCGCGCTGCGGTCACGGGGAGTGGTGTAGACGGCCATTTCGGTCTTGCCTCGACCTAGTGCGCCGTCAGTTATCGTTGACCAGTCCTCGCCCCCTGTGGCGTTCTCAATGGTGATTGTTCCTGCGTGCGATCCAGCCGTCTGTGTTGCATAGGTTCCAGACTTGGAGACATAGGCATCAAACAGGCGAATGAAGAACTTTGACGTTGCTGCGCTTGCGGACGCGCCCGCCGTTGCCAGTGTTTCGGTGGTGTAGTCACCGAATTGGTTGATGCCGATAAGCGTAACCTCCCGCGCACCGGAGCCGTTGGCGGTGTCGTTGGCGTTGCCGCCAGCCTTGATGCGGAGATGAACGGGAGCATTGGATTGCGGCGTGCGGTAAAAACCGGATCGCGTAACAGGCGTGAAAGTCGAGCCGATAGATGTGTTCCGGCCAAACTTGTTAAACGACCGACAGCCGGGAGCGAGGCCACGCGCAATGTCAAGGCTGGATGGGAAGGTCATACCTTCATCACCTTGAACTGCGCCATGATTGCCTCCGCGCCCGAATCCACATAAGCCTGAGACGGATCGCAATCGTCGCCGCGATGGGCGTACAGGAATGCCGCGAGTTGCTTGACTGCACGCTTCATGGTCGAAGGAACAGCTGCTGCGTTAGCGTAGCCCGCTACATAGATGATCTGGATGGCGTTGTTAGCTCGCAATGCAGTCGGCCATGTCTGGCCTCGCTTGAGTGTCAACCTTCCCGGCGTCTGATAGGTGTCAACGTCGAAGATATTGGCGGTGGTGACGGATGTCGAATTGCTGTCCTCGTCAAAGGTTGTGATCGAGGTGATCGAGACAAGCGGCCAGCGAGGCAGGACAACCGACTGCAATGTGTTACTGCGGTAGAGTTCCGTGATCGACATCTCTCGCACGCCGTCCCACCATGCCTCACCACCAGCGGGCCAGCGGTCAATTGAAAGCCGCCACGACTGAGAGATGAACGCAAGACCGATCATGTTCTCGATCTCAGATCGGGCATCCGTGATTAGCGCGTTTGCCTCTGCGTCTGGTAGTTCGGTGCTATCGGTGCGAAGATGCGTGCGGAGTTCCGTTGCCGTCACAGGTTCGGAGCCGGGAGCCGTGACGAGAACGGAACCGCGTTGCTGGTAGAGAGAGACGGCGGGGCGGAGGCTCATTTGCGATAACGGCCTTTCTTGGTCGTGGCTTCGATCTTGGTTTCGAGATCAGGCATGGACTGGATTTCGATTGCTGCGCCATCGGCTATTGCCATTTCGGCAATAGGGCTTTCGAGGGTCATTCCGGCCTTGAACTTCAAGACCGTATGACCCTCTGGGGCGCACGCATAATCCTGGAGAAGAGTTGCTTTCATTTCATATATCCATTGGCGGGTTGATTATGGTGAGGCCAAGCCTCCCCATTGCTACGAACGGTTCCTGCTCAGTAACGTCCGCAGCCGCGAAGAGCGCGTCTACATCGTCCTGCGTGCAGACAACACCTTGAGCAGTAGCCGCCGTGTAGACTGCTACGGGGTCTCCGGGTTCGCTGCAAACCAGCACCCAATTGCCTTCTTCATCCAACGCCCAGACTTGTAGCGGCACAAGGTAGCCGTACTCAGGTGGCACATAGCCAGATGAGATGTAGTGTGTGGCGGGGTCAAGACCGGATGCGGAGAGCGGTGTGGTCCACATGCCCTCGCCACCGGGGCCGAAGGATGTGGCGATGTCCCGAGCAAGGGCTACGTTGGCAGCAGGAACAATGAGTGTGCGGAAGATATACATGTCAGTATGCCCTCGTCTTTCCGTTGACCCACGTTTCTGTGTTGCTGATTGTAGTGGCGTCAAGGTTTGCGCCAAAGCGGACGATCAGGCTGTAGATGTTTCCGTTAAGGCGAAATGATGTACCCGCGCGGCTACCGAGGTAAAGGGGGAAAGCGAGGAAATTTCCCGTGCCTTGATCTGAGGTAGTTTGCGCAACTTGGGTTGCATTGACGCGCAATGTAACGGCGTCACCTGATATGTCGCTCAAGCCAGTCACAACGTTGGTAATCGGTGAAGCAAAAGACGCTGCGCTCTCAGCAGATGCGGCGATTGTTCCGATAGACCTCATGGCATAGTTAGCGGCAGCAGTGTTTGGTGCGTTCAGCCCCCAATTACCCGCAGAAGCAGCGCCAGTGTTAAACTCCGCAGCTATAGCGCGCGCCGCGTCACTCAGTTTCCTGACCCCCGCGAATACCTGCACCTTGTCAGTTCCCGGCGTGAACGTGGCAGTGGCGAGGCTATCGTCCGTGCCGTCAAAGCGGAGGTAGTAGGGAAAGCCAGTGGTGTCGTAGTCGGTGGCGGCTGCAATGCGCTGGTAAACGGGGAGCAGCGTGGTCTGGTTCGTGGGGCGAAGGTCAGCGCCCCAGATATAGATGCTTTCTGCACCTGTTGCGGTAAATGTCTGCCGCCTAGTAGCTGTTGCGGAACCAACGATACCCCAAGTGATGCCAGTAACGGTGGTCGCTGAGTTGTTAACTATGCACTCGTACCACCCATTGCCAACACTCCTTATAGTACCTGTAACAGTCCCAGCAGAACTACCAACAACCCCAGATGTGAGATTGAAGTTAAAGTAGCTAGTAGTGTCTCCGTTGAATGTTAGCTGCAAAAATCCTGTTGTGTTTGCTTTGGTATAGATAAGCGCCGTTGCCGCCGCTCCAACAGTAACATTCTGCCCAATAAGAAATATCGTAGTGGCCGCAGTTGTAGACAACTGATCTGCTGTCACATTTCCGTTGGGGTCGGTTGTAGCATTAGCCGTTACCGTTGTATTAGTCTTCGTCCACGCCGCATTTTCAAACTGCTCAGAGTAGGTAAGCCGGTTCACCCTCGCACTCAGCACGGGGCGTGAGGCGGATGTGGCTTGCGTGGCGTGGTTGCTTCTTCCAGACTTGTCGAGGATGCGGCCAACAGGCTGCTCAACCGCCGTGACGGGCGTGGTGCCTGCGCTGTCTTGGAACATCGTGGAGAAGTCGGATGGATCGTACCAGACGCCCTGCTCACCAGCGGCAAAGAGGGAGGGGGGGGAGAAGGGAGAAACAAAAAAACTCACTACAAGATCGTCCTCACAAACAGAAACTGTGATGGATTGATCATTAAATTCATCAGGGATAGTAATAGACAAGTCTTCGAAAACCGAAATGTCTATCTGCTCACCGCATGATGTTATCTCAAGTTGGCTCATATCGTGATGTCCTCGATCACGTTTATGATGAATGTCTCGCTGCTTTTGACTACGCCCGAAAGGACGAATTGCACATCGCAATACATGATTGAAGCGTCAGAACTGATAGGCCAGTTTGCGGTGTTCGCAGCTGTTTCGCTTAGGGTGAATTGACCAGCCACAGCATTTGTTACCGTCACGGTAAGGTTATCAGAAAAAGACGTCCCAACTCTTGCGGTTGATGTGATCGTGTAGCCAGTCAGATTGATTGCGACACCCGCGCTGTCTTTTCTGGTACACAGCAAGCTGAAAGTGTCGCCGCGCTTGAAATTGATGCTTTTCAGTGCCATGCGCTTTCGCCTGTTTGATTAATGAAAAACAGAATGGGGCGAGCCGAAGCCCGCCCCGATCCGGTTAGGTGGCAGCAATCGAGGTGCCAGCGAAGGTGGTCGCTGCACGATGCGGCACGTTCAGCACGGCGAGGACAGTCACGCCAGCATTGGTGCCAGTCGTTCCGACCACGTTAAGGCGAACGTAACGCTTGCTGCCCTTATAACCGATGCCGCCCGCCACGACGTTATCCGCAGCGTCGGAGGTCACCTGGATGGTGGTTGCACCAGTGACGCTATCGGCAGCGGCAATGTTTGCAGCAGATGCAGCCGTGATATCATCCGAATGCTGACAGGTGGCGGTGAAGCCAGCCGCGTCACCAGCGTCGGTGATGGTGTTGTTCACCAACACAATCGTGGCCGCATCGAACACACGGGTATCGACCCAGCCCGAGGCAGCGGGCGTGGTGCCGGAAAGGGCAAGGGTGCCAAGATTGACAACCTGCTTGTTGGAAATCATATCGCGCATTTTTAAGTTCCTTATCCTCTAGACTGCGGAATTGCAGTCTCTCGATGGAAACTCAATCACAATACTTGATTTTCAACGTTAACGCTAGGGCTTGTAGATTTTGCCGCATTTCATCATCGACAATTGCAAGATTGCCAGATTGCTCTTGCAGGAATTGGATTGCCCATCTGATTTTGTCAGTCACACGTTGGCCCGATGGCTGACTTTTTGTCCAAAGTTCAAGGTTCTGAGAACGGTTGTCAGACCTATCGCCATTTACATGATGCACATTTTCATGTTTGTGCAACGGGCGACCAATGATCTCAGCCATTACATGGCGGTGTTGGTAGACGTGACCGTTTTGCCCTGCGTTAGGATTGTTAGGTTCATATCGGCAGACATAACCGTTATGTTCTTGTACATGCCATTCTTTACCGGTGCCGTATTCTCGGCGGTTCTCTGGTTTCCAGTCTGCACTTCCTTTTGTACGCCATCTTTGATGGTGCATAACGCACCAACCTCTTGCTTTTGTTGGCTTTCCACATCCTTCTACTGAGCATAATGGGCCTTGTTTTTTTCTTTTTTCATCATTGAGCGGCTTTCCATTTCTCGCACGATCATAATGAAACGCGCAAAATCCATGCGCCTTATGTTTTGTTGCTTGGCATCCTTCTACGTTGCACAAAAACATAATGGGCCTCCGGTTTAATGAAGGCCCACTATAATCACGTCAAGTTAAAGCGGTCAACTCGTAAATTCAATCAGCTTGATAGCTTCAAAGTTCACAACGTCACCGCCAACGCGCTTCGTGGTGTAGAACTCCACATAGGGCTTGGCAGAGTAGGGATCACGCAGCGTGCGGATGCCGAGGCGATCCACGATCTGGTAGGCTTCGCGCATATCGCCAACGGCGATGGAGAGCGAATCCGTGGCCGGATCGGGCATGTCCTCGAACGAGGCCACCGGATAGCCGAGCAGCGAGGCGGGCTGACCAGCCGCGATGCCAGGAGACCAGAGGTATGCGCCGTCCGAGTCCTTCAGCTTGCGCGTCAGCTTCAGCGTGGCGCGGTTCATGAACCACGTCGCGTTAGCACGATACTGCTGCTTGAGGCCGTAGAGCGCATTGATGAGAACGTCACCGCCATTGGGGGCAGCAGCGAACGCACCGTTCACGCCGGTATCGAAACGCTCGATGGTGCCGGGGAGCGTGGTGCCAGACGAGTAGGTGAGGAAGCCACGCGGCTTGTTCGAGCCGTTGCCAACTACGAAGGCGTTGGCCTCGTCGCGGGCGAACTTCTCGGCAACCTTGGAGGCAAGCCATGCTTCCATGTTGATCGAGGCGTCATCGAGCAGCTTCTGCGTTGCCTTGGGCTTCGCATAGAGTTCGTGGGCGGGAATGCGCCACTTGCCAAGCTGCGGCGTGTTGGTCTCGCCACGGCTATCCGTCTCGCCAACCCAGCCCGAAGAGGCTTCGTTGAGATCGAACAGACCTTCGAGGGCATCCGAGGAGATGACCTGCACCGAAGCGTATGCACGCATCGGGCTGCTCTCGAATACCTTCATCACGATACGGCCAGAGAGGTCGGGATTGACCACATAGCCGCCATCGGGATCGGTGCCGACCGAGAGAGCCTTGCGCTCATCCGGTCCCATGACCTCTTCGCCCTTGCGGAGGAAGGTGTCGAACGCGGCCTTGTAACCGTCCATGTCGTTGGCGCGGAACTCGCCAGCAACGGTGCCACGACGGCGAGCGTTCATGGTTGCCCAATCCTGGGCCTTGCGGTCGAGGTCAACAGCATCACCGTTGGCATCGGTCACAACGCGAGACTGACGCTTGGAAGCCAGCACGGCTTCGTCAGCGATCTTCTGCGCCTTTTCGAGATCGGCTTCGATCTTCTGGAGCTTGGCCTCGGTCACGACATCGGCGCTGCCCTTCTTTTCGATCTGGGCAAGCCGCTCGTCGTTGGCCTTCTTGAACTCTTCGAATCCGGCGTGCAGCGCGTCGATTGCGCTAGCCGCCTTCTTGATTTCATCTGACATTTAGAACACCTTTGAGTTTGGTCAGTTTTGACAAGAGAGCATCTAGCTCTCCGGTGACTGCCTCATCCTCGCCAGCGTCCCGCTGTCTAAGTAGGGCCTTGAAGCCGTGAAGCGTGATTGCCACGGCATCTTTACGAGAGTATCCGGCGTCACGCAGGAACCTCTCGAAATCTCTTTCGGTCGTGATCGACTTGACGTTCGTCACCTTTGCATCGGGAAGCATCGGGAAGGTGACGAGACTGATCTCGAACAGATCGACTTCCATGAGCTTTCGCACGCGGCCATCGCCCTCTGGGATGGCTTCCATCGTGCGATAGCCGATAGACATCGAATCGATGGCCCCGGCGCGGAGAAGCGCCATTGCCTCGCGGCCTTTTTCTACTTCTTTGAGTAGACGGCCACGGACAAACAGGCCACGCTCGTCCTCGTAGATGTCATCCCAGACGCCGATGGGCTGGCTCATATCGTGCTGCCACAGCATCTTGACTTTACGAGAGCCAAGCGACTTTCGGAATGCACCGCGTTCGACCACATCCATTCCCTGATCGACAACGCCGAAGACGGAGGCATAGCCCTCGAATACGCCATCTTGATCCGGTTCGCGCTTGAGCGTGAGGGCAACCGCCTTGTGCTGGATGGGTTCCATTGATTTGCTGTCCTCGCGGTCTACGATGTTGTTAGCCCATGACTTGCCGGGATCACCGCCCCACAAGGCCCATGCAATGCGGCCAGCGGAAGGGTATCCGTCCTCGCCGGGGGAGAAGCCCTCGCCTTGCTTGTCCACCTCATGGCGGGCGAAGTAAGACTTCATCCGCTTGACGGTATCGAGCGAAAGGTTCTTGCGGTTCTTGATGTCGCGAGCGCGGGCAACGCCGATTTCGGTTCCGCCCCGGTTGAATTCGTCACGCCATTCAAGGCCGCGCGTGGCTTCGCGGGCCATTGCTTCGTTTGGCGAGAAGCCGTCTGCCTTGCCTTCCCAGTTCGAGATGCAGACTGCATAGCGTTGATCTTCATCGGGAAAATCGGCCATAGCCTCCTCGTCACCCATGCAACGGGAGATGAATTCGTCTTCGTCTTCGGTCAGGCCGGGGCTAGGCATGAGGGGAATATATCATTGCTTGATTGATTTCACAACATGGCCTCTAGGGCTTCGTCATCGATGATGTAGGCGAGCGTGCAGCGGCAGTTGATGACCTCCTCGGCTGCGCCAGAAGGATCGCCGGGGAATTGCAAATCAGAATCACCCACGCGGAAGGTGTCATCCATGCCGACCGTGCTGCCGTCAGCCTCTCGATGCGTCTCGCGCGTGCGCTCATCCGCTGCCGCAAGCCACTCTTTTTTCATCGGCAAGTTCGTCTGCTTCGCGGCCTCTTGGGAGCCGTAGTTCGCAGCGCCGTGCGTCTCGGTGCGGGCGATCACGTTGGCGCGGGTCGAGGAGAGGGAAGGCACAAGATCGAGAATGGCATCGGCAACGCCACGCTGCCCGAGGCCGTCACGATAACCACGATCTATAGCGTTTACGATTTGACGACGAGTGGTTTCTGTAACATCGGTAATGCGGCGGCGGATCATCTCCTGCTGGACATAGCGCAACGCCAGCCGCGTCATGATCTGGGCGAAGCTCTCCTTTGTCTCTAGCGGCAACCCGTGCGCTTTGCCTTGATCGAGAATGCGAAGCCCGAATTGCGTGATCGATGCCAGCGCCATCTGGCGATAGGTCGCTTCGATGCGGTCATAGAATCCGCGCGGCAGTGTCACCTGATTGGTCTGGAGCCACATCTCCACCATGTCCTTCATGGCGGCTGCGATCTCGCGTTGTAGGCGGGCGCGGAATTGAACCGTCAGGCGATCCAGCAAGGCGACTTGGCGGCGATGCTCTCTGCGCTTGTTGTTATCGACCAGGCGTCGAGCCATTGCCACTTCCGTAGGCTACCGCCTTCATTTCATCGATAGTCATGTCGAGAGACGTATCGCCAGCCATGCTCAGTGGGATTTGAGCACTTGACACAAACAGCACATCGCCACCGTCAATCGGCCCGTAGCCCTTGAGCGCGCGGCGTTCGTTGATGGTGAGGTCTTGGCTTTGATCTGCCATCTGCCACATGGACAAACGCTTCTCGGCAATCGCTGGAATCGAATCGATGTCAGGCTTGATGGTCACGCCGTAGAGTGATCCGAGCCATGCGTTCCAGTCATATACGATCATGTCGAGGAGCGGCAGCGCCGTATCCTCCCAGAAGGCAAGACGTGCCTCGGCGTAGTTCGCGTATGTGTTATCTCCGGGAATGCCGAGCAACTGAGGAGGCACGCCGAAGGCTAGCGCCACGTCACGGGCTGACGCGAACTTGCTTTCGATTATACCCATGTCGGTGGGTGACAGGCCCATCTGCTGCCATTCAAGCCCGCCTTCCAGCAGCATCGGTCGGCCAGCGTTGATCGAGCCAGAATACTGCTCTTCGATCTGGGCTTTCAGCCGATTGAAGTTCTCGTCCGAAAGCGTGCCACCGTCCTTCATGGTCAACGCGCCGGATGGGCGTGCGGAGTTCTGAAGCAGGGCTTGCATCCACGCCATGCTCTCATTGTTTTGGTCGAGCGCATAGGCTCCCGCCTCGACGGGTGACATGCCATACCAGTCGTTTAGCGGGTTGAAGAGTTTCAGATGCCGCACATCGGAGTTGAGCGTGCGGGGATCGACCTCCCATCTGGTTGTGTTCTGGCCGATCTTGTAGATGTAGGCGGCAGGGACGCCACTGGCAGAGGGCAGGATCGACATGCGGTCGGGGCGAAGCTGATAAAGTTCCTTCACCTCGGAGCCGACAAGGAACCGCTCCTCGTAGCCATTGCCCGCAAGCATGATGAATGAGACCTTGGCCCGCATATAGTCGCCATAGGACTGCATGGGATTTGGGCGGCGCAAGAGTGTCAGGAGCGGATGTTCGGTGAGTTCCTGCTCGCCTCGGTAGACGGCCATCCTGACGGATGCAATGGCGTCAGCGATGCGGTTGATGGACTGATAGGCCACGACGTTCTTGCCGTAGGCTTCTCGGGCGAAGCTCTCATAATTGCGCGGCGACCAGACGGGCTGGCCTGGGTTCATCACTAGCAGCTTGGAGGATTGGCTTTCTTTGCGTTCCGGCTCGCGGCGGAAGATGTCGAAAAGTCCCATTATGTCCTCATAAGGCGCGAATGGCGGGGGCCGACTGCGGCGCTGTTAAATCTGCAATTGCACTCATTGTTGCGTCTATCATATCATCGTGGGTTCCGTTTGGAAACACGGCGGCTTCCGACAGGAAATCTGCAAGATGGGGCGTGTTTCGCATGAGGTAGACGTTGCCCGATTGGATATAGGGCGCGGCGTCGAATGCGCGTGTTACTTTGTCCACGTTGCGCTGGATCGGCACGATGGGAATGCCCTCGCGCTTCAGCTTCTGGATCAAGCCGGTGCCGCTTACCTTGTCCTCGACCTTGAAGGTTCGGAGCGGCCCATGATACGGCTGGGAATGATGCTTCTGCCAGAATGCGCGGGCCATCGTTTCAAGTTCCGGCGCTTCCCACTTGCCGCGCACCATGTCGAGCATGACCATCTGATTGTCTTGCGTAACGCCCCAGCATTGGAGAACGGAATAGTCATTCTGCTCCTTTGTCTTTTGCGCGGTGTCTGCATAGATCGAGCGGTGCTTGATCGGCGGCATGGCGTCGAAGTATCGCCACCATTCATCCTTGAAGATGCCGCCTCCAAGCGGTGCGGGGCGTTGTTGGAGTTGGCCCGCCACGGCATAGGTGCCAAGTGATCGTTCGAGTTCTTGCACTTGCTCCTCTGGGAAACGTTCGGGGAACATGAGTTCACCATCAGTCGTGCGTGGGTCTTTCCATCCTAGGCGAGTTTGCTTGGTGAATTGAGGCTCGTAGCGCATCGGGATGCAAAGATGGTCATATCCTAGATCGAGTGCAACGGCGGAAACGTCACCTTCGTTTAGCCTTTGCATGATGATGACAATGGCGGATTCGTCGTTGTTGACGCGAGATGGCAAGGCTTCACGAAAGGTGGTGATGCCGCCCTTGAGTTTCGCGGGGCTGTTGGCGTCATCGACCGAATGCGGATCGTCAATGAGGACGCGATCACCACGAGAGCCGGTCATGCTTTCGAACGCCATAGCCTCGCGGAACCCTGTGCTGGTGTTCTCAAACTTGGTCTTGGCGTTTTGATCTCCGGTCAATTCCACCGGCCATCTGGTTTGATACCATTCGGATTGTATGAGGCGGCGGCATTTGAGGTTGTCGCGGATTGCAAGTTCTTGCTTGTGGGCGGTGCCTAAGTATCGAAGCTCCGGGTTATTGCGCGGTCCCCATTCCCAAGCGGGCCAAATTACGCCCGTCAAGAGTGACTTCATGGATCCTGGAGGCACATTCATCAAAAGACGGCGGATTTCACCTGATGTGACGGATTCTAGGTGTTGACATATAGCGTCAAGCGCCCATGCCCATTTTATCGGGGTTGCGGGTTCGAGCACCCGCCATGCCTCTTTTGCAAAATTGGCAAGTGAGCGTTTGCAAAACTCGCGCTCGATGTCGATGATTTCACTTTCGTCTAGCACTCATGATCTCGGCAAGTGCTTCGTTGGATAGCTTAGACGCATCGAATGCTGGCTTGGGTGACATGGTGCCGTCTTCGCTAGTCAGATCGATGGCCGCCTTGGGCTGGCCTAGGCCGCGATCCTCGCTATCCTTGATGAGCTTGAGGATATTGGCCTCGATGCGGGCGAGGGCGTTGGCCGTGCTGGTATCGTCTTGCAACGCGGCTTGCACGGCTTCGAGCATCCGAGTGCGTATTTTGGTTGCAAGTTCGGCGTTGCGGAGTTCAGCCTTGCGCTGCTCCGATGTTTTGCCCTTTGGGTTGCCGCTTTCGCCCTTTTGGAACTGGCGATGTTTAGGTGGGTCTTTGTATGCCATTTCCCTGCATAAGGTAATGTTGCGTTGCACTATTATGCAATAAAAAAAACCCCGCCACAAGGGCGGGGCTGAGTCACTGCGACGGGGAGGAAATACGCCGCAGTCAGGGATGTCAGGATACTCGCGTCACCTTAATGCCGATCACGCCTTTGGTCATTATCTTTTTACAGCGGTATCGGCGGGGTCGGTGGTCTACTGCGTCATTCTGGAGGCTGTTCGAGGTGCGGCCAGGAACGAAGAAGGATTCACCAATCTCGACGGTGAGCCACGGGTACTTGAACGGGCGTCCGATCTTCTTGGGCGTCATGGCGTCACCAGCAGGAAGGCGTAGGTGAGGCCGTAGATCGACGCCACGAGGGCGAAGGCGAGCGCCATCTGGGTGGCGAGAAAAGCGAGATCGCGGATCATGAGCGCACCTCGTAGAAGGAAAGATCGAAGCCGTAGTAGGGTTCGGCCACAACCTTGCGGGGCATGACGTTAAGTGAGGCATCGACGGCCCAATCATATGGACCAGCTTCGAAGCAGACAGACCAGCAGTTGATCTGAGAGTGGTGGCGTTCCTCGCCGGGGGCGCGGATGGCGCACTCGATGTCTGGCTTCATGCCATCGGCGGTGGCTTTGGCGCGGCAGAGTGCGTGAACAGTAAGGGCTGCTGCGTGGGGGCTGACAGCGGTCTCGATGGCCGTTGCTACGAGGGCGACGAACTGGGTGTCTCTCATTGGTGGTTGCTCCATTGGGTTGCCATTGCGGTTGCGATGCCGGTGAATGTGCGGCTGCGATCTTTCCATCGGTCGGGCTTTGGCCCAAGCCGGTTTTGGCCGCTGTCTGTCTGATTACCCCATCTTGCGCGCCCGTTGATGGTGCGCGGCGCAATCATCTGTGTTGGCGTAAGAAGAGAAAGATTTTTCAACCAGAGACATGTTTTCTTGCTGGCGTCGTGCCCAAACATGTATGGCTGCACGATTTGGTCAGGCTTGCGGATGCGGCTGGAGATGATTGAGATCGGGTTCTCAATAGCAATGCGCGGGATCGGCGCGTCCATAAGACGGCGCACGAAGTCGAGCGCGTATTCTGTCAGACCGGGGTCGCGCAATCCGCGTGTGGTCCAGTGCATACCGCTGACTGACAAGTAGGTGCATGGCGGATGGGCGATCATCAAATCCCAGCCATCGTTAAGGCGGCGTAGTACATCGTCTTGGATGTGCTGGCCAAGGCGTTCGGTGGGCAGCAAATCGCATGACCATGCGTCATGTCCGAGGGCGGCAAAGGCGTCTCGGACGATACCGGAATACTCACAGGCTACGAGGACGCGCATCAGGCGCGCTCCCCTGCAAGGTAGGTGAGCCATACCACCTCAGCGCCGGGGGAGATATTGCCGATGCTAAGTGCCATCTCGGCCATGCGAATGCGGGCTGGTTTCGACTTCGTGTGGCGGCGCATCTCCTCGATGACAAGGAGTGCCTCCCCGGCGGTCTGCGGGGGCTTGCGGGGGCGGGTGGCGAGTTCGGCCATTGCTTGGTGGCCTCGTGTCATGATTTCGGCTGCGGTGGTCATTGGATGTGCTCCCTCACGACCATTTATCGACGCGGCGGATGCGCTCAAAACAAACCTCGTTGAGGAGCTTTCCGTAGGGCGAGAGGGGATGGCCCTCGATGCGCGAGGCGATAAGGCATTGGGCGATTCCATCTGCCCAGCTATTCTTGCCATTCTTGGCGTGGAATGTAATGGGGTGGGTGCGGTAGGCGGGGTCATTAAGTTGGGTGGTCATTGTGGGTTCCTCCTTGTGGATGAATAGGAGGGGCCGAAGCCCCTCGGTTAGGCGGCGATCTTGATTCCGCAACCGTCGATGCAAAGCCAGTTCTTTCCGCTCTGGACGAATGCGCCGTTCTTTGCGGCCTTTATCATGTTGATGTGTTTCGAGGTCAACTTGGTGGCCTTGGTCATGGTGCAAAGGTATACGGTGCGGCCTTCAGTCAAGTGCGACTGGATCAGTGCAACGCGGCGGCGCGCCTTGTGCCAAGTGAAGAAGCGGTTTGCCTTCATTTCGCTGTTCTTCATTTTCGTGTCTCCCTTGTTGATGCCCCCACATACCAATCTTGCAGACATTTGCAAGCGGAATGTTGCAGACTGCTGCAAAAAACAGCCTCGGGATTAAAAGGCATATTAAATTAAGGCCTAAAACCGCAATCTTTGGCAAGATTTGCCTTTGCTTTCAAAGGTTTAGCCTGTGCTAGGTGGTATTAAGGTATTTATGGGTACGATTTCGGGGGGTCTGGGAGGGTCTCCCCCTGGGAGGGGGCCACATAGACATGGGAGAGAGAGTGTGTACATATATATAATAATAGAGAATATTACTATCTATCTATAAGAAGACCAATGTTTGCTAGGGTTCCTTCGATTCCAATTCGGGTACAAACGGCGTTGATTAAATGCTGCCGATAATAGACCACCCCTAGCACCGGCCAAAGAAAAAGCCCCTCGCGGGGCTTGACCTTACGACACCGGGACGAACCATGCCATTCGAGGTCGCCCTCGCTTGCCTTCATTGACGTTGCGGCACTCGCAGCCGTAGTTGCTTGCCAGCTTATCCATGACGGCCTTCTGGCGGATCGGTTCCAAGGCGGCGAACTTCCGCACCTTCTTTTCGAGTTCTGCCTCGGTCACGCCCTTGAGACCCGCCTTCTGGATTTTGGCAAAGCAAGCCTTCACGGCGGCTTGGTGGTCGCTCTCGGCCATGTTCTCCTTGAACATCTCGATAGCGCGGCCAGAGTAGAACCGCACATAGTCGATTGCCCACCGCATCGGTTCCGGCCCGATCTCGGTCTGGCCCATCGATCTCGCCACGATCAGGCTGATCCGCATTGCAATCTCGCGGCTGCGATTGTGCATCGCCTCCAGACCGGATTCGCCTTCTGCCTTGATGGCTGACAGCAGTTCTGCCTCGTAATCCCTAAGAAGGTCCAAGGACGCCCTAGAGAAGGCCACCACGACGGGGCTGGGCGGCATGTCTGCCGTATCCAGCCCTGACAGGTTCCCGCCGTCTCCGACCGCCGTAGCGGCCTCCCTGAGCCAATCCTTGATGCGGTCGCCAATCTCGACCATCCGCCGCTCCTGGCTCATCTGTGCGCCGATCTCTGACTTGACGATCAGGAAGCGGTTCAAGAGGCCGGATGCAATGTCGCCCCCGGAGATCGCCCCGTAGAACTCTGACGGCGTGGACATGCCTAGCAGCGTCAGGGAGGGGCGGCGAACAACCTTCTCGAAGCTCTCCTGCTGCTCTTTGGTGAGGCCGAGCGTGGCGTATCCTTGGGGGCGCAACGCCCCGTCCTGCCGCCCAAAGGCTTCCATGATGGCTGTCAAGGAATCGGCCTTGTGCTGCATGTTCCTGTTGGCGGCTGACTTTAGGGCGCGGCCAAGCTCATCGATCACGGCAACGTGAATGGGCCGGGACAAAAGGGCCGAGAAGACGCCGGATGCCGAGGTATAGCCAGACGGGCCGATCAGGTTCCCGATCCCGGCTGCATCGAGCATCGCCTCGATCACGGTCTTGGCGTGTTCCTTGCCGCAGCCTGTCTCGCCAATGTTGAGAAGGTACAGGCTGGTGAAGTTGCGCTGGCTGGTTGTCCACCGCCGCCCCATTGCAACCGATCCAAGGGCGATGGCTGTTTGCACTGCAAACTGCGGCTGAGTCTTGATGGCGGTCGTTTCGTAGTAGTTAACCACATCTTGGAGGATGCCTGGGATCGAAAGCAGATGCTCCGGGATCGAGGCCAGCGGGTTGTCTGGCTCACCGATAGGGGCCACGCGGCGGCTAGGGATGATGTTGTTCGCCACTTGCCCACCGTGAGCAATGGCTTCGGCGTCTTGCGGGCCATAGGTATAGGCCGGATCGGTATTGATGTTGAGATAGGCCGCTGCTGCCTTGACGGCCTCACGCACATTCCCGGCATGCTCGCAGTGGGTGTAGAGATCGAAGCAGTCGAAAGAGTGGGCGGAATCGAATGGGTCGGAACCGTGGTGGCTGTAGGCGGTGCCGTCTTCGAAGAGGATCACGCCGGAAAGGCCGCTCTTGGAGTTGGGGCTGAGAAACCTGTCCTTGGCCGTCTGCCGATAGCCGTACTGGGGGAGCAGCTGAGCCATCGCGTGCGCAGCATTATAGGCATCAATGACACTCGTGGCCTCGGATTGAATGCGCTTGCGAAGTGGAGCTTGGAACTGCGGCTTCGGCTTCCAGGGGCAAGCATCAAGGAGCTGGATGCGGAACCGCTCCCATTGATCCCACATGATCTGGAGCGGCTCTGGCAGGAGCGGGAGATCGACGTAGGATGGCCCGTCCCAAGTGTAAGACTGCATCGTGTCGGGATGCAGCGACGGCGGCAGAACATCTTGCGTGGCACCGCCTCGGAACTCGAAGACGACAGATGAGCCTTTGCCATCTGGGTTCGGCCACGCGATCTTGTGCGTCTTGAGATCATCCCGGTGGGCTTTGAAAATCGCCTTGCCACGACCGGGGCGACCGATGATGCGGGGAGCTTTGGCAAGGATGTCATCAAGATCGAGGCCGAGCGCCGTGAAGGCGATCCGGCTCCATTCGAGGTGGTCAATGTCGATCGCGCAGGTGCCGGATGCGGAGTGGAGCAGCCCAACATTGTGCGTCGGATTGGCCCTGTAATAGCGCATGGCATCGTCGGGCTGACGCAGGGCGCGTTCGGGCTGTTGCCAGCCGTAGTTGGTCGGGGCTTTGGACCCGGCTGGGATGGTGACTAATGCCCAGCCGAGTTCCGTGTAGTGTTTCACGCTCGCAATGATGTCCAAGATCAGCCCTCCATAGGCTTCAAATACCTCGACAGTTTCTCGATGGTGTCGCTGTACGCCCTGCGGTGGCCAGCCTTGAGGCTCTTGATCGTGTTGTATGCGAGGCCAGTCTCGCGGGCGACATCGACGGTTCGACGCTCCTTTAGTGCCGTTGTGATTTCTTCAATCGTCATCATGGTTTAAGCCTTTCTTGCGGAGGATTGCAATTTTGTTATTGCAGAAGATTGCAAATCATGCAAGAGATGGCCGTGTTGGAAGAAGGAGGTGCGAGATGCACAGTAGTAACGTCGAGGGGCTTTGCGGGGCCTGGCTTGAAGCCAAACGCCGCGAGGACGATGCCAAGAAGGCACGTCTTGAAGTCGAGGCCCAGATCGGTGCGGCCTTGGAGAAGAAGCCTGAAGGCGCGATCACTCACAAGCTGGAACACTATAAGGTCACTTTGACCCAGCCGATCTATCGGAAGCTGGACCTTGAGAAGTGGCCGACCGTCAAGACACTTATCGGCTCGGAATTCTGGCCGATCAAGATGACCGTCGAGGCCGATCCCGCTGGCTGCAAGTGGTTGGCGAAAGAGCGGCCCGATCTCTGGGCGATGATCGCTGAAGCCTTCACCGTCTCGCCGGGAAAGGTTGGCGTCGAGGTCAAGGAGATCGAGCAGTGAGCAAGCGAAACATCTGGGAAGCGGCTGATTCTCTACAGAACGCTAGAGATCACTTGGTTGTCGCGCGAGCATCTCGCGGCATCCAGCGAGACCACGACATCAACTGCGCCCGCGAGAACATTCGCGAGGCGATGGACATCTTGGGGATCAAGGAGGCCCCGATCGATGGCAATTGATTTGAAGTCACTGTCCAAGCCAATGGGCCAACGCCCCGTCATCATGACGCTGTTTGGCGAAGGCGGCATGGGCAAGACCACATTGGCAGCAATGATGCCCCAGCCTGTGTTTATCCGCACAGAGGACGGCACGGCATCATTGGCCGGGAATGAGGGTGTCGCCCTTTTCCCGCTGGCGACCAAAAGCCAAGATGTCTTCGACGCTATCGAGGCATTGGCAAGCCAGCCGCACGACTACAAGACGCTCGTGCTGGATTCAATCACGCAGCTTGCCACGCTGATCGAGAGCGAGATTGTGGCGGCTGATCCCAAGGCGAAGTCAATCAACCAAGCGGGCGGCGGATACGGAGCGGGATATAACACCGCCGCCGAGATGCACCGCAAGGTGAGGGAGTGGGCCGGTGCGTTGGCCTACGACAAGGGCATGAATGTTGTCTTTATCGGCCACGCCGATACAGAGACGCTGGACCTGCCTGACAGCGATCCTTACGCCCGCTATACGATCAGGATGCACAAGCGTTCGATCCCGCACTATACCGACAACGTGGACCTCGTGGGCTTCATCCGGCTCAAGACATACCTGACCGGAACGGGCGAGAAGAAACGCGCCGTCTCGACTGCCGACCGGGAGATCATCTGTCACCCGCAAGCGTCGAGCGTCACGAAGAATCGCTTCAACATCGACAAGCCAGTCGCCTTTACCTTTGGCGGCGGCAACCCCTTCAACGACTTCATAGCAAAGTAGGAGACTGAGAATGAGACTTGACGGATTTAACGCCGGGGCCATTGAGCCAGCGGCACCGCGCGGAACGATCCCTGCGGGCAAGTACAAGTGCGTGATCACTGCGTCGGGCGAACAGCCGACCAAGGCGATGACAGGCACGATGCTGAAGCTCCAGATGCAGGTCATCGAGGGGCCGCATCAGGGGCAGATGGTCTTCGACCAGCTCAACGTCAACAATCCCTCGCAGACGGCGATGGAGATTGCCCAGCGCACGCTCTCGGCTATCTGCCGCGCTACTGGCGTGATGATGCCGCAGGACAGCAGCGACCTTCACAACAAGCCGCTGCTGGTAACGGTGACGGTGGAGACCACCAAGGATTACGGCGCACGCAACAAGGTCGCCGGATACGAGCCTTGCGGTGCTGCGGCTCCGGCGGCTGCTGCGGCTGCGGTTGCGGCCCCTGCGCCATCGAATCTGCCGCCCTGGAAGCGGTGAGCTGATGATTGGTCAAGGTAAGGCGGTCCTGGTGCGGACGGGCGTCGCGTGGTGCGGTGAGGCACGGCGGTCGTGGTCTGATGCGATATAGTCTGTTGCGGCGCGGCAAGGTCAGGCGGTCGGGGCGAGGTTTGGCGAAGTTCGGCGCGGTGAGGCGGTCGTGGTCCGGCAGGGTACGGTTAGTTCGGTCGAGGCGGTCGTGTCTCGGTGAGGTCGGATAAGGTTAGTTGCGTTGCGGCTGGGCCCGGTCCGGCAGTTTATTTTTGAAGTGCAGTGCTTACAATTCAACAGCCATTAAAGGAGAAAGCCAATGGCGAGCAAGAACGACACGAACAGCAGCCTCATGATCGAGCCGCTCAAGCAGGGGCGCGTCACGCTGCGGATCATCGGCCAGACGCCGATGTATTTCAACGCAATGAGCAACAAGGCCAAGCGCACGCTGCTCTTGGGCGGGGCCAAGAAGACGGCTGCCGAGAAGAAGGAGATCAAGCACGATCCCGAGCAGGAGTTCCGGGACAGCACCTATCGCACTCAGATCGGTCAGACGCTGCTTTGTTTTCCGGCTCCCGGCATCAAGAACGCGATGGCCACGGCGGCGCTGGTGACCGATGGTGTGAAGAAGACGGACGTCCAGCGGCTGATCTTCCTGCCGCAGGAAAAGGTCAGCATCTGGGGCAAGCCATTCCTCAAGATGGACGTAGTAAGAAGCGCCGACATGAACAAGACGCCAGACGTTCGGACGCGGGCTTTCCTCCCGCGTTGGGCTGCGGAGGTTGACATTGCCTTCGTCACGCCGACCTTGAGCATTCACGCGGTGGCTCACCTTCTGAGCAACGCCGGGATCGTCTGCGGGCTGGGCGACTTCCGGCAGGAGAAGGGCAAGGGGAGCTATGGCACCTTCGCGCTCTATAACGAGACGGACGAGCAGCACGTTGCGATCTGGAACGAGCTGACCACCACCGAGGCGCGTGATTGCCAGGAAGCGGCGATGGAGAAGCCGGAGACCTGCGATGACGAGACGCGCGAACTCTGGGCCATGCTGCGGCAGGAACGCATCCGGAGGGCTGCATAATGGCTGCGTTTAATCGCACCTATCGTCAGCAGATCGTTGACGAGTACATGAATGACACCGGGGCCAATAGTTTCATTCCTGCTGCCTTCCTCGAATGGCTCCAGCCGCAGACGGATCATCGAGTATACTCGGTGTTCTTTGGCAAAGATGACGAGGAAGCCGCGTGGCAGTATCGGCTGCATCTGGCCCGGAACTTTGTGGCTGGGCTGCGGATCAGGGTTGCGGTGAGCGAGACGGAGGTGGTGAAGGTTCCGGCCTTCATCAGCCCAATCAGCGAGCGCAAGGCGGGCGGCGGTTATGTGACGGTTGACTGGTCGGATGGCAACAAGTCAGGCGAGGTGTACCGTCAGGCTGCTGCCGATCTGGAGCGGTGGATCAAGCGATACGAAGGCGTCTGCGGGCTTGCTGGGCTTGCTTGTGATCGGCTGCCGGAACTGGTGGCTGAGTTGCGGATTGCGGCTGACAAGGCAGAGAAGGCCGCAGCGTGAGTTAACGAGAGCGAGGGGCGGCGGTGCCGCTTCTCAAATTGGTCGAGGCGGTCATGGTGGGGTTCGGACGGGTCCGGCTGGGCGAAACGGTCTGGGCGGGTTACGGTGAGGCTGGGCGGGGTACGGCATGGCGGTCGTGGAGAGGAGCGGTGCGGGCAGGTTAGGCGGTCAAGGTATGGCTCGGTCGGGTTCGGACGGGCGTGGCGGTCATGGTGGGGCGCGGTCCGGTTTGGCGGGGCGGTCGAGGCGGTCATGGTTGGGTCCGGTTCGGTAAGGTGCGGACAGGCGGTTCAGGCGGGGCGGGGCACTGGTCC
>TARA_R110000868_G_scaffold36074_5_pt1 | contig 38207 bp, 28 predicted proteins | sample TARA_R110000868 | Tara Oceans TARA_R110000868 (sample SAMEA4397489) | marine metagenome | biome: Polar Biome; feature: [SRF] surface water layer (ENVO:00010504); material: water (ENVO:00002006), including particulate matter (ENVO:01000060) such as... | depth 5 m | reverse complement strand
ATTTGACCGAAAATGGTGGCGTCATAACTCCGAAATAGCCAATTAGATAGAGATTCAGTTTTAATTGGTTTTGTAAAAGTATTCGGAATAGTGAAGTTTATATTTCTAGGCAAAAAAGCTAAAAACATAGACTCTATAAAGTTAAAGAGAGGTCTTTTTGTTTTTAATGATCCTTATTCTCATTATGAAAATTATGATTCAGTAAGAACAAAAATAAATAGAGAATCTAAAATTATTAATAACACATTAGCTGGGAATTTATTTTTAATTAATAATTTAATACTTGATGAAATTGTCAAGGGTAAAGATTTAAATGTCGGAATAATAAATAATAATCTAAATATAATTGGAGGCTATGTTACAATATCTGTATTAACAGTTAATTATTCGAGTAGATTACTACCATTTAAATGTTCAACAAGTTACAACCTTTTCGAAGCATATAATGAAAACACTCTATTAGATGGCATTACTAGTCCTTTTGACAACTCAATAAATTTTAAAGAAATAAAATATATTGATAATTTAGCTATGATATTTTATGCTTTAAAAAACCCTAAAAATGAAGTGATAAAACAGAATTTATTTAATTGGTTAGAATTACAAATAAATCATATAAGAGATAATAACCTAATACCTTGTTATTTGCTACGCCTAATAGTAATACACATAAATACTCTTATTGATAATGAAATACCAGAAATTAATTGTCCAAATCCTGATGAGCTAATTTTTGATGATGGATATGAATTAGATATTGATTATTGTTATTCTTTTTTCAACCTGGTATAAATTTATTGTAAAGCATTAATAGTTAATGGAACACTCTTTTTGCAAAGCAACAATAGGAGAGAAGTGGAATGTGTGAGAAATGGGAAATCATTTTTTATTGCATTATTATTCTCCCTTGCAATTCCATACCTAAAGAGTTTTGTTTAGCAACTAAAAATAAAACGATATTCTTAAATCCCTTTAAGATTAGTGTGCTATTAACTATTTTTTCTCTTTGATTTTCCCATAAAAAACTTGCTGTTTTTGCCAATTCATCTTCATACTTGAAATCTACTCTAACGAAACCTTCAGGAGTGTCTATCTTGTCTAATGTTTTTCTATAGTGTAAATGTTTATTTATTATATCAATACCTTCTTTAAGAAAATAAGAACCTGGTTTTGTTTTTAAAATAAGTATTAATTTGTATAGAATATCTTGATCATAGGATTTCTTTATAAATAATTTAATATCTTCTGATAGTACTTCTTTAAAAAAGTCTAAGTAGTCAGCATTTTTCCATAAATCAATCATTGACCTTGTTACTCCGAAAAGAGATTCTAACATTTCATTTTCTCTGTAATGTCTTTTGTAACTCCAAGTCTCACATTCATCAACATATTTAATCATTTCCCTCCATTGATAGAAAAAGTTGTTATGGAATTCTTTACTTTCAATATTATTCAAAAAATAATGAGAGCAAAACAATTTTACCCATTCAGAGCCTAAATAACCATATTGTAATATTTGTTTCCAAAAATAATCCGCTTTTATATTATCAGTAGATTTTATTCTTGAAATAAACTCAGCTATTCCATTCAAAGCCCATGAATGAAATCCTTTCGGATAGTCGTCTTGTTGCTTAGAGTGCCCATCAATACTTCCAAGTTCAAATACTATTTGTTCTAAAATTTGTTTCCATAGGTTTAAAATGTAATTTCTTTCATTATCATCAACTTGATTAAGTTTTGGAATAGAATAAAAAGCATTCTCTAATATATCTAAATCCATACCTGGTTGATTACCAATAGAGAAATCTGTATCATTGCTCCAACTTCTTCCTTTGATTTTAGGTTCTATTAATCGCATTTTTGACCAATCAACCAAAGTGCTATTAATTTTATTATTGACAAAATCATCTAATAATTTTACCTGATACTTATCAAGCGAAAACTCAGCCTGTTTATTCTTTAAATCTTCACCATCGGAAACAAACCTATGATTGTAGGATTGCTTTCTGTCTTTATATAAAGCAATGCTCCATAGTATTACCAAGTTTTGGGCTTGAATAAAATTATCATTAGACCATTTAAGTTCCTTAGAAAGTAAAACAAATATTTTTTTTATCGTACCATAGCGTGCTTTAGTAATTACTAAAGCTATTAGCTTTTTCAACTTCATATTATTTAAATCTGAAGTCCATAAATCGGCTAATATATAAGCTGTGAATTGTGACCAAGAATTCCCTGATTCTAAATGAGTCATTTCAGATAAATTAATTGAATATTTAGTAAGAACGTCATCTATATATTCAATTGTCCATTCTAAATAATCTGGGTGTTTCTCAATCCATATATTTTTATTAAATATTAAAACAGCACATCCACCTAATACAGATTCATGCTTACCTGATAAATGAGAGTAAGGATTTTCATCATTCAAACTAGAATATGATTGAATTTTAATCCATAGCTTTTCACATTCCTCAAGTGAATATTTCTTTTCTTGTTCTATTTCTTGAAAACACTTAAATGGAAAAACAAAAGAGTCATTGCTCTCGCTCAATTGTTCTCTAACATCCTTGTATTTATTTGCCAGTTTTTCTGGCTCTTTATACTGGAAATATAAATGGCCATCATGCTCTATGAATTCGTAGTTTGAATAATTATAGAAAGAAATTAATTTAGTTAAATAGACATCTTCCTGTCCATCAGATTCCATTTTAGTTAATTTTTCTTTCCAAGAATCAATTATTGAATTATAATACTCTCTTAAATCTGGATTGTTTAAGAATAAAGAAAGAGATACAGTTTGAATAGAGCGTTTTCTATGAGGCATTTCATTCCATTCCTTTGCTAATTTCCAAGTTTTTTTTCCTAAAAAATTGCTCCCCATCATTTGATGGCCTTCAATATGATGTGCTCCATAATCTAGAGATTTTTCCCAATCATAAAAATCATAAACTTGGAGCATGGATTTTAACTCATTTAAAAACAACCTGGGTTTAATTTTCCCAATTGAATTTAAAACACCAAGATATGAAACAGATTTTCCGTTTTTTAAAATAAAATCAATATGATTACTAATTGGTTTTTTAGATTTAACCAGATCGTATAAAAATTTCTCTAATGCCATTAAAGCACTCACAATGGCATGCGGAGCTCCTGTAGTGTCTCTAAACCAAAAATAAACACTTTCGTTGCCCAAAAAACTCAAAGACACATCATCATGAATAAAAGATAGTTTTGGTATTTCTAATCTTTTAGATTTATAAGAATTTGTCCATTGTTCAGTAGCAAAGTTTACTAATGAAACAATGAATTCAATTCCCATTTTTGAATTATGATTTAAAAAATATAAAAAAGGACCTCTAGTGTAAAAAGGTGGGAACCAATTATGGGGTTCATTTATATCGAGTTTGTAATGATAATCATATCCATAAGAAATTTCTTTTGGGGCATCAATAAACAAAGCAAGTAGAATCTCTTTTGCTTTCTCTGGAAAACTATCTATAATTGGTTTCAGTGCATTTTCATTTATGCATATTTTTTCAAAAGCATCATCTACTCGTTCATAAGGTCCATCTGGCCATTTTACCTTATCTCTAATTTTTGCATGACCAAAAACAGATATACTTTTTCTATTTGAATTTGGGTTTTTGTCTTGTTTCTTTTCATCATTTGCAACTTTAATGCGTTTGCATAATTTAAGTGCTAATTCAATGACTTCGCTGGGATTTTCAGTAATTCCCATCAAAAAAGCTTTATAAATATTTTCATCAACATCTCCTTTAACAAAACCAACATTTTGTTTAAAATCAAAAATCCAATTAGCGTTGGCTAGAGCAATTTCAGAACACTCTTTTCTATATAAAAAATCTGATGGTGTATATTCTAACCACATTTTAGTTATTGTTGCAGTTTTCAATCTGGATATTTTTATTATTTCATTCTTTTTTGAATGAATGAAATTTAAGATATCTCCCCAATACAAATGATTAGGTATTCGGTCATAGGTAGATGCTTCAGCAACACTATATCCGCCAATTTCTTTTGCAAGTTTTAAAATGTTTTTATTTGGCAGAGTTGCCTTGAGTAAAAATTGGTCTAAAAAACGATTAAATATTTCTCCTTCATTTTGATTAAATAAATCCCATAATGCCGTTAAATATGTAAATATGTCAGAAGAGAATATAATTGATTCTAGAAGCAAATCTTGAATTATTTTTTCATTTGACTCTGAGGTTACAAGTGAATTAAATAATTTCATCCACTCAGATGCATCTTTGTTGTTTTCAAGGAGGTATATGCCATATAATCTAATGGCTTTACACCAAAGAGGTGAAAACAAATCTTTAGACAATAAAAAAGATTTTATATTTGCTTTATTTGCACGTATTAATTTATATCTAGCCCAATCGCCAAACAGATCATGTGTTAAAAAAAGTCTATCATCAATTTCAACAAAAACTTTGCTTTCTTTTAAACTATCAAGTGGAGATAAATCTGAAATACTAAAACCAGAAACTGGAATACTTATAGAAAGGTTTTGTGCTTGCTTCTCAGAAAAATCTTGAATAAATCTTGAACTCTGAGCTCCTATAGAGTCAATCTCCTTTTTCCAAATCCAATCTATAATAGTAGATTCTCCTATATAATCAGCTTCAGTTATACTCGCTGATTTTGACAAATTATAGGCTAGTAGATCTAAATATTTTAAATTATTTAAAATAGGTGTTAAATGGCTATGTTTAAATAATCCTGATAATACAGGAAAGTGAGTTCTTATTTCAGAAATGTAATCATGTACATTTGTTTTTAGTTCAAAGTCGATTATGTTTAAAGTAATATTAATTCTATAAAGCCTTTCTAATACATCTTTATAATCTTCTGTTTGACAAGTAAATACTATTTTCCACGAAGAGTTAGAATTACCAGCAATAGAAAGAATAGAGGCAATCAAATTTAGTTCTGATTCTTTAAAAAACCTATCAACACCATCAATGAATAAATAACAATTAGGTTGTTGTACATTACTAAATAGATCAGTTAAATCATGTTGTATTCCAAAATGATCTTTTAAACTTTTATTTTGTATACTTTGAGCATCAATCCAAACAAACTTATCATTTGGGTTTAGTTTTTCCTGAATATATTTTTTTATTAGAACGGATTTTCCATAACCAGATTTTCCTAGAATAAATAAAGTTTTATTCTCTTGTAATAGTTTATGAATTTCTTCTAACTCATCTATAGTTGAAAAACTAATTTTATTTCCAACTTTATCTGGTATTGATTCAATTTTTAATTTACTAACTCCAAGTATTTTATTCCAATCATTATTATGATTACTAAACCCTTTTAATCTAAAATGATCTTTAAGTCTTTTAATTAACTTATGATAATCTAAAAAGCCAGATAATGGTGCAAGTTCTCCTCTAATAGAACATATATTCTTATACAATTGCAGTTCTTTACTAGAACTTGGTTCTTTTAAACAATTATTACAGATTTCAATTGTTTTGTTTTCATCATTAGAAATTGCATTTTCAAAATCAAATCCTATAAAGATAATTCTTCTCAAAATTTTTGAAGTTTCGCTTTCATCAATATCATTAGCTTTTGCTAAATCATCGGGACAATAGAAACCCTTATATAATTTTTTTATACTTTTAGAAAATGCCTTATCTTCCTGATTTATCCTTTTATGCAATGTATTAGCATCATTAGCTTTCGAAAATTTGATTAAATCATTTAAGTCTTTAAGAACTTTAGGATGTAATTGAGAATTTACAATACATAGATAATCCTTTGAGGCATCAAATACATTAGAAGCAGTATTTAAATACTCATTCCAAATGTCATGTAATAATTCATTATTAGGACCATTTGTATTTATTTGAACGTTACTTTTACTTGATACAGCGATTTTTATTTCAATATCATCGTTATCTTGAGTTGTCAATAGTAAATCTTCAAGTAACCATCCATCACTACGTACTTGATAATCAATTTGTTTAATTTTACCTATCTCTGAAGTAAAAGGAATTTTATCCGCTAAAAAATGAGAAATAAACCATGCCGAGACTTTATCTTCAAAAACAAAACCACCGCCTCCAGTCTGCTTGGAAGTTGCAATTTTTCTAATTTCTGAAGGTTGTTTTTTTTTCCCCATTACCTAAAAGTTCTTTTAATTATAAATATATGAAATCTATATTGTGATGTTCATTTAGAATTCTGTCAATAAAAAACTTGACATGGTGTAAATGAAGTTTTAAAGACCTCATAGAATTTTGGTAAAACAATAGGAGAGTGGAGCGTGCATATTTTTGGGGTCTAATAATACAATTTCTTAAGTGTTATAAGTATACAAGGGGTTTCAAAGCAATGTAAACTAGTTACAATGTTTCCTAAAATATAGCGCAACGAGCCGTAATTGTTTCCAAAAGTTTATGCAGTCTTGATTTTTTTGTTTCTTTTTTTATCAAGAAAAAAAGAATATAATGTTCAATTCCTTTATCCTATTTTTTATCTAACAGGTAACAATCAAAAGATACACTATCATCGAAATATTCTCTTTCAAAAGCGTCTTCACAAATTGCTAATTTGGTCTTTGAGTCAAATATAGTTTGATTCATTTCTTCAACTTCCGCTAAGTAAAATAACCACATTGGTAGGTCAACTTTATGTTGATTTTCATAAAGAAGTTTTGCAATTTTAAGATCAGGTTCTGAAGCCTTAATTAAAACGGTCCACTTTTCAAATCCAGCCATTTTAGCTATGACATGTTGAGCTTTCATTAGAGTAAAATTTTCTTCATCAAGATTGTAATGGTAAATAACTAATTCAATATCGAAATGTTTTGGTTCATATTCATACGACAAACCACCAAATTCATTGTCAAAGACAAGTTTTCTAGTTTTAAAATCTCTGTGTAAGTTTTTAGATTGAAGTTTAAAGAAATCAATAGTATTCATAATATAATCCTTTGTTCAAAGATTATTATCCAAGATATTATGCGTTCGTAAAATTTTGTCGGATAATAAGCCTTGAGGGTTTATATTATCAATAATGGTTGATGAAATCTTTGCACGAACGAGCAGGCATACCATAAGAACCTGTCTCAAATTTAAACAATTTGTTTGAGTTTATTTTAAGGTTGAATGTTTTTTTATCAACAACTAGCTGAACTATAAAGATTTAAATTCTATTTTACATAATATTAGTAGTTACAATCAAAAAAAGATTAAATAGTAACGAGAATAGAATAAGTGCTTGGAATTTTATTTTTTTAAAATTTAAGCTCTTATGGCAAGCTTACGAGAATCGCGTAGAAAAAAATATTATGCACAATTATTCAAATACATTAAAAATTTCAATAACATCTAAAAGCTAGCTTTTAAATGGCGCACGCCCGAACACTTACCCTTCTTACCAGAATGGATTATTGGGCTGCTAGTTTGTTATGGACAGGTTGGCCAAGCGTAGATTATTACAATAACAGAGGTTCTCTGAGAATCGCGTATTTGAAAATTCATGGGCTTTTGTACGGGATATGGTATTTATGGTACACGCGGTCAATTAGAATTATCCTGAGGAGTTTTGTAATTGCCGGCTAGCTGACGCGTTGGCCTAGTAGACAAAAAGTTTAATGGAAACGAACTCTCCAGTAAAACGGCTTTTACATATGTGGACAAAAGAAATTAGCCAGTGGCTGGTTTACCTTCCGAGCGCACATTAGCTTTTACATAATTGCTGACGATATAGTCCTGTCGGCCGATATCTGCAACTATGTAAAATAGCGCGGAAATGCGCTATCCGCTAATATGCTCCAAATGTTCTATAATTTACATTATGTAAAATAGAGTATTTGAGAGCCCTGGCTGGAATTGTTTTAAACCTACCTCTTCCCACATCCTCCATTACCTTTCAGACTCTCTTTAAAAGTCATATCCATGATGATCCAACACCAAACCTTATTCCATAAAAAAAGCTCTGGATATCAATAGCCAGAGCTTTTTCTTCCTAATTATCTCAGCATGATCTGAGCTAAGAAATTATAGGATTCTTTTAATACCTCAACATATTACTGTATTCCTCAACTGATTTTTGTACTTCCAGAAAAGAACGAACTTGCGCCATTGTTTTCTCAAAGAGTTCAATCTTTAAATCTTTCTCCCTTTTCAACGCCTTGATCAATTCTGCATTCGTATTTTTCAAGGATCTTAAAGTTTGTCGGAGGGTTTCAGATTTCATAAACAAGGTGTATGTGTTAGGTTCACATACATAAGAGGTCATTTTTCGTTCCAATTGACACAAATCATTGTTGGTACGTTCCAATTTAAGAATACATCCACTGTTGGAAGGCCTGTTAATTAAATTTCTACTAATTTTTGGGGTTGTTTCCATAGGACAAGCTTTGTTTTAGGGTTAACGATTTTTTCTTGAGTACACTCTTATATAATCTGATTTAATTGTTTTGCAGCTTTAAGATACAACAAAAATCCTATTTTTATCCAAGTAAATCCCTCATTAACATTACTTTAAAGTAAAATTAACATCGCCGTAGCATCGTTGTAAGGCCTTTTTTATCCGATAAACGGTCGCTATTCTTTGGAATCCTTGCTTTTTATTGGTTTCCTTCTCTAAAGGTTACCAAGTACTCCCCTTCCTCCTCCCTCCCGTCCTAAAACTTTTAATTAACATTTATAATGATAAGAAATAGGCGCAAAAAACCCCGATGAATTTCATCAGGGTCTTAAAATTTCTATATGTCTTTATGATCGTCCGTTACCAGCTAATCTCTTCAGATTCTCCGTTAGGATAAGTAACCGTTCCTTTTTGGTCACAAGTACCTGTGCCAAAGTCCAAGGAAGCCATCATACCATCTACTTCCAACTGAAGTACTCCAGCAGTAATAAAGGCACAACCCAAATCCCCAGATAAGGATTCGGTCACCATAAATTCATAGGTAATGTCGTTTACCGTAATATCCCATTCCCCGGTACAGGTGAAATCGGGTCCCTCGGCATTTATTTGATCCAAATGCCAGCTAAGTATTTTGTTGCCCTTCCAAGTTACCGTGTTGCCATTATCATCCTCAAAAGTAGCATCCGTGACAACGGTAAAGGTTGGACTGCTGGCTTCCGAAAAATTAAACGAAAAACTCTTGGTTCCGTTCAAGATATAATCGTTAAAGGTGAAGTCGCTAAATGTAACCTCATAACTGCCCGTGGTACCTTCTGTACTACCATTGTTACCTGTCAATACAATAGTGCCACTTATAGTCTTCCCGTGAATGCTACACTGGTTGTAGACTACAGTAATGCTTTCTTCACTATAACTAAGTACTGCACATTCCGTATTGTTCTTGTTGCTTGCGCCCGACTTATCATTGATTAGTAATTCCGCAACCATCTCGTCCAGACCTTCCGAAATGGAATTGACCTGCATTTGTGATTTAACCTGTTCTCCTGTAAGACTGCTATCGTTTAATTTGTCCATAGCATCATTGCTACAGCCAACGACCAATAGGAATCCTAAACTCAAAATAAAATAATTGAATGTTTTCATTGTATGTGGGGTTTAAAACATAATTAACTCGGGCTAAAATAAGCCCTTATATAATATTATGTTAAAAAAAACGGTAATTTTCGACTTACAGTATGTTTTATTAAGAAATACCCTACGAATAAATCTATTTTGCCCCCATTTTTAGGGATAGGCGCTATAAAATTGGTTCATTTTGCCCTACTCCATTGGAGGAATTAATCCAATTGAAAGCTGAAATTGTTGAAATCATCCTTTTGATACGCCATTTTTTGTGTCGTGGGCGAAATGGCAAAATAAGGCGAAAATGTTGTGGTGATCACCGTTTTTCCATCGGGCAAAAACTCCATAATCCGAAGCCAACCGTCGCCCCCATTTCCCTGCCAACCACCACCCATGGCCTGTGCATTAAAGGTGATCTGATTCACTTTTTTTCCAGCAGCATTCTTATCCACTTTATAGGCGGTATGCTCCCTAAAATTATCAGGGGAGCCAATATGGCCCGAAATTACCATTTGTACATTTTTGGAAGGCGCCACTACCTTTTCCCAAATGGACTTGCCGTAATTGGCATCCACTATGGGGTAGTTTTCTTTTTCCATGTGCTGGTTTTTGGAATTCAAATAGGAATGGGTAAGCATTACCACGGTATGATCTTTATAGAGCTCGTTGGAAATCTCATTGTTGGCCCATTGTAAAATGGTGTCCCGTGGTGCAAATTCCAGATTCATAAACAAAAATTTCCTATGTTGGGGAGATACAAATTCATAGGTAGCATTTTCCACGGAAGGCAAGCCGTCTATGTTCTTTCCAGCGGCCCTCAAGGACTTTGCATTTAATAGGTTCCTGTGCACGGGGAAATACTGACTGTAATTGGACTTTCGGTTTTCTACACTTTTATAGCCAAAATCATGGTTCCCGGCGGCTAAAATATATGGAACCTTGCCATCCAAACGCTCAAACGCGTGCGATACTGCCCTCCACTGGTCCCTACTGGGCATATTGCCATTTTTATTATCAGCTACCAAAAGCTCGTTCTGCTCTACCAAATCGCCCGTACACAATACCATTTTTATATTAAGGGTATCAATATTTTCGCTGATCCAGGCCGTCATGGTTTCCAAGGTGCCCTGGTTTCTCTCAAATTTTACATAGGTCTGGGTATCGGGAACCAAAATAATGGACCAGGAATCCGGATTGGACAATTTTGGGGGAGTATAGTATTCCTGTGCCTGTAAGGCGGTAAAGAGGGTGAAAAAGGCAATAAGAATAAGGCAGTAATTACGACAAATGTTCATTTTGGAAAATTATTAAGGTTTGCAATGGATAAATTTAACATTTTTAAGATAAGACTGGACAGGGAGTTACCTCCTACTTAGATTTTTTTTTCAGGATCTAACGCCTTTAGAATTGTTATTGCGGTGCATTTATGATTAATTTTGACCACAGAACAATTTCTCCGATAACCATGCCCGATTTCCAGAACGAATTACACCCTTATCTTAAAAAATACTTTGGTTTTGATAGCTTCAGAGATCAACAAGAAGAAATCATAACTTCAGTTTTAAAAAAGAAGGATTGTTTGGTCATCATGCCTACCGGTGGGGGAAAATCCATTTGTTTTCAATTACCTGCCCTCTTGTTTAAAGGAACCACCTTGGTAATTTCCCCATTAATTGCCCTTATGAAGGATCAGGTGGATGGACTGAAAGCCAACGGTATCCCGGCGGATTTTTTTAATAGTAGTCAGTCTGCCGAAGAACAACAGAAAATTCTGGAGAGTGTACAGGAGGGAAAGTTGAAATTGCTCTATGTGGCCCCGGAAAGCCTGCAAGGCCTCTCCCCTATTTTAAAGGAAGAATATATCAGCTGTGTGGCCGTTGACGAGGCCCATTGTATTTCCTCATGGGGGCACGATTTTAGACCCTCCTACCAACAATTGGGATTTCTAAAAAGTACCCTGCCCCTTACCCCTGTTATAGCTTTAACTGCCACAGCGGATAAGGCTACTAGACAGGACATTATGGTGCAGTTGAAGATTCCCAAGGCAAAGCAGTTTTTGGCCTCCTTCGACAGAAAAAATATAGCCCTGGAAGTACGGCCCGCCCATGACAGGGTGTCCCAAATACTTCAATTTATAAAGGGAAGGCCAAATGAATCTGGTATTATTTATTGCTTGAGTCGAAAATCCACAGAAACCTTGGTGGAGAAGTTTTTGGACAATGGCATTAAAGCAGCGGCCTACCATGCGGGCTTGGATTTTGATAGCCGCAACAAAGTTCAGGAAAATTTTATTTTCGATAAGACCCAAATTGTGTGCGCCACCATTGCCTTTGGAATGGGAATAGACAAATCCAATGTGCGCTGGGTGATTCATTATAATATGCCCAAAAATATAGAGGGTTATTATCAGGAAATAGGGAGGTCCGGTAGGGACGGATTACCCGCCCAAGCCCTGTTGTTCCACAGTTATGGAGATGTAATCCAGTTGCAACGCTTTGCATCGGGTGCGGCCAATGAGGAGGTGCAGTTGGCCAAGTTGGACCGAATGAAGCAGTTTTCGGAGGCATCTACCTGTAGAAGAAAGATCTTACTGAGTTATTTTGGGGAATTTTTAGGGGAGGATTGTGGCAATTGCGATGTCTGTAAAAATCCGCCCCAGTTTTTTGACGGTACTATCATTGCCCAAAAGATATTATCCACTATAGCCCGATTAAAAGAAGCTGAAGCTACGGGAATGGTAATCGATGTTCTGAGGGGTGCCCAAAATGCCGCCGTTCTGGATAAAAATTATCAGGAAATTAAAACCTATGGCATAGGGAAGGACATTTCTTGGACCGATTGGCAACATTACGCTATCCAACTTATAAATCAGGGTTTCTGTGAGATCGCCTTTCACAAGAACAATGTTTTGCAACTAACGCCCTATTCCAAGGAGGTCCTATTTGGGAAAACAAGGGTAATGTTGAGCAAACCGATCAAAAAAGAAGAAAGGTTGGCCTTGGAAAAAGAACAAAAAGCCAAGAAGCCTGTATCCAAAAACTCTCTTTTTGAACGCCTAGGCCAATTGAGGTTCCAAATTTCATTGGAGGAGAATATTCCCGCCTATTTGGTTTTCAACGATGCTACCTTAAAGGAAATGGAAGCGGAAAGGCCCACTAGCGAGGAAGAACTTATGGAAATAAATGGAGTTGGCCAACGAAAACTGGAAGTATACGGTGATTTATTTATTCAGGAGATCAAGGCCTTTCAAGCCGAAAAAGTAAAGAAAAAAAAGAAGTCGCACACCTATCAGGAGACTTATGAGCTGTATAAAAAAGGGAAAAGCATAGAGGAAATAGCCGAATTAAGAAATCTAAAGCCTACTACTATTTTTTCCCACCTGGCCAAACTGTATTCGGACGGCAAGGATGTGGCTATATATGAGTTTGTGGATAAGGAAACCATAGAACTGGTGGCCAAGGCCAAGAAAGCGCTCGAAGCCCCCGAGGCTCTAAAACCCTATTATGAGTATTTTGAGGAAAAATTGGAGTATTCTACCATCCGTCTCGCTTTGAGTGTTATTGAAAAGGAGGAGATTTTATAGGGAGTTATACTGTTGTAAAGTTATAAAGTTGCAAGTTCTAATGTGAACGGTAAACAGAAAACAGTAAACAGTAATCAGTATTCAGTGAATATTAAATAGCTGACAGTTAGTAGTTTAAAGTGGTTTATTTTAAGTGAAATGCCGGTAGGCATTTTGTATCGAGAACTCTTGATGGTAAGTAAACAGTTTTCAGTTACAGCTGCTAGTAAGGAGTAATCAGCTATCGGTGATTCTTCATTGCGAGTTTAGCTACCGGTAGGTAGGCCTGCCTATCGGCAGACAGGCGCAGCGCGGCAATCTGCCAAATGATGTGTACCTATATTTCTGGTAATACAACTCTTAAAGGTTTTAAAAAGCTGTTAAAAAAAAAGCTCCTTCCCCATTTTAGGGAAGGAGCTATAAAATTGTGTACAATTTCAATTAAAAACTTACCGATACTTTCCCCCTGGCAAAAAATGGTGTTCCAGGCGTAAAATGGATTTCTTCCACAGGATTTGGTTCGTTAAATAATCGGCTGGTGGTTGCAAATTGAGTTTCATTCCATTGGGTATCAAAAAGGTTATCGATGATTACGCCAAAGCTCCAATTTTTCCAGCCGTAATTTATATTTAAATCGGTCACCAAATACCCTTCTGCCTGAATGGAATTGTCTTCATTGGCAGGCCTGTCCTTGATAAAGCGATAATTTATTCCTCCTGTAAAATTACCTAAGCCTTTAAAGGTAAGTCCACCCGAGGAGGTCAGGTCTGGAGCTAAGGGAATATAATCTTCGCCCTTGGCTTCTTCGGTACTTCTAGCATAGGTGTAATTGATATCGCCATAGGCGTACAACCAATCTGTTAGTTGGTACCGCGCTCCAAGGTCAACCCCATAGCGTTGGGTCTTACCACTGGGTTCAACAATCCCCGCATCCCCCACATATACAAACTCTTGCTCTAGAAAGAGTTGCCAAAGTGCCATGTTTAATACCAATCGGTCTTTAGGCTTATATATAGTACCTATGTCCGCTCCAAAGGCCAACGGCAAGACTTTTTCACCTCTGTTGGCAGTGACAACCCTAGTGTCATTGGAATGAAAGCCAATTCCTGTTTTGGCATAGAATTGTACATCAGGAGACGCTTGGTAAATAGCATTCAGTTTGGGACTAAGGACAAGTTTATTTTCACTCTTTTGGTCATAGGCCACTGTCATTAAATCCTCATAATCGAATTTCAAATAATCCAATCGGACACTCGGATTAATGTTCCACCGGTTAATTTTATAGTTTATATTAAAAAATCCATAAGCATTAAGTTCGTCAATATTTCCATAGGCCATTCTTTCCAAGGTGGTCTTTCTGTTCAAGGTATGGGAAAGCTCTACCTCGTTAATATCGTCATATCTAAACCCTATGCCCGTATTGAATCTGAACTGCGAATTATTTTCTAGGTGTATAGTTCTGTCAAAACTGCTCTCTCCCCCGATCAAGGTTCTATTTTCCTTTTGCTTTATTTGATCACCATTCACTGGGTCTTCTAGGAAAAATGTAAAATTGGAGTAAAGTTCAAAATCGTATTTGGAGATAAAGAACTTGGACTTGAGTTGGCTATGTTGGTCCAATTGTTTTTCATGATTCACCAAAAGGTTGGTTCTACTGGTATTTCCCCCTTCAGTATCGTCTATGGCACCAAACCTTCCAATTGTGCCATTATCAACGGAGCGTTGTGGAATTTGACCGGAAGCGTCCCATTTACTCTGGAAGTGTGAGGCGGTTAAATTTACTTCGTTTCCGGCATCGTCCCTATGATTGTACCGTCCCATAATGTTGATTCTATTAAAATTCTGGGGAGATTCAAAAACACCATCGGAAATCAAATATTCTGAGGCGATATAGGCATTGTCATCATCGCTTTCCAGGAGTTTAAGCATGCCCAAACCCCTTAAGGTATTGAATTTTCCAGCTTCCAAGCTTACCATATTTTTATTCAAGGTCTTTTTGGTGGTCAGGTCCACATATCCAGCGGTATTAAAATTACCTTTATCCGCATAGTAAGGACCCTTGCCAAAATCTATATTATCTATGGTTTCCGGAATTATAAAGTGCATATCGGCATAACCTTGACCATGGGCATGGGAAACCATGTTAACGGGTAAACCATCCACATTTATAGCTATATCCGTTCCGTGATCCACATCAAATCCCCTTAGGAAAATCTGTTCCGCCTTACCACCTCCGGCATGTTGGCCAATGATGAGGCCAGGTACCTTCCTTAGGATTTCTTGGGAGGATTTAACGGGGTCGGATTTAACGTCCACGTTAACAAAACTGCTCATGGCGTTAATATTGGATACCAAAACTACCTGATCTAAGGAAACTGCGGACTCCTCCAAAATAATCTGAAGGGTGGTGTCCAACTGACTTTGGGTTATGAGCACTTCTTGGTTCTTAAATCCAAGACTGTAAAAATAGATACGATCATTGATAGTAACGTTTGCCAGACTAAAGGCTCCTGAATTATTACTGTATGTATAATGCCCCGTATTCTTATTGTACACCCCTACCCCACTTAGGGGCGAGTTGTCCTGGTTGATAATTGTTCCAGTTATGGTATGGGCATTTAGGGCTCCGGAAAGTAAAAGAATCAATAAGCCAATTGTATTTTTAATCATAGTTTTAATTTTTATACAGAATAGCCGTTTGCTAATCTTGATATATTTTTTGGGCATACCTATCCTTGTCAAACCAGTGGTTTTGAACGGGATAAAGCAGCATGCCTTTTCTTTTAAGTATTTTGGGAATGGACAATAACAATGGAGAAGCGAACCAAATAGACCAGTATTGGATATTGGTTTCCTTACAAAATTAGTATGTCCTTAAATTAAGATAGTTGCTTTGGAGGAGGTAGAATTAGGGATTGAATTCCTTTTGAAGTGTTAGCCGGTATATTGGAAAAATAGGATTTTTTAAAAGATAGGATAGCTTGCGAAATCATATAATTGGGTACCACTAGATGTTTGTCCAAATCCGTCGGTACCTCAATCTTGTCGTGGTCTTGAGGGGTTGCAGTCGAAGTACTAAATGCCATACTCATAAACGCAATAATCTCATGCCTATGGGGTTCCGAATTGTGTGGATGAGGATAGCCGTGGCGGTCTATTTCGTTTGAATGCATATGTTCATAGGCGTCCAATGAAGAGGAGGATGTTCCGGCTTGACCTTTATCCTGATGGTGCCCGTTAAAATCATGGGTGTGGGAGGCAATGGAATGATGCCCTATTCCTTGGTCGAGTGAATGCGATAAAAAGTGCATGAGTTCCTTTAACTCCTGCTGCAATGGTGCCATTAGATAGCAGATGCCTATAAAGAGAGCTACATTTTTAAACACCCACGGCTTCAAGCCTTTTCTATTTTTTAGAGACACAGCAACTTGATTTTACCTTACCTACGGAAAATATATGGTAGAGGTTCAATTTTTATGGAAAAATATAAAATCATAGCCTTTTAACTGTTAAATAATAGTGAAACATTTTGGAGTAAGGATACATGTTGGATGTTATGAAACAAATGCTCAATGGAATTTGGGTTACCTGAAAAGTGAGTAAAAAATTTAACAATAAAACAACAATTTAATTTCCTTGGCGTTAGATAAAAAAAGTAATTTTATTTCACAAAAAAAGAGAGATATGTCATTTTTATCACCGCAAATTGAAGCTCTGGCCAAAAGGAAAAAAGAACAATCCCTGATTAAAAAACCAAATTCATGTGGTATTTTTCAGGAATATGGACAGCTGGAGAAGATTCAAAAAACTGAGGATAGGAAATAATCGCTATAAAAAGCGTTGCTAATCTTTTGGAAACAAGCTTCTGTCCAATCCAGGGATGAGTTTAAGCGCATTTTTGTAGTACAGTTTTTTAAGTACATCATCCGGTAGGTCCATTCCATACATGGCCCAGAAGGCATGGTATTTCTTGTGATAAGGAAAATATTCGTCATCGGATTCCAACACTCTAAAATAGGTAGGGAATTCTTCAGGTTTCCAACTGTCCTTACCAAAAAGGACCCTGTCCTGATATTTTACAAAGAATTTATGGGCATTTCTAGGTTGTCTGCCCAATTCGGCAATAATAGCCCCTATACCTACGTACATATTGGGCAATTCGTCCAATAATTTCCCCAAGGTTTCCAAATCGTTGGCATACCATCCCATATGCGCATTGATAAACTTGGTTTTCGGATGCTTTTTAAACATGTTATGTTGCTCCCCAATAATCTGCTCCCAAGAGGCAGGATCTGTTGCTGAACGTTTTCTACGCGGATGTGTCTTAAGTTCCAACCATCTTTCATTATCTGAATTTACCTCATCCCAAAATGGTTTGGGGTCGGCAGAATGAATAAGAACGGGTACGCCCAATTCCCCGCATTTTTCCCAAATGGCACTTAAACGGTCATCATCTACGGCCAATCGTTTTCCCGAGGTATCTTTATCCCTTAGCCCTAAACTCTTATACACCTTAAGTCCCTTGGCGCCGTTTTTTATATCGGCTTCCAATTGCGCAACGGCCTTCTCGGACCAACCAGCTTTACCTACTCCATCAAAATCTACATTGGCAAAAACGGCAAACCTGTTGGGATAATGATTTTTGATGTTTTCCAAAGATTGTTTGATTCGATCACCCGACCCACCACTTAGATTGACCATGATTCCCAAATTGAGCTTATCCATATCGGCAGTCAGCTGGGAGAGGTCCTGGGTAGGCATTTGGTACTGATGCCCGTGGACATCTATAAATGGATACTTGGCTTTATGGATTTCCTTTCCAGGAACTTTAAGGGTAGAAACTGGATTGTATTCCTCGAAGCTCATTTCTTGGGCCAAAAGGTTATTGGCAAAGGCGATTTGTAAAATACAAATAAGGGATAAGGTTTTTAAGGACATTGTAACATTGTATTAGATTCTAAATTTATGCTTTATAGCGGACAACACGAAGTGAGAAGTAAAAAAATATCTTATTAATTCATCCGATGTAAAGTTTATCCTTAATGATTTTTGTTTCGGGTTCCTTCTTTCTGATTTTAGAGTTTTTATCCACCTTAAGCGGACTACCGCCATAAGCATTTCTGGACTGAGCTCGAACGGACAAGCTTGATGTTGATTGCAAAAGCCTAATGGTAGTTGAAGCTGTAATGACGGAACAGCCACATGGAAAAAGGCAAAAGGAAAAATTTAATGGGCAAAAAATAACATCCAACAATTACATTTTAAAATAATTAACATATTGAAAAACAATTTAATATGGTTAAATATATGAAGTGTATATTTAAATATAAAACCCTTCCAAAATCCGGGGGTCGCTAACTGTTATATCTAAATGATGTTCTCTTCTCAAAACTCAATACTGATTTCTCCAAACTACCAGCTATAACTGAAAATTGATCATCAAGAATTCTCGATACAAAATACCTACGGGCATTTCACTCAAACTCACGATGTTACTTTTCTCCATGGACGTATATTTTTCACCGAAAACTGAAAACTGACCACTGCTTACTAATTACTGATTACTAAAAAACCGTCCACTCCTTAGTACCCGCTCATATTCTTCCAGGGTGTCAATATCCACTTCTTTTCCTTTAGCGGATATGCTCAGTACATCATTTAAGTGGGTTTTGATAATATCCCTAGCGCCAAAATCGGTATGCAATGCCTTTAAAGCTTCAAAATGGACTTTTCCAAAAATAGCCGGCACCCCTGGCCTATTTTGATTCTTTGTAGCTACAATGCCGTATCCGGAATTCGCAAAGTTGTCCATTAAAGTATTTAAATATTCATGATCAATAAAAGGTTGGTCCGTCAACATCACCAAAATACCATCATACGCCTGTTCTTTTTCCAGCAAATGCTTTGTTCCACAGGCAATGGAATTCCCCAACCCCACTTTCCAATCGGGATTATAAATGGCTTCCATTGGGCCGAAGTCGGTTGCCTGTAGTATTTCCTCTTTATAGGCTCCCAATACGGTGTATATGGCAGTAGCATTGGAACTTTGGGCGTTTTTAAGGGCATTACCGATGAGGGTGGTATTTTTCCAAGGCAATAATTGCTTAATGGACTGCATTCGGGAGGAAGTCCCGGCCGCCATGATCAAAATAGCTATGTTAGGCTCTCTGCGCATCAATCGTGAATCCCTGTTTCTTTATCTTTTAAAAGTATGGGTTCCTTTTGTCTGGAAACCGTCAGGATTTCGGCAACAATGGCTACGGCAATTTCCTGAGGGGTCTCCGCCCCAATATTAAGTCCGGCAGGTCCGTGGATCCCGTCTAAAAAGTCGTAGGTGATATCGGGGCTGAGTTCCATGAGTTCATTAAACAATTTTTCGCGCCTCCTATGCGGACCCAAAAGTCCTAAATATATGGGTTTTGAATGTCTTAATGTCAACAAATACTTTAAGTCTTTGGAATAGCTGTGATTCATAAGAATTACGGCCGTATGTTGGCCCACCTCCCCTAAAGGAAAGGACTCGGGCAGTATTCCAAGAAAATCATGGGCACCTTCAAAATCCAGAATATTTTTTTCTTCTGTAGGGTCGGCGATAATAGTTACTTCCCATCCGGTTAAAGCGGCAAAACCGCATAGCTGTACCGCATCGTGCTCAGCTCCAATGATAAAGAGCTTAAAACAGGGTTCCATACTTTGCTCAAAAACCTGGAGTTCATTTTTGACTTGATAGATAGGGGACAGCTGTAATTCTTGATTTCCCAAGAAAAAGGTTGAGCCGTAATTGGCGTTTAGTCCCTCTTTTTTTTCAAAATAAGAGCGCACCTTGAAATGTTGTCTGGATTGAATTGTTTGCTGTAGTGTTTCCAGCAATATGGCGTCCGGCCTAAAGGGCTCCAGTAATATATAAAGTATCCCCTCGCAACCCAGTCGATATCGACCATCATAGGTCATTATTTTGGAAATTTGATCCTCAAAAACCGGCTGCGCCTGTCGCACAACTTCTTTTTCAACACAGCCACCGCTTACAGCACCTACCATGTGCCCGTCTTCCAATATCAGCATGCGCACACCTGGTCTTCTATAGGAAGAGCCATCCAAGGCTACCACTGTGGCCAGAACGGTCTTTAAACCCCTTGAAGTGGCCGATTGGTATTCGCGTAATATTTTTTTTAATTCATGTGTCATAATTATAATAGATCTCGGGTTGGAACAAAGGTTACCAACTCCCCTACTTCATACGGTTCACTTTTAGGTTCGAGCACAATAAAGCCATCAGTATTTACTAAACTGCAGAGGTCTCCTGAGCCATTCTCCTTTACTAAGGAAACTACTAAATGCCCTCTGTTAAACACTAGTTGGACCCTTAGCAACAGTGTTAAATCGCCCTTCACCTCTACCGCTTCCTTTAAAATAACCTCAATTTTGAATAGTGGCAGGCCCATGGAAAGCCTTAGCCAATCCTTAAAATAGACATTATAATTTGCAAAGGTGGAAACCGGATTTCCTGGAAAGGAAAATACCATCGTTTTAGTTTCTTTTTGTATTCCGAACCAAAACGGCTTCCCGGGTCGTTGAAACACCCCGTGAAATATTTTTTCCACTCCCAGTTCTTCCAGCACCTCTGGAATAAAATCGAACTTGCCCTTGGATACCCCACCGCTTAAGAGTACTGCGTTGTTCATTTTTAAGGTGTTGCCGAGGGCGTTTTTTATACTGTCCTTTTCATCAGGGAGATGAAGTTTGATTGGAACGATGCCCTCTTGCGACAATGCCGCATAGAGGGTATGGATGTTGGATTTTCGAATTTGATGCAGCAAGGGGTTTTGGTTTACTTCCACCAATTCGTTTCCAGTAGAAACAATGGCTACTTTTGGCAGTGTACGTACCCAAACATAAGCTTTGCCAACGGCTGCCAATACCCCTATTTCAGCTGCTGAAATTGCAGTGAATTTTTTCAGGACCAGATCACCCTTTTTCTGATCGCTTCCATTAAGGTGAATGTCTTGTCCCTGTACCGGGTTTTTTATTAGACTGGCCCAACCATTTTCTATGACCAAATGTTCGTACATGACCACCGTGTCCGCATTGTCCGGTACCACTGCGCCTGTCATTATTTCTACTGCATTGGCTAGGTTTGTCAAAAGCTGCGAAGGCATTCCTGCTGCCAAAACCCCTTCAATTTTAAAAGTGGTCTGCCCTTTTTCAATGGCATCGTAATTTATGGCAATTCCGTCTTTGGTAGCTCTATTAAATGGAGGAAAATTTCTATCCGCAATAACATCTTCGGCGAGAATTCTGCCCATAGCCTGTTCCAAGGGAATCTGTTCATTGCCCAAATCCTGACATTGGTCCAATACTTTTTGGTAAGCGTCTTTAAAGGAAATCATGGAACACAAGTTACAATTAAAAGAAGATTTGTTAAAGGGTTGTCCCTTGTAATTCTCTCCAAGTTATAGGTTTAATGTTCCGTTCTTTTAGCAAGGCCGCCGTTTTGGGGTCGGTAAAAAAGTCAAAATCCATTTGTCGCCATTGGGAACCAAAATTGGGATGGTCCACACAGACTTGTTTCATTTCCATATTGTCGAATGCCGGATGGATCAAAATCACATTTAGTCCCGCTTTAAGATTTTTGATCAATTGGTTATATAATTCCGCTAAACCAATACTTTGCATATCGTTAAAATTACCGATATGCACTTTATGTACCATGCAATCTGACTCCTGCAGCGAATCTGGATTGCCAACACCTTCCAGCAATTCATCACTTAGGAAGATGGGTAGTCCGTATTCTTTTCCCAACTCCCTATACACCTCGAGCAATTCCTTGGTGAGGCCTAGGGTGTACATATGGGAATCCAAATGGGTGGGTATAATTCCCGCTTGCAAAGCCCTATCGATCTGCGCATTCAGCTCTTTTTTAACCTCCAGTGGCTTGGCAAATTTCTTTATTTGCTCCCTTTTGGCATAAAAAAAACCGTGTTCATCTACCAAACTAGGGACTTCAGAATAGGGTAGCACGGGGCCAAATTTGTAGTGTTTCCATTCGCAGGTCAAAGTTAAATGTATTCCACTATCGTATTGGGGATGCAATTTTGCGATATTGGCCATATCCCCAAACCAAGGACAGGGAACCATAATGCTATAGGAATTTACAATTCCTTTATTCAAAGCCTCAATGGTGGCCGCATTTTCCGAGCATGATAGACCTGCATCATCCGCATGAATCATTAAAAGGATGTCATTTTTGGCATACCCCAATCGTTCTAAGTCATAATACGAAGCCATATCGTTTTGTTGTTTTAATCAGTATTAATTTAAAAATTACAGATAGCTTAGCTATGAGCCTGTATGGGGTGATAGGGTTTCCTGTATAATTTCACCTCTCCTTTGGAGAGGACGGAACTGCTTTTTGCAGCAGTTTCGGGTGAGGTACCATTATACCCCAATCGTTCTAAGTCTTAATAAGAAGCCATATGATTCTAATTTATACGCCGTTGAGGCCTTGGTGATACTAGTTCGGTTTATAATGGGCCAGGAACCTATCCACGCCCCCTATGATATTGTAAAGCTCAAGTGTCTTGTTTATTTCCTGTAACAGCCCTACCGCCATCGCACTTCTTTTTCCAGATTGACAAAGTAAATAAATGGGTCTATTGAAATCCAATTCATCCACTCGGCCCCTTAATTCATCCAAAGGAATATTTAAGGTTTTGATTTGGGGCAGGGAAAAATTTTCAAATTCAACTTCTGTCCTTACATCGATTATTTGTAAAAGATTGCCAGCGTTTGACTTATTCTCTATTTCCTCCATTTGGATGCTGGGAGTTGTTTCGCAAAGTACCGCTCCATAAGATTTTAGAAGTCTATCTATCCTTAAATTTTCTGGATTCAGGGTAAATGTAATGGTTTTGTAGGACTGATTTAATCCATTGAACAACAGTAGTTTGCCAGTTATTACTTCGCCAATTTTTGTAAGTAATTTTACAGCCTCCAAAGCCTGAAGATTTCCGATAATTCCCGGGATTACACCTAAGACCCCATTGTCATTACAATTTGGGATCTCTGCCTCTCTGGGCATGTTTGGAAACAAACATCTATAAGTTGGTCCACCCTGATAATTAAAAACGCTAAGCTGTCCTTCAAAGCCTTGAATAGCCCCTGAAACAAATGGTTTCTTAAGTATTACACAGGCATCATTGATCAAATAGCGAGTTGGAAAATTATCGGAGCCATCTACAACAACATCAAACTGCGAAATAATTTCCAAGGCATTGTGTCGTGTGAGGAAAGTATCAAATGTTTTAAAGTGTGTGTTGGAATTCTGAATCTTCAGTCGCTCCAGTACAACCTCTATTTTTGCCCTTCCCAAATCCTTTTCCGTATATAGTACTTGGCGTTGCAAGTTGGTGATGTCCACAACATCCTGCTCCACGATCCCTATAGTACCTACTCCCATAGCATTCAGGTACATGAGGGCGGGAATCCCCAAGCCGCCGGCACCGACCACTAAAATTCTGGCGTCTTTGAGCTTCTGTTGGGCTTCCGCTCCAAATTCCTTTAAAACGGTCTGTCTCTGGTATCTATTCAAGTTCATATCTAGATCAATCCAAATACTATAATTTCTGTGTTTTTTGTGTTCCCTTAATTTGGCGCCAATTTTTTTACTACCTTTTCATAGTCTTCCTTGAAATTGGCATTCCATAATACTTCTTCGTTTTCTGGAAATACCAACTTAATATCTTCATTGATCAAAAATTTACGCGGACAGGTACCAGGACCATTTTCTAAATAATCCAAGGACTTTTTTAGACCGGAGGGTTCCCAAATCGCACATAAGGGCTCTGGGAGCCCACTTTCCCTTGTAGCAAAGGCGGTAGCCATTTTGTTCGGATTTCGCAAGGAGATCAATTGTTCCAGGGCATCCTCATCCATTAAGGGAAGATCGCAGGCCAAAACCAACCAAGCCACGTTTGGATTAAAATTATGGGCACTTAGAAGTCCGTTGTACGGACCTTTAAATTTGTTTTCATCAACAATAAGTTGGTGCTTAGGGGAAAATTCCGGTGCTTGTTCCTCCCGAATGCTCATATAGGTTTTATCGCAAACCTGTTGCAGGAGAGTGTATAGGTGCTCGCGTTGTGCTACGCCATGATATTCAATTAAACCCTTGTCGGTTCCCATTCTGGTACTTTTTCCACCGGTAAGTACCAAACCATATATTTTAGTGGAGCTCATTATTTGAAGTTGAATTAAATGTGTTCTGCCCTAGCCATAATTATGACGAACATGGCCATAAATGTGTTATCCGCCTATGGAGGTCATTGAATTTTCAAATATTCCGTCATATTTTTCCTGTTCCTCAAATCCAGTTTTGGCCCTACTGCCAATGGCTTTGAGAATATGCCCTTTAATATTTTCCTCAGCATTTTCCCCCCGCATCACTTCCCTTAGGTTCATTCTTGGCTTCCCGTATAAGCAGGTGATCACATCCCCTGTTGCAGAGATCCTTAACCGATTGCAACTGCCGCAAAAGGTTCTGGTAAAAGACGGTATAAGTCCAAAAGTACCTTTGTGTCCCTTAATTTTATAATTGATGGAAGTAGAGGTTTTGGGAGATTCCAACTTGGTAATATCGGGATATTCCGATTGGATATGGCTCAATATTTTTTTATAATCCCAAGAAATGGTATTAAAGGTTTTGCTGCCGCCATTGAATGGCATTTCTTCCAAAAATCGTACTGAAACGTCATAATGCTTCATCACCTCGAGAATAGACAATATATCTTGGGTATTCTGATTTTCAAGGGCAATAAAATTGATCCGTACATTAAAACCTTCAGCAATCAATCTCACCAAATTATTATAAACGGTTTCGTATTGATTTCGTCTTGTAATGCGTTCAAAAGTTTTCTGGTCAATGGCATCCAGACTAACATTGATATTCTTTATACCCAAGGCTTTTAATTCCTCGATATGCGGACCGATCAAGGTGGCATTCGTTGTAATGGATATATCATTTAACCCTTCTAAATGGGATAGTTTTCGCAATAAGATCATCAGGTCCTTTCTTACAAAGGGTTCGCCACCGGTTATCCGAATTTTGTCTATCCCCTGCCCTACCATAATTTCACTCAACCTACAGAGTTCCTCAATGGTAAACAAGGTGTCTTTTTCAGCAAAATTTATACCTTCGGAGGGCATACAATAGTTGCAGCGGAGGTTACAGCGATCGGTTACCGCCAAGCGTAGATAATTTATTTTCCTATTGTGATTGTCTATCAGCATTTCTTCACTTTTTACTTATCCACCGCTTACTGGTGGAATTAGTGCAATTTCATCAAAATTATCGATTATGGTGTCATCATTTGCATAAGAATTGTTCACTGCGACGGCCAATGATGATAATTTTTTAAGCTCAGGATACATTTTGCCCAAATAATCCTTGAGATCCTTAACGGTCTTGGATTTCTTTACCCCAAATTCGCTAGAGCTTGGCATGGACAATGTGGAACTTCCAATTATGTCCTTCGTAATACCAAAAAGTAATATTGTCATACCTATCCTATTATTGGTTTGGCAGCGATTTGCATTAGTTCCGGGAATTTTGCAAATGGTTGTTGCGTAAATCTATTACCGGTAGCTGCTTTTAGTGCATTGGCAACAGCTGCTCCTGCAGGAGGCAATGTTGGTTCGCCCAATCCCGTTGGTGCTATTTCATTTTGTATCAGATGCGATTCCACCACAGGAATTTCCCCCATCCTTATCAAGCGGTACTTGTCATAATTCTGTGATTGGGGCTTCCCATCCAAAAAAGTAAGCTCACCGTACATGGCATGGCCTACTCCATCTATAACACCACCTTCTATTTGATTCTTGGCTCCCAAAGGATTAACTACTATTCCACAATCTACAATACAGGTCACTTTTTTTACAATAGGTATCCCGTTTTCAATTTCAACATCGGCAACTTCCGCTACATGTGAATTATGGCAATAATAGGCGGCAAAACCTTGGAAGACTCCAGCTTCTTTCTTGCCCCATCCTGATTTGTCCACTGCTACTTTAATTACGTTCTGCATACGTTCGGGGGAATATTGGATACGATCGTCCGTAGTGCCTTTTACCTTTTCCAATAAATCCAAACGTAATTTAATGCGATCCACTTCCATGGTCTCCGCCAGTTCATCAAAGAAACTTTGTTCGGCAAAGGCCAAAAAATTGGTATAAGGTGCTCTCCATGCCCCAGTGGTGATATTACTTTGATAGTTGGCTACATCTACTTGGTAATTCTCTATGGCGCCAGCAGGGAAGAAATTGGGGATTAATCCGTACATGTTTCCTCCAATGGCGGCCTCCTTTAAATAGTAGGCGGTTACCTGGCCATCCTTTATGGCCGCTTTAATTCTATATTTTATAGCTGGGCGATATGTACCTGCAGTCATGTCATCTTCACGGGAAAACACCAGTTTAACAGGCTTTCTTATGGCATCTGCAATTTCAGCCACCTCATAAACAAAATCCCCGTAAAGTCGTCTTCCAAAACCTCCGCCCATACGGGTCATTTCCAAGTGAATATCTTTAACGTCCCTACCCAACATGCCTGCTACCGCGTTGGCAGCAAATTCAGGAGTTTGTACAGGACCTACTAAATGTATCTTTTCATTGGTAATATTGGCAAAAAAGTTCATAGGTTCCATACAGTTATGGGGCAGGAAAGGAGATTCGTAGGTACGCTCCAAAATTTTATCGGCCTTGGCAAAGGCTTTATCTATATCTCCGTCCTTTCTCAGGGTTTTAAACTCCTTACCGTCCAATAATCCAGTTAATTGCTTATCCTGAAATTCTGTACTTTCCATAACAGAGCCATCAATCCATTTTGCGGAAATAGCTTCTTTGCCCTTAAGGGCTTCCCAGGTGGTTTTAGCAATGACCACAACTTTATCGCTCTGGCTCATGGCCACTGTCCAGTTACCAACGCCCTCTTTTGAAAGTTCCTTGGCCTTTTCCCCTATTCTTATAACATCTAAAACACCGGGCATGGCCTTGGCTTTGCTATCGTCATAGGTATCCAATATTTGACCAAAGGCGGGGGGGCGCAAAACACAGGCATAAACCATACCTTCAACCTTGTAATCCAAGCCAAAAAGTGGTTTTCCTGTAATGATTTTATCAATATCCACATTTTGGGCGTCTGTCCCGATAATCTTGAAATCCTTGGGTTCCTTGAGGGTTACACTCTCTGGAACTTCCATGCTTGCTGCTTCCTTGACTATATCGCCATATCCCAAGGTCTCTCCGTTGGCATTGCTTATTACACCTTCTGAGGTAGTGCATTCGGAAGGGTCAATGCCCCATTTGGCAGCAGCGGCATTGACCAACATTTGACGTGCCGTTGCGCCTGTCTGTCTTAAGGGCTCCCAAGCTTGTCGGATAGACTGACTGCCCCCTGCTATCTGCCCGGTATAATTCTCGGTATCCAAAATGGCCTGTTGCACATAAACCATATCCCAGGCTACATCCAATTCTTCTGCAATAAGCATGGGCATAGCTGTTTTAACGCCCTGCCCTATTTCGGGATTAGGCGAAAAAATGGTTACAGCGCCATTATCTGCAATTTTTATAAAGGCATTAAAATCATTAAAATTTAACTGGGAAATATCGATAGGTGGTTGCACCTTTGGCTTACAGGCGGTAAAAAGATTAAAGCCGATAAGCAGACCGCCACTGGCTAGCGATGAAGTTCTGATAAACGACCTTCTATTAAAAGTTATTGATGATGTTGACATAAATTTTTAGTTTTTTTATCCTCAATATTTAAGGATATATTTTTTAGAGGTAAGCGAATACGGTAGCCCTCTTGCCCAAACGGGATCGGTTTACCCTATTTTGGTGGCTGCAATTTCAACGGCCTTATGAATTCTAGTATAGGAACCACATCGGCATATATTACCGTGCATAGCCATCTTAATTTGATCTGAAGTGGGATTTGGATTTTTCTCCAAAAATGCAGAAGCGGTCATTATTTGTCCCGCCTGACAATAACCGCATTGTGGTACATCTACTTCCTTCCAAGCCACTTGTACCGGATGGCTGCCATCTTCCGAAAGACCTTCAATGGTAGTGATTTCCTGATCACCGACTGATCCTACAGCTAAGGAACAACTTCTTACCGCATTGCCGCCTAAATGCACCGTGCATGCACCGCATTGGGCAATGCCACAGCCATATTTGGTTCCGACCAAATCCATATGATCACGTAAGACCCATAACAAAGGGGTGTCTTCTGAGACATCTACACTTTTGAAAACTCCATTAACTTTAATGTCATACTTTGGCATAGTTGATTTTTTTGTTTGAATAAAGAAATACCCTACAAGTTACCAAATTTAGGGTAAGAACGAATTAATTTAACAGTTTGTTAAGGGGATATTACCACCGTATCATGGTCTTTCCACATAGTAGTTTGCCAGTAAACTATTTCCAAATACCCCTTATATACTACTCATTATATTTACAGGCAACTCTTGTCCAAATAACAATCCACATTAGGATGCAACCACAAAAAGGAACCTGGTAATGAAGTTGTAATCTCCTTGCTCAGCAATTTTTTAATGACTTTCTGCTTGTCAGGTCCAGTTATAAGGAGAATAATTTTTTTTGATTTTAAAATATTGGACATCCCTAGGGTTAATCCGTAGGTGGGCGCGGTCTTCATTTTATTGGCCATGGGGTGTTTTAGTGAAGACTTGCTCAAATCTGCAATATGGCAATCCGGGTATAATATTTTGGATGGTTCGTTAAATCCAATATGGCCGTTTTTACCTAATCCAAGAATGCAAATGTCTATTGGACCGTGTTCCTGAATTTCGTTTTCCATTCGGTCGCATTCCTTCTTTGCATCGGTAGGGCTGCTGTCGAAAGCAATATAATGGCTTTTTGGGATTTGTAAGGGTTCTAAAAGATTCTTTTGAATGTAATACTCGGACGTATTGGCATAATCCCCATTGGTACCTCCCCACTCATCCAATTTAATAATCTTTATTTCCTTGAAAATATTAGGGGAGCTGTGGTACGATTCCACCAATTTTTCATAGAGCCTAGTGGGCGAATTGCCAGTAGCAGTGCAAATCAGCTGCTGCGACTTTTCCGTTAATTGGGACAAAACGGAATCAAAGGCCATTTGGCTCATGCTTTCATAATCTGAACAATAATGTATATTCATAGGAAGTCCAAAAGTTATATTCTGTAGGGTTATGTAAAATACAAAAATTTAGTGTTCGCCACCGTGCAACATCAAAGTTTTCAGTCCTTTTATTATAAAACGTCCCACTATTCAAGCAACAGGGATGTATAAACCAAATCTAACCATCTAACAATCAAAGCTTATTAGTCATATTTAAGGCTCGCTATCATTTCAATTGGAATCCATTTTTTTGAATTACAGGCTTCGTCCAAAAGCATATGAAAAAATGTGAATAAAGCATTTAACAAATATTAACACTCATTTTAAACTTTAATATAATTTTAAATAGTTTTGAGCGTTCTGCTTGTTGAACGTTAAAAATTATGAAAATGAAATTATATATTAGATTGGCGGCTATATGCTTTGGCATAGCCTTGTTTGTATCCTGTAGTAATGCGGATGATGATGTTAAGTACGGCGTAAATACCGGTGGGGATTTGGGTCTTGGAAAACCAGTTGATGACTGTCTAAATTTAGGTGACGGGGAATTGGTATTATCCATTCAAGATCAGTTTACCACCCTTCCAGGTAAGGTATCTATCTTTTTTAAGGTTTCCGATAAGGATGGCGATCCGGTTCCTGGTCTTACAGCCAATCAGTTTACCATTTATGAGCAAGGTAGAAATGATGCCTGTTTCGGTACCATTTCCACTTCTGAATCCTTTGCCAGGATTTCTCCAAATTCACAAATATTCAACAATAATACCATTTTGGTGCTCGACTTAAGTAACAGTGTTTTGAGCAGTAGTATGGAGGAGTTAAAAATGGCCTCCACCAGCTTTGTAAACAATGTGATGCCCGATGTGGATACAGAATCCTTTAAAATGGCCATTTACTGGTTTGATGGGGAGGATAAATTACATGTGTTAAATGAACTTACCCATGTTAAACAGGATTTGGTTACTTCCATTCAAGGAATTAATGCCAATATTTCCAATGATCCCTCTACCGATTTATATGGAGCTGTAATTAAGGCTACGGACAAGGCAGAAAAATTATTGGCCGCAAGCACAACCAATGACCGTATAGGTGCGGCCTCTGTTGTTATATTCACAGATGGAACCGATCAGGCTTCCCGTTATACCCAAACCGCTGCCTTGAAAAAAGTGGACAATGCCAATAGGAACATAGCCTTTTTTAGTATTGGATTGGGTGCGGAAATCGACACCAATATTCTTGGAAAAATAGGAAAGACATTTAGCGTGTTTGCCGGAAATAAAGAGCAATTGGAAACCACATTCAACGATATTTCCTTTAGGGTTGCTGAACAGGCAAATAGTTTTTACCTTTTTGAATACTGTAGTCCAAAACGTGATGGTAGTGGTGATAACAACCTGGCCATTCAGGTAAAGGAAGGCAACAGACAAGGTGCGGTACAAACTAAATTTAACGCAAAAGGATTCACAGGAGGTTGTGAATAACAGTCATTAAGTTACTTTTAATCAGAAAGTTAGGGCGTCAAATTATTTTGACGCCCTTTTTTTTATTAAGATTTCTTTAAGTCAAAACGTCTTTTTCGCCCATATGCCCGTATAACCTTACAGAAAACTATTTGTAAATTTTTTAATCAAAAAGAAATGAAAAAAGTAACGTTAGTTGGTTTGTTGGGAATGGCAGTTTTGGCCTCCTGTGTATCTAAGAAAAAATATGTTGCTCTTGAAGGCGATTTGTCCAACACCAAAAGCATGTTGACAAAAACCCAAGTAGAGAAAGAGGAATTGGAATCCAAAGTCTCCAAAATTGAAGCTCGGGTTGCAGAGTACAACGAAAAAATAAATTCCTTACAAGAAATAAATGATTCTCAATTTAGCAGTATTGATGATGTTGCCGTAATGAGCAACAACACAAAACAAAAAATGAGGGCTACTTTGGCAAAAATTGACCCTAGTGAATTGGCCAAGGCAAAAACTATGGAAGACTCCATGAACCTTGCAATTTCTTACAATTTAAAGAAATCCATTTCCGATGAAAATGATGATGTAATTGTTGATATCAACAAAACAGTGGTCATGATCAATATTTCAGATAAATTATTGTTCAATTCGGGGAGTTATAGGGTAAGTAATAAAGCCAACAATATATTGGCAAAATTGGCAGAGGTGATCAACTCCGAGCCTAGTATGGAAGTTATGGTTGAAGGCCATACCGATTCTAAGACCATTAACACGGCAATGTTTCAGGATAACTGGGACCTAAGCGTAAAGAGAGCAACATCCATCGTTAGAATTTTACAGGAAAAGTACAATGTTGACCCTGCTAATTTAATCGCAGCGGGAAGAAGTAGCTATTTGCCTTTGGTCGAGAATGACAGTAAGGAAAATATGGCCAAAAACAGACGTACCAGAATAGTGATTATTCCTAACTTGGACAAGTTTTTTGCTCTTTTGGATGCTGAATCCCTATAAGCTAAATAATAATTAAGTTTTAGCACAAAAAACCCCGATGCTTGGCATCGGGGTTTTTTATTCCAGGCTTTACCAGCATTCCCGAAATCCAGAAATCATTATTTATTGGCCTCCTGTACCTTTAACACCTTGAGAATCTTATGGAAAACTTCACTGTTTTCATAGACCCCTTGAAATTCCTGTGAATGTGGTCCGTAAGCAAAAATTGGCACCATGGTCGCAGTATGGTCATCAGTGGTAAAGTCGCCCTCTATAATTTTATTTTCCATGTTTCCCTGTGGCATTGTAAATCCAGATGTTTCGTGATCGGCGGTTATAACCACTAAGGTGTTTCCTGTTTTATCGGCAAATTTAATGGCCTCGGATATGGCAACATCAAAATCTATTCCTTCAGTTACTATCCCGCCAACTTCATTTTTATGTCCGTACGAATCTATTTGTGCGGCTTCCACCATTAAAAAGAAGGGTTTGTTCTTGGCGCTTAAGAATTGAAGTCCATTTTTTGTGGCTTCTGCCAGTATATTTCCACGACCGTCCAAAAAGCTGGGAACGTCGTTTTCTGCGATAAACATTCCTATCTTATCTTTCTTACTGCCTCCTATTTCTTGGACACTCTTTAAAATTGAAAACCCTTGACCCTCTAATTGGGCTTTTTGAAAACTGCTTTCCCCTCCCCCAATAAATAGGGATAGTTTACTTTTTAATAGGTCTTTGGCAATATCTTCGGTATCATCCCGATCTTTTTGGTGGGCAAAGAATGAACTAGGGGTAGCTCCTACTATTTTATCGGTCGTAATACAACCACTTATAAATTGATGTTGATCTAATAGTTGGGTTATATTGATCAAAGGTTGTCCATTAGAGGCCATCCCGATAGATCTGTTATAGGTTTTGGTGCCAGTGGCCAATGCAGTTCCGGCGGCAGCGGAATCTGTTGTAAAATCGTCCGAGGATTGCGTTTTAATAAAGCCTATACTTTTTAGTTGAGTTAGGGTTAGGCTTCCTCCATTGGCCAGAACCGAGGAAGAAATTTGAGTTAGTCCATTGCCATCCCCAATAAGCAATATCACATTTTTGACAGGCTTTTTCGCCTGATCGGACTTGTAGGTAGGTTTGTATACTTCCGATTTGGCCTCGTTGTAGAATACCCTACTGCCTAAAGTTTGCAAATACGCGGAAGATTTGTCCGGCATATCGGTATTTATATAATCAACACCTAGATCATGGAAGGCTTTCCATGCTGTTTTGGAGTCGGGAGTGGCCCAAAAGCGGAAAGGCTTTTTAAAACTATGCGCCTTATCTATGGTTGCTGTTACTTTTTGCAAGTCTTCCGCCGTTAATCTGCCCTTCCCGTTCCATCTGGAAAACTTATAAAATGGCAGGCTTATCAATGCTACCTTTTCCCAGGTATCACCCTGGGGGATATTGTCCAAACTTTGATAGTCGAACATGATATAAGGGGGGTAGTTTTTATACTCCTCCGGTTTTGGCCTGTTTCCGGAAATCACCATAGTAATGCTGGGACTATCGGTGATACTGGGGTATTTACCCAAAACGGAGACTATCTTGTTTAAGGTTGAATAGGGCTCTGATTTTATATCGATCAATAGCTGAAATTCCTTTATTTTTCCCAATTGTAATTCCAGGACTTTTTCCAAAGGGTCAAAATACAGGCTTTCAATGGTATGGTTATCAATAATATCCTTTTCGTCATGAGTGGCAAACAGGGTGTCATTCTTGAAATAAACATCCACTTCAATGGATTGGGCCCCATGGGCATAGGCATCCCAGAAAGGCATATTCTGTAGATAGTCGTTGTGGGAATGTATTTTAGATAGATGTGTTTCCTGACCTATTATTAAATTAATGGACAGTAATAAAAGAAATAAAAAAAAGCGATTTTGCCTAGACATGGATATTGGTATTTATGACTATTGATATTAAATTTTGCCCTTTGTAATATTTAAAGCTAAGGTAGTTTCCAAAGAAAAAACAAAGAGCAGTACAATTTAATCAAAACTATATAATTTCTAATGTTTAAATTCTCTGCGGGGCCTAAGTTAACCTATTGATAAACTATTCCCAACACAGGCCGGCAGGTCATCCATGTTTTTTAAGAAGTATGGGGTGCAAGGGTGAATACTTAAAGGAAAGTAGGGTTTATGGCGCGATAGTTGTTCTAATAGTAACAACCCCACCTACCAATGTTCTTAATGTATGCTAAAAACTAAATTTTGTATCATTTTAAAATAAAGCATCATGGTTGTAATAAACGACATTTTTAAGTATAGCGCTATCAGCGAGTTATCCTATTGGCTTAAGTGCCTAGCCTTGGCTATATTTACCTGTATTGTAAGTATTTTGTTTATAATGTTGTACTGGATACTTATATATGGAGATAGTATACGGATTTCTTATGGGTATTAAAACTACCTTAAAATCAAGGCATTTTTAAAATTACCCTCCCCAGATTTTAAATCGATCAGGAATCCATTGATAACAGCATAGCGGGGTTTGCCCTGTTGTTCCAATATAAAGTTAGGAATAATACCTACCCGTATATTAAATTCAGGAACCTTGTAGTTCTTGCCTATGACGTTGATGGGTAGCGCTATAAAATTCTTATCCTTTGGAATATTCTCCACCCGGACATAGGTGAAACCCGACCGCAAAAGGTCCATTACCTTTAATTGTTCCAAATCCTTTAAGGATGCCATAGTCTTTGGGTATACCTTTCCGGCGGTCATTGTAAACCCTTTTCCTTCCAAAGTTTCATATCCATAGTAGGTGGTAAGATCACCTTGGTCCACAACCCTACTACTTATGTAATAATTTTGGTGCAAGGCGTCATCCACTTCCAATTGGTGTATACCAAGATCCAAGGTGTAATTTTTTCCCAATAAATTATAGGTAAGGTTATTGAGTTTAAGATCGAAAAGTTTGCGGTCATTTTCAGGAATTTTATCGTAGTCCGCAATCGGTATACTTTTATAGTTGCCTCTGGAAATACTATAGATGGCCGATAGAATGGAAACATAATTCAGCTTTCTTATTTCCTGTTTTTCAGGGTCGCTCTTGTATCCCCCGGATTCTATTAAAATGGCACTTGTACCCCACTTTTGAATATTGTCGCCAAAGGCTCTGGGTTCAAAATCATCATTATAACGTCCAACTTGGCCTGGCGCATATTTTTGAATTATACTATTCATATAGACAATGACCTTCATGGCGTTGGCACGTACTTCATTAATGTCCTTTTCATAGTTATAGGCTGGGGCCAAATAGGAGATGGTAGCAGGCTTGTTGGTCCTTTCCGCGTTGTAATAAGTACTTTGATCGTGTAAATTGAAACCAAAATCTGCATTTAAACTATCCCTTACCCTTTTTAAAGTCCTTCCTTCTGGCGATTGTAAGGATAGTGCATCCCTATTGATATCTATGCCCAAGGTATTTCTCCTCTGGTAGATTTCTGCACCATCCGGATTCAACATGGGTAAAAAATGTAATTTTAAGTTTTTTAGAATATTCTCCTTTTCACTCTTGAAATCGTTACTGGTCAAAAAATTAAATATATCAAAAATAGCCTGGGTGGCCGTAGGCTCATCACCGTGCATTTGGGACCACAAAAAAACATTGATCGGACCTGTTCCAATACTTATCAAGGACAGGTTTCGCCCTTCAATGGATTTACCAACAACCGCCACCTTGAATTTGGGGATGTTGGACAGGGTATTTATGAGGGGTTGTATGTCTACATGTTTTATCCTTCTTTTATCCAAAGCAGGTTCTTTAAATTTTCCATAGGTAGCATATAAACTGGAAGTAAAATCCTTTTCCTGCCCGAAGCCGGAAAAGGCTAGTAAAAAACTAAGGATTAGGATATATTTATTATAGGTCATATCTTATTTTGCCGCAGGCGTAGGTTTAAAATTATATTTTTTGGAGGCTCTTTTTACTCTTTTTAGAAATTTTTCACCTGGATCGGTCTTTACGGTTCTATAACCCTGATCTTTTTCCAACCAAAGGTGGTTATCCTCAAAAAAGGTGTACTCATAATGGCCTATAAGGTAATCTATATCGTATTTGGATTGTAAATATTTTACCAACCATTTATTGGATCTTAATTGTGCTCTGGTAAGTTGTGTATCTCCCGTTCCCCCAACATTTTCAATGCCAATGGCGCAATGATTTAGGCCAATTACGTGTCTTGCCATAGTGGTTTCGGGCATTAGCCTATAAATTGTCCCATCTTGGTCCACCAGAAATTGGGAGGATACATTTAATCCACTGGCGGCACTAATTTCTGGTCTCCAATCAGGTAAAGTAGGTAATTTAAAGGCCTGATACGACTTTTCCAAGGTTGGAATTACAGTCCAATGCAATACTATCATTTTAGGTTCTATGGTAGGTTCCTCTTGGATAAGACCATAATGGTCGGATAAATACTCCAAAGTAAGGTCTTTGCGTTCTTGATCAAAAATAATAGGTTTGTCTACTATTTCCCGGTGTACAGAGCATGACAGGGCGAGAAATAGGGAACACAATAGGATGCTGATCTTCATTCTTTTTTTTGAATTTAAACTGACGGAATAAAGATACAAGATCATTTCATTTCTGTGGAATCCCTTTTAACCCTATAATGTATAGTTATTTTTTTTCTCCCCCACTTTAAGGCCTTCTCCTTATCCTTGCCCATGTAGATATCGATGCGATTTTTCCATTTGGAATGCATTTTGTCCTTTACCAGATAAATACTGGTATCTCCTTGTATTTTTACGTGCGTGTTGTAATCCAATCCTAAGGCGATCAAATCTTTGGAAACAGCAATTATTTTCATCCCCGGTCTCAGGGAATCGCCCCAGGCGGTAATACCTGGATGGATTTTCGAGGTTTGGGATGGGAAGGAATTGTAGGCAGTAGCTGTGACCTTAAGCTTTTTCCAAATATAATTATCATCTTCCATTTTATTCTGGCAGGCAGACAAGGAAACTAGGACACCAAACAAAATGAAGAATTTTGTCAATTTCAAATTTAAAGTCCCAAATTTTACACTTAAATATTTCACACCAAATTTTTTAGCATAATAGACCAACGAAATAACGGATTTGGGAATTATAGCTAAAAAAAGAATTCCACTTTTTCAATAGCCCAAGGGTCTACCCTGAACTATAAATCCAAATCGACTCAACCCTAAAAATAGGACAAAAATTTCGTTTTCAGATTTTTTACCTACAGGATTAATAGGTTAAACCGCTTTATTCGAACTCTATGGAATACCCTTAAGGAAAGTCAATTCCCCCATTTCAATTGGAGGCCGACTGGGTCGACCCTGGTAAATTTTTCCCCAATAAGTAGATTGGAGATACAATAATTATGCAATTTATTTTTAATTAAAAGAGAAGTAATAAACCTCCAATCACTTAAGGTCTTAAAAATAAAACGGTTAACTTAGGGTGGTAATTCTTTTATTGAAGAAATGAGTAGTATGAAAAAAATCATTCTCCTTTTAATAATATTTACTGGCTCGACTAGTTTGGCGCAGTCTAAATTAGAAGGCTTTATTTATGACGGGGTCTCAAATGAGCCATTACCCTATTGTACTATTAGGATTTACGGAACAAAGGCACATTCTACTATAACAAACGAGGATGGCAAGTTCGCAGTTGATAGTATTTTCTCTAAAGATTCTATAGAAGTAAGGCACTTAGGGTTTAAAACGATAAAAACAGTAGTATCCTATTTTGAGAAGGAATCCAAGCTCAAATTGGAAATGGATATTTCCGTTTTGGACGAAGTTGTGCTGACCGCCGGCAAAGACGAAGTGTACCCATATAAACTATTGGACAGGATTATAGACGTGTACCGAAAGAGTAAAAATACAATGGTCAGCAAGGCCTTTCTTACCATGATTTCCTCTACAAGAAATATTCCGATAGAGCATGTAGAAGGCTTCTACAACAGCGAGCAAAATTTAGCCAAGGGAATTTTAGACCTCAGGGTGAAAAGTGGTCGGTTCGGCCAAAACAGATCACTCCCCTTCTATAGTTTGGACAACACTAAAATTTTGAGTGATTTTCAATTTTTTGGGACCTCAAAACAAATATTGCCCGATTATCCTGGGAATTTGACCTACAATGCCATCGAAAGAATATACGATGTAAAAATTGACGATTGCATCGGCTGTAGCCAAGGGGAAGTATACATTTCATTTTCGCCCAAAGTGGCCAGTGGTAAATTGTTTAATGGGAAAATGTTGGTAGACCCTCAAATGTTGATGATTAAAAAAATTGAACTTTGGGCTGTTGACCCCATTACAAATTCATTGACTTCCATTAACCAAGAAGTTGTCCTGACCCCTAAGGAAATTCAGCTTAATATAGCTTTTAACCCATTGGATCCCGAAAAGATCCAGTATCTGGAACTTCATTTTAAGATGGATTACAGATCTAAATATGTT
>TARA_R110000868_G_scaffold43633_2_pt1 | contig 38348 bp, 31 predicted proteins | sample TARA_R110000868 | Tara Oceans TARA_R110000868 (sample SAMEA4397489) | marine metagenome | biome: Polar Biome; feature: [SRF] surface water layer (ENVO:00010504); material: water (ENVO:00002006), including particulate matter (ENVO:01000060) such as... | depth 5 m | reverse complement strand
CCCCCCCCCCCCCGAGATCTCGAAGTCGCCATCCCCCCTCAGAGCGGCGCTGTGATTGGGAGGCTATGCCCTGCCGCGCACCCCCGGCAAGCGAATCCGGGCCCGAACCGCGAGTTTGCCCCCGGACTGGGGGGACGGGAGAAAGTGGAGGTTTTCCCAGGTTGGGGTGGGGTTTCCTGGGTTTCGATACGCCGCTGCGCGGCTACTCAACCCGCAGAATGTGTGGAGCCACCTGTGGGAATCGAACCCACGACCTATTCATTACGAGTGAATCGCTCTGCCAACTGAGCTAAGGCGGCCGGGCCGCGCACAGGATGCGCGGCACGACCTCCGATCATAGTCGATTGCCGAGGCCTCTCGTGCCGCTCAGCAGTTCGGGTCGCTCGCGGGCACCGTTCCATCGATGAAGAAGTCGTCGACGGCGTCGTTCACGCACGAGTTCGACTTGTTGTACGCCGTGTGCCCCTCGCCGTTGTAGGTGATGAGGTGGCCGTTCTCGAGCTGGCTCGCCAGGTTCTGCGCCCACACGTACGGCGTGGCCGGATCGTTGGTCGTGCCGACCACCAGGATGTCGGGCGAACCGGGTGCCGCGATCTCGCCGCGCTCCCGCGTCGAGGGGAACGGCCAGTCGGCGCAGCCGGTGCCGCCATAGGACATCCGCGGTCCGAAGATCGGCGCGGCGGCCTGTAGTTCGGCGGCCTGCTCGCGCATCGTGTCGATGTCGCTCTCGCTCGGGTAGTCGAGGCAGTTGATCGCGGTGAACGCCTCCGTCGAGTTGGAGGCGTAGCTGCCGTCCGGGTTCCGCTCGTTGTAGCTGTCGGCGAGCAGGAACGCGGTGTCGGTGAGGCCCTGCGACACCTCGCTGAACAGGATGTCGAGGTAGGGCCAGTTCTCCTGGCTGTACAGCGGCAGAATGATCGCGATGAACATCGTGTCCGCGCCGAGCTGCCGCCCGTCGCTGTGGGTCAGCGGACTCGCGACCAGCAGGTCGAGCAAGTCGCCGGTGTACTCCATCGCCTGATCGACGGTGCCGGCGAAGGGACAGTCGCTGCGCGTGAAGCAGTCCTCGAGGTAGGCGCGGAAGGCGCTCTCGAAGCCGACGGCCTGGGTGAGGGTCACCTCGAACTCGCTCGTCGCGGGGTCGACGGCGCCGTCGAGCACGAGCCGGCCGGTGGTGTCGGGGTAGAGCTCGGCGAAGGTGGCGCCGAGGAAGGTGCCGTAGGAGTACCCCAGGAAGTTGAGCTTCTCGTCGCCGAGCACGGCCCGCAGCAGGTCGAGGTCGCGAGCGGCGCTCGTCGTGTCGACGAACCCGAGCAGAGCGCCGGTGTGCTCGAGGCAGGCCTGACCCCAGGCGGCGTTCGCCGCGCGCACGGCGGCGATCCACTCGTCGCTGCCCTCGACGCCCGGGATGATGCCGTAGTTGTACTCGTCGAGCTCCGACGGGTCGTCGTAGCAGTCGATCGCCGAGGAATGCCCGACCCCGCGCGGGTCGAAGCCGACGATGTCGTAGCTGGACTGCAGTCGAGCACTGGTCGCGTAGTCGATGCTGTCGCGCACGAACTCGTAGCCGGAGCCGCCTGGGCCGCCCGGGTTGATCAGCAGCGAGCCGAGCTTGGTGCCGGTGGCCGGTTGGCGGATGAGCGCGAGCTCGATGGAGTCGGCCGCCGGGTCGTCCCAGTCGAGCGGCGCGGTCGCGGTCGTGCACTGCAGACCGGTGCCGCAGAACTCCCAGGTGAGCACCTGGTGGTAGTACGGCACGAGCTCGGCCGCGACGTCTTCACCGGTCGGCGTCGAGGTCACCTCGGGCGAGGGCGGTTGGAACCAGCTCACGCATCCGGTCAGCACGGCGGCGGTCGCCAGCGCGACGGCAACGGCCCACGGGGAACGACGGCGGATCATGCGGTCCTTTCGTGCCGGGGCGCGCGCACGGCGCTGACCAGCATGGCTTCCAGGGCAAGCGCGGGCGCGACGTTGCCTTCGATGCGGTGCCTCGCCTCGGCAATCGCGTCGAGGGTGGCGAGCGTCTCGGCCGGCGTCGCCGCCGCGGCGGCGCGCTCCAACTCGGCCATGATCGCCAGGTTGACCGGCTCCAATTCGGCGCCGAGCTGACGCAGCAGCACGTCGCGGTAGAGCGATTGCAGATCGACGAGGATGCGGTCGATGCCGTCGCGCAGGCTTCGCGTGGCGCGCCGCTTCTGGTCGTCATCGAGCGCTTTGAGCTGAGCACGCAACCCGGGCGGCACCGTTCCGCCCGGCTCGATGCCGAGTGATCGCAGCGCCTGATCGCGCTCTTCGGCGTCGCGCTCGGCGGTGATCGCCTCGGCGTCGGCCTTGGCCACGTCGAGCAGTTCGGCCGCGGCCAGCACCGCCCCGGACACCGAGCGAATGCCGAGCGCCACCTCGAGCGTGCGCGCCCTGCGGCTGCGCGCCTCGTCGCTGGTCGCCAGGCGGTGCGCCATGCCGATGTGCGACTGCGCCTCGCGTGCCGCGCGCAGTGCCTCGGGGCGCGCGACCCCGTCGCGGCGTTCGAGCAGTTCGGCGACCTCGTCGATCGTGGGCACGCGCAGGCGCAGCATGCGCACCCGCGAGCGCACGGTGGGCAGCAGGTCGGCTTCGCTCGGGGCGCACAGGATCCAGATGGTGCGCGGCGGCGGCTCCTCGAGCGCCTTGAGCAGCACGTTGGAGGTGCGCTCGGTCATGCGGTCGGCGTCTTCGATGATCATCACGCGGTAGCGCCCGGCCGAGGGCGAGAACTGGCTCGCGGTGACGAGTCGGCGCACGTCGTCGATCTTGATGATCACGTTCTCGGTGGCGAGCACCGCGAGGTCGGGATGGGTGCGGGCTGCCACCTGCGCGGCGGTCGCCTCCTCGTCGCCCGGGCGCGCCAGCAGGGCGGCGGCGAAGGCGTAGGCGAGGGTGGAGCGCCCGGATCCGGGCGGGCCGGTGATCAGCCAGGAGTGGGCGAGGCCGTCGCCGGCGGCCGCGGCGCGCACGGTCGCGATCGCCTCGGGCTGCCCCGTCACCTCGTCGAACACGACTCCACGCTAGTCGAGGAGGTCCGACACTCGGTCGCGGATTGCCGCGGCGAGTTCGTCGACGGGGCGGGACCCATCCAGCACCAGGAAGCGCTCGGGCTCGGCGGCGGCGAGTTCGAGGTAGGCGGAGCGCACGCGAGCGTGGAAGTCACTCGCCTCGGCCTCGAGTCGGTCGTAGCGGGTGCGGGCGCCGTCGAGGCGCTCCCGCCCGACCGTCTCGTCGAGGTCGAGCAGCACGGTCACGTCGGGCAGCAGCCCGCCGGTGGCCCACAGCGACAGGTCGCGGATCTCGGTCGCATCGAGCACCCGCCCGGCGCCCTGGTAGGCGACGGAGGAGTCGAGGTAGCGATCCTGGAGCACGATCGCTCCGCGCTCAAGCGCCGGTCGCACGAGGGTCGCGATGTGGTGCGCGCGGTCGGCGGCGTAGATCAGCGCCTCGGCGCGCGGCTCCATCTCGCCGCGCCGGTGCAGCACGATCTCGCGCAGCTCGACGCCGAGGTCGGTGCCGCCCGGCTCGCGGGTGCGCACCACCTCGCGGCCGATGCCCACGAGGTGCTCCTCCAGCAGTGCGGCCTGCGTCGACTTGCCGGATCCGTCGCCACCTTCGAAGGTGAGGAAGAGCCCGCGCACCTCAGCTCTTCTTCTTCGCCGGGGCGCGCTTGGCCGCGGGCTTGCGCTTCGCGGGCTTCTTCGCCGGTCCCTTCGCCCGCTTGTCGGCGAGCAGCTGCACGGCACGATCGAAGTCGACCGCCTCGACGTCCTCGCCGCGCGGAATGGTCGCGTTCGTCTCGCCGTCGGTCACGTAGGGGCCGAAGCGTCCATCGCGCACCTTGATCGGCTTGCCGCTGACCGGGTCGGCTTCGAATTCCTTGAGCGCGCTCGAGGGGCGACGGGCGCCGTACTTCGGCTGCGCGAAGATCTCCAGCGCGCCCGGCAGCTCGATCGAGAAGATCTGGTCTTCGCTCTCGAGCGAACGGCTGTCGGTGCCCTTCTTCAGGTACGGGCCGTAGCGGCCGTTCTGCGCGGTGATGTCCTCGCCGCTCTCCGGGTCCTGGCCGACGATGCGGGGCAGGCTCAGCAGCTTGAGCGCCGTCTCCAGATCAACGGTCGCGGGATCCATGTCCTTGAACAGGGATGCGGTGCGCGGCTTGGGCGCGGCGGCCTTCTTCTTGGGCTTGGGCTTCTCCTCCAGCACCTCGCCGGTGGCCGGGTCGACGACGGGCTCGGCGGCCGGGGGCTCGGGCTCGAGCTCGGTCACGTAGGGGCCGTAGCGGCCGTCCTTGGCGACGATCATCTTGCCGGTCTCCGGGTTCACGCCGAGCTCGCGGTCGCCCACAACGGGCGCGTCGATGAGCTCCTGTGCCTTCTCAGCGGTCAGCTCGTCGGGGGCGAGCTCCTCGGGCACGTTGACGCGGCGCGGCGTCTCGCCCTCACCGGCGGGAACCTCGAGGTAGGGGCCGTACTTGCCGATCCGCAGCGTGATGTCGTCGGAGATTCGCACCGAGTTGATCTCACGCGCGTCGATCTCACCGAGGTTCTCGACCGTGTCCCGCAGACCGCGGTGCTCTCCCCCGCCGAAGTAGAACTCCTTGAGCCACTCCACGCGATCCTGCTCGCCGCCGGCGATCCGGTCGAGGTCTTCTTCCATCTCGGCGGTGAAGTCGTACTCGACGAGCTCGCCGAAGTTCTCCTCCAGCAGGCGCACCACGCTGAACGCGATCCAGTTCGGCACCAGCGCGCTGCCGCGCGGGCTGATGTAGCCGCGGTCGATGATGGTGGAGATGATGCTCGCGTAGGTGGAGGGGCGCCCGATGCCCAGCTCTTCGAGCTTCTTGACCAGGCTGGCCTCGGTGTAGCGGGCGGGCGGGCTGGTCTCGTGGCCCTTCGCCTCCAGCTCGGCGAGACTGAGCACCTGACCTTCGGTCATCGGCGGCAACGTGGTCTCGCGCTCGGCGGCGGCCTCCGCCTCGTCGCGCTCCTCGTCACGGCCTTCCTCGTACGCGGCGAGGAAGCCGCGGAAGGTGATGACGGTTCCGGATGCGGTGAACTCGGCGGCGCTCGCCCCGGCTTCGGCGGCGTCGGCCGGTCGACCCTCGATGGTGACGGTCGCGGTCTGGCCGCGCGCATCCGCCATCTGCGAGGCGACGGTGCGCTTCCAGATCAGGTCGTACAGCTTGAAGTCGTTGCCGCGCAGCGTGCTGGCCAGTTCGGCGGGGGTGCGGAAGACGTCGCCCGAGGGACGCACCGCCTCGTGCGCCTCCTGCGCGTTCTTCGACTTGCCGGTGTAGACGCGGGGCTTCTCGGGAATCGAGTCGGCGCCGTAGAGCTCGGAGGCCTGGGCGCGAGCCGCCTGGATCGCCTGCTGCGAGAGCGCGGGCGAGTCCGTTCGCATATAGGTGATGTACCCGTTCTCGTACAGGCTCTGCGCGACCGACATGGTCTGACGCGCGGTGAAGCGCAGCTTGCGGCCGGCCTCCTGCTGCAGGGTCGAGGTGGTGAACGGGGCGGCGGGTCGACGCGTGTACGGCTTCGACTCGACGCTCAGCACGGTGAATCGCGCGTCGTCCTTCTTCAGGGCGGCCGAGAGAGCCTCGGCGGCCTTCTCGTCGAGCGCGACCGCCTCGCCCTTCAGGGCGCCGCGGTCGGTGAAGTCGCGACCGCTGGCGACGCGGCGACCGTCGAGCCGCACGAGGCGGGCGTCGAAGCGCTTGCCGGCCTGCTCGGCCTCGGCGCCGGGGGCGAGCCCCGCGGTCAGGTCCCAGTAGGAGGCCGAGATGAAGGCGAGCCGCTCGCGCTCGCGGTCGACGACGAGGCGCGTCGCGGCGGACTGCACGCGGCCCGCCGAGAGGCCCGGCCCGACCTTGCGCCACAGCACCGGCGAGATCTCGAAGCCGAAAAGGCGGTCGAGGATGCGGCGGGTCTCCTGCGCGTCGACCAGGGCGGTGTCGAGCTCACGCGGGTTGTTGCGGGCGGCCTCGATCGCCTCCTTGGTGATCTCGTGGAACACCATGCGCTTGACGGGCACCTTCGGCTTCAGCACCTCGAGCAGGTGCCAGGCGATGGCTTCCCCCTCGCGGTCCTCATCAGTGGCGAGGTAGAGCTCGTCGGCTTCCTTGAGCGCCTTCTTCAGATCGGTGACGGTGCGCTTCTTGGCGTCGCTGACCACGTAATAGGGAAGGAATCCGCCCTCGACGTCGATCGAGAACTTGCCGAGCGACCCCTTCTTGAGCTCCGGCGGCAGGTTCTTGGGCTCGATCAGGTCACGGATGTGACCCACCGAGGCCTGTACCTCATATCCCTCGCCGAGGTACTGCGCGATCGTCTTCGCTTTTGCGGGCGACTCGACGATGACAAGCTTCCTGCTGTCTGACACCGGACTCCTTCCGTCCGAGGCACACCATACACATTCGCACCGAGGCTCTGCTTCGCGCCGCACGGCGGCGATCGTTCGCCTGCATGCTGATACTCCATATATAGGTGTCGCTTCCTGCTACGGTCGAGGGAACCTCAACGGGCGGAGCCTCTCCGACCTGGGATTCCGGAGCCCGCTCGTGACCCACTCGATCATCGTGCACCGCGCTGCCCTCGCCGCAGCCCTCGCGCTTCCGTTCGCTCTGTTGACGGCGGCCCCCGCCACGGCGGCCACGGTCACCGTCACCACCTGGGGTGACCTGCAAGCCGCATTCGCCGTCGACGGCGACACCGTCGTCCTCGGCGCCGACATCACCGCCCCCGCGAACCAGAACCTCGCCGTCGACGCCGGCGAGTCCATCACCCTCGACCTGGGCGGGTACGCCCTGACGGTGACGGATCCGAACAACAGCAGCGCAGCGATCCACGTGCCCGGCACCGCCGACCTGACCATCGCTGCGTCCGGGGGCGGCATCCTCACCGCCACCGGCGGCGGCGATGGCGCGGGTATCGGCGGGGGCAGCGGCACGCACGGCGGCTCCGTCACCATCACCGGCGGCACGATCAACGCCACCGGCGGAGCGCGGGGGTCTGGCATCGGCGGCGGATTCAACAGCACGGGTGGTCCCGTCACCATCACCGGCGGCACCGTCACCGCCACCGGCGGCGGCGACCACGCGGGCATCTCCGTTTCCGCATTCCTCGGCGGCGTCATCTCGATCACCGGCGGCACCGTCATCGCGACCGGCGGCCAGGGCGCCGCCGGGATGGGCGGCGACTTCAGTCAAGACGGCAGCACGATCACCATCACCGGCGGCGACGTCGCGGCGGTCGGAGGATTCCGCGGAGCCGGCATCGGCGGCGGCGCGAACGGCGACGGCGGCACCGTCACCATTACCGGCGGCACCGTCAGCGCAACCGGCGGCGACGGCGTTGTCGCCGGCGACGGCGCCGCAGGCATCGGCGGCGGCGACGGCGGCGACTTGCCGGGCACCCTCGACGTGCAGGGAACCCCGGATGCGGGTGCCGCGACCGACGGCGGCAACCCGAACGCCGCTCCGATCACCAACTCCGTCGAACCGGCCGGCGTCGGCTACGCCGCCACCACCTCCACGGTGGGCACCGGCGGCCAACTCGACCTGCGCTTCCACTACCTGGTCACCCTCGACCCTTCGGGCGGTACCGGCCCGACGAGCGTGACCGTCAACGACGGCGACATGCTCACCGCGCCGACCGAACCGAGCCGCGACGGCTACGCCTTCGCCGGATGGACGCTCGACGGCAGCGCTTACGACTTCGCCACCGCCGTCGCCGGGCCCATCACGCTCACCGCGACCTGGGCCAGCGTGCTCGCGGCGACCGGTGTCGGCGGCGAACTCCTGCTCGGCATCGCGGGCGTGCTCGTGATCGCCGGAGTCGTGCTCGTCCTCCTGCGACGCCGCACGAAAGCGTAGGGACGCGCTCGACCAGGCCGGCCACTCCCACGCCCGACAGCGCGCCGCGGCGGTGGTCCTGGGGTCGCGCGCGCCCGCAGGACCACTCCCGCGACACTGGCCCCGACCTCGACCGTGACGACGTAGCCGTCAACCTCGCACGCGTGCAGCTGCGTTCGGTTCGCCTCGGCGACCTGCTCGGCGACCGGGCAGGGCGAGCCGGGCACCAAACCGCGGGCCGCATCCGCCGCCGCGAGGGCGGTGTTGTCGGCGGCGCCGATGACGCGTTGCCGCTCGGCGAGCGCCCCGCCCAGGCCGACCGCGGCGAGCGCCAGCACCACCAGGGCGCCCAGCAGCGCGAGGCCGAGCACCGAGCCCGCGCCCGTGTCGGACGCGACGGACGCGTCGCCGCAACGCCTCACAGTCCACCCGCCAGCGCACAGCTGCGCGCCTCCAGGCTGATGCCGAGCAGCCCGCTCGCTCCGCCCGGCGTCAGCGCCAGCTCGGCGCACACCAGATCCCCGTCCGCTCGGCGCTGGAGGCTCGCCCCCGGCACCTGCGTGGCGAGGCGGGCCGCGACCGACGCCGTGGCGTCGCCGCGCGCGAGCCCGCGCGCCGCATCCGCCGCCGCGTCGTTCAGCCGGACCGCAAGCGCCCCGAACTGGATGCCCGACATGAGCGCGAGGAACACCAGCAGCACCGCGGGCAGAGCGACAGCGAACTCGGCGACGACGCTGCCGCGGTCAGCCCGCCACGGTGAGCGCACTGCGCACCAGGTCGGTGAGAATCTGCTGCACCTCGCCGGAGCGCAGGATCACCACCAGCAGGCCGGCGAAGCCGACCGCGGCCATGATCGTGATCGCGTACTCGGCGGTTGCGGCGCCGCGCTCGTCGTCGCGCAGTGCGCGCCGCAGGGGTTGCCTCCCTGCCGGGGAAGCGGGTTGCGGCTCGGGATTCAGGTCGAGGCTTGTTCGCGGGATGGGCATGTTCGTTCCTTCCGTGTCGCCCGAGGGCGGGTCGTCGGCACGAACCCCTTGAGCCTCACCGACACGGCCATTCCGCGCTCCGCGCTCGCACCGGACGGCGCACGGGACTCACCCGAGCAGCGCGGTGGAGGAGACGATCGCGATGCCGATCGGCACCACGCCGAGCAGCACGAACGCCGGCAGGATGCACAGCCCGAGCGGCAGCACGAGTCGGGTGGCGAACTCGGCGGCGCGGCGGCCGTCGGCAGCGCGAGCTCGACGACGCTCCGCGACGGCCGCGCTGCGGGCCAGCGCGCCGACGGGGATGCCCGCCCGGCTCGCGAAGGCGAGCTGTCGGTCGAGTTCCGCCGCCTCCGCCGGCAGGCGCGCCTCGGCGAGCGCGTCGAGCACCCACTGACGCGCTCGCGCGGGCGCAGCTCCCCCGCCCAGCGCTACCTCGAGCAGGTCGAGCGCGAGCCCCGGTGCCGGGCGGCGCTCCGACGCCGCCCGCCACAGCCGACGATTCCAGCGGACGGCGAGCCCGAGCAGGCTCATGCCGACCACGAGGCACCCCCAGCCGAGGCCGCTGCCGACCAGGGCGCCGAACCCGTCGATGCCGAGCACTCCGCCGAGCAGCAGACCGAGCGGCGGGAGGGCCAGCACGATGCGCGAGGTGGCGCGCGGGCCGGCGAGCGCCGTCTCGAGCTCGCGCTCGCCGTGCGCGAGATCGCGCAGCACCTCCGCCAGCCGCGCCAGCGTCGGCGCGAGCGGGGCGCCTGCCTCCGTTGCGACGCGCCACACGGCGGCGAGCGCGCGCAGGCTGTCGCGCTCGGCGCTCGGCCGCTCGCCGAGCGCCGCGAGCACCCGGTCGGCGCTCACCTCCGCCCCGCCCGCGGCGACCAGCCCGGCGAATGAGTCGGGCGCGTCGAAGGACAGCTCACGCCAGGCCGCACCGGGTGCGAGCCCCGCCTCGAGCAGCACGGCGAGTCGCTCGACCAGTTCGGCGTGCGCATCCAGCGACGCGCCCGCCTCCGTCACCACTGCTCCACTGCGAGCCGGTCGCGCGCGTCGAGGCGGAGGCGGCCGAGCGCCTCGATCCGCCGGGCGCCGTCGTCCCTGCGCCCGAGGTGAATCACCGCGTCGAACGCGCTCACCGTCTGACGCGCCAAGCCCGACGGCCCCCACCCGGCGAGCGCGCCGAGCGCCTCCAGTCGGGCCGGCACGTCGGCGAGCGAGTTCGCGTGCAGCGTGCCAGCGCCGCCGTCGTGCCCCGTATTGAGGGCCATCAGCAGCTCGCGGAACTCGGGTCCGCGGCACTCTCCCACGACAAGTCGGTCCGGTCGCATCCGAAGCGCCTCCCGCACCAGCCGGTCGAGCCCGATCGCGCCCCGCCCCTCGAGATTGGGCTGGCGCGCCGACAGCGCGACGACGTGCGGATGCGCGACCCGCAGCTCGGCGACATCCTCCACGACGACAATGCGCTCGCTCGGCGGCGCCTCGGCCAGCAGCGCGGCGAGCAGTGTCGTCTTGCCGCTGCCCGCGGCGCCGGTGATCAGCAGGTTCGCCCGGCGCACCACCAGGTCACGCAGCCGGTCGAGGCACACCTCGTCGACGACCTCGCGCTCGGCGAGCTGGGTCAGGCTCCAGCGCTCCGGCCGAGCCTGGCGGATCGAGAGCACCGCGCCGCCCGCACTGATCGGCGGAAGCACGGCGTGCACGCGTCGATGTCCATCGAGCGCAACATCGGCGCACGGCGTCGCCTCGTCGACGTGCCGATCGCCCTGCGCCAGCAGACGGGTGGCGAGTTCGCGGGCCTCGCGCGGCGCGAGATGCAGCCCCGTCACGAGATGGGCGCCTGTACCCCGATCGACCCACACGCTGCCGTCAGGATTGACGAAGATGTCGGTCACATCCGCGTCGAGCAGGCCCGCCAGCGGCCCCCAGACGGCGAGCTGGGGCGCGTCACCCGCGCGCGGCGCCTCGGCGGGAGCGAGCATCGGACGCGCGACGAAGCGCTCCCCCGCCTCCCCCGCTCGCGCATCCACGTCGCCACGGTGCCCGAAAGCGAGCAGATGCGGGCTGGAATCCCGCGTATTCGTGGGCTTCTGCTCCGGAAAAGCGCGGGGAGGGAGGGGATGTGCCGAATCGCGGCGTCTCGCCCCCACGACAGCGATGCCCGCGATTCGCAACACACACAACGCGACCCCGAAACGGGCCGGTTAAACAGAGGGGCGGCGCCCATTGGGGGGAACGGGCGCCGCCACAGCAGCGCAGGATTGGGGGGAATCTTGTGCGCCGCATGCCGAGCTTGCGCCCGGATGGCTTGAGTGTACTCCAAAAGGAGGACACCGCAACGGAGATTCTCCGAGAAATCGCTGATGTTGACGACAACTCGGTGACGATGTCGCTCCGGGGCGCCGTGCCGGCGCGAAACAGGACGTCACACGCCCCGCGACCCGGTCTGCGACGCCCGATAGGATCGTCGCGTTCACCAGATGATTCCACGCGACCGCCAGGCACGGTCGCGGTCGAGCGAGGATAACGACGTCCATGAATTCGATTGACAGCCTGATGCACGAGAACCGCCGGTTCGCGCCGAGCGCCGAGTTCGCCGCCAACGCGATCGCCTCGGCCGACCTCGCCGAGGCCGCCACGGCCGACCGGCTCGGGTTCTGGGCCGAGCAGTCCCGGCAGCTCCTGCATTGGCAGACCCCGTTCACCGAGACCCTCGACTGGTCGAACCCGCCGTTTGCGCGCTGGTTCGGCGACGGCAAGCTGAACGTCGCCGAGAACTGCCTCGACCGGCACGTCGCCGCCGGCAACGGGGACCGGGTCGCCATCCACTGGGAGGGCGAGCCGGGCGACACCCGCAGCCTCACCTACGCTGAACTCACCGCCGAGGTGAAGCGCGCCGCCAACGCGCTCGAAGCGCTCGGCGTCGGCCAGGGCGACCGCGTCGCGATCTACCTGCCGGTCATCCCGGAGGCCGTCATCGCCATGCTCGCTGTCGCGCGCCTCGGCGCCGTGCACTCCGTCGTCTTCGGCGGGTTCAGCGCCGAGAGCCTGCGCGCCCGCATCGACGACGCGGAGGCGAAGCTCGTCATCACCGCCGACGGCGGCTGGCGCAAGGGCCGCGTGTTCGGACTCAAGGGCACCGTCGACACGGCGCTGGCCGCCGACGCCATCGACGGCAACCCGAGCACCGTGCAGCACGTGCTCGTGGTGCGCCGCGGCGAGAACGAGGTCGACTGGACCGAGGGCCGCGACGTCTGGTGGCACGACGCGCTCGAGGCGGCGGATGCCGAGCACGAGCCGCGCGGCTTCGAGGCCGAGAACCCGCTGTTCATCCTGTACACCTCCGGCACCACGGGGAAGCCGAAAGGCATCCTGCACACGAGCGGCGGATATCTCACCCAGGTCGCGTACACCCACAAGAACGTCTTCGACCTGCACCCCGAGACGGATGTCTACTGGTGCACCGCCGACGTCGGCTGGGTCACCGGGCACAGCTACGTCGTCTACGGCCCGCTCGCCAACGGCGCCACCCAGGTCATGTACGAGGGAACCCCCGACACGCCGCACCCCGGCCGCTGGTGGGAGCTGATCCAGAAGTACAAGGTGTCGATCTTCTACACGGCGCCCACCGCGATCCGCTCGTTCATGAAGCTGGGGCGCGAGATCCCGGATCGCTTCGACCTGTCGAGCATTCGCGTGCTCGGCAGCGTCGGCGAGCCGATCAACCCGGAGGCGTGGATCTGGTACCGCGACGTCATCGGCGGCGGCAGCGCCCCCATCGTCGACACCTGGTGGCAGACCGAGACCGGCGCGATCATGGTGAGCGCGCTGCCCGGGATCACGGAGCTGAAGCCCGGAAGCGCGCAGTGCCCGGTGCCGGGAGTCTCGATCGGCATCCTCGACGAGGACGGCACGCCGGTGCCGCACGGCAGCGGCGGACTGCTGGTGGCGACCGAGCCGTGGCCGGCGATGCTGCGCGGCATCTGGGGCGACCCGGAGCGGTTCCGCGAGACCTACTGGTCGAAGTTCGCCGAGGTCGAGGGCGGGCCGATGTACTTCGCCGGCGACGGCGCGCACTACGACGAGGACGGCGACGTCTGGCTGCTCGGCCGCGTCGACGACGTCATGAACGTGTCGGGTCACCGGCTCTCGACCGCCGAGATCGAGTCGGCGCTCGTCGCGCATCCCTCCGTCGCCGAGGCGGCGGTCGTGGGCGCCTCGGACGAGACGACCGGGCAGGCCGTGGTCGCGTTCGTGATCCTGCGGCAGGAGTTCGCCGAGGAGATGGCGGTGGAGGCCCCGGTGCTGCTGCGCTCGCACGTCGCCCAGCAGATCGGCGCGATCGCGCGCCCGCGCGACATCTACATCGTGGCCGAGCTGCCGAAGACCCGCTCGGGCAAGATCATGCGCCGCTTGCTGCGTGACGTCGCCGAGGGGCGCGAGGTGGGCGACACGACGACCCTCGCCGACACCAGCGTGATGCAGATCATCTCGGACAAGCTCGGCGGCGTCTGAGGCGCGCGGGCCTGCGCCCGCGCGCCCCAGCGTCTAGTGGAACTCGAGGACGAGCTCGACCTCGACGGGCGAGTCGAGCGGCAGCACGGCCACTCCGACCGCGCTGCGCACGTGCTGGCCGGCCTCCCCGAAGACCTCGCCGAGCAGCTGCGACGCGCCGTTGGCGACGGCGGGCTGGCCGGTGAAGTCGGGGGTGGACGCCACGAACACGACCGCCTTGACGACACGTGTGACCCGGTCCAGCGATCCGATCGCGTCCTCGGCGGCGGCGAGCGCGTTCAGGGCGCAGATGCGGGCGTAGCCGGCGGCGTCCTCAGGCGTGACGTCGCCGCCGACCTTGCCGGTCGCGGGGAGCGCCCCGTCAATGAAGGGAAGCTGCCCCGCGGTGTAGACGAGGTCGCCGGAGACGATCGAGGGAATGTAGGCGGCGACGGGCTTCGCGACGGCCGGCAGGGTCAGACCGAGCTCGGCCAGACGCGCGGCGACGGCGCTCACGCGGAGGCCTCCGCGGCGACCGGGCGCTTCAGGTAGGCCACGAGCCCGCCTTCGGGACCGGTCACCACCTGCACGAGCTCCCAGCCCTGGCTGCCCCAGTTGTTGAGGATCGCGGCGGTGTTGTGGATCATGAGCGGTGTGGTCAGGTATTCCCACCTGGTCATCTTTCTGCTTCCGTTCAGCTTGAAGTTCGGAGTCGTCCCGTACCCTAAAGACTATGCCTGCCCAGAATCTGACGGCCGGCGGGGTGCTCGGTGCGATCTTCGGAACGCTTGGCCTGAGTGCGCTCGCCGGACTGCTTGTGACCGTCATGGTCGCCCCTGCCATCGCCGTGACCGGTGTCACCGCCAGCAGCACCATCGGGATCTTCGACAGTCTTCCCGACTACATCGAGCTCGATGAGGGTTCGCAGCAGAACCAGATCATCGCCTACAACGACGACGGCGACGTGGTCAACATCGCCACGGTGTTCTACCAGAACCGCGAGCAGATCAGCCTCGACGAGATGAGCCCGTACCTCGCGCAGGCGGCCATCGCGGGTGAGGACCGCCGCTTCTACGAGCACGGCGGCGTCGACCTGCCCTCCGTCATCCGCGCGGCGCTCGGCCAGGCGACGGGCGAGGATGCGGGTGGCGCCTCGACGCTCACGATGCAGACCGTGCGCAACATCATCGTCACCCAGATCGTCAACAACCCCGACTACGACATCGACACCCAGACAGAGCTCATCGCGGAGGCGCTCGACCCGTCGATCGACCGCAAGCTGCGCGAGATGAAGCTGGCGATCGGCCTGGAGCAGCGCTACACGAAGGAAGAGATCCTCACCGGCTACCTGAACATCGCCGGTTTCGGAGGCAACACCTACGGAGTGCAGGCGGCCTCGGAGCAGTACTTCTCGAAGGACGCGAGCGAGCTGACGATCGCGGAGGCGGCGAGCCTCATCGCGATCGTGCAGTACCCGAACGCGCGCAGCCTGGCGACGCCCGACAACTACGCAGCCAACCAGGAGCGTCGCGACGTGATCCTGACGGCGATGCACGAGGAGGGCTACATCACGCTCGAGGAGCGCGATGAGGCGCTCGCCATCCCGGTGGATGAGGAATTCGTCAACTACTCCGCGCCGCATAACGGTTGCCTGGCTGCTGAGAAGCAGTACCGGTTCGCGTGCGACTATGCGACTCGCCAGGTGGAAACCCTGGCGAGTCTCGGAACGACCGAAGAGGAGCGTTCCGAGAACTGGAAACAGGGCGGCTACACGCTCGTGCTGTCAATCAACCCGAACCTCGCCGGGACCGCCAATTCGACAGTCAAGCAGTACGCGCCGGCCGATGAGAGCAGGTTCCAACTCGGTGCCGCCGTCTCGAGCGTCGAGGTGGGCACCGGCCGCATCATCGTGATGGCGCAGAACAAGACCTTCGACAACACCCTCGACGGGGGCGGCAATTCCACCACAGCGGTCAACTTCAACACCGACCTCGCGGGCGGCGGCGGCAGCGGTTTCCAGCCGGGGTCGACGTACAAGCCGTACGTTCTGCTCGCCTTCCTCGACGCAGGTCACGGCGTGAATGAGGCCTTCGACGCCGGCATCACCGAGTTCAACTACGCCGAGTTCTTCGACTCGAACATCGGCGGAACCTACGGCGGCACCACCTTCAAGGTGCGAAACGACGCGGGCGAAAAGGGGTCGTACACGGTCGTCCGCGGCACCGCCGGCTCGGTCAACTCGGTGTTCATGCAGATGGCCGCCGATGTCGACCAGGCCCGCATCGCCGAGCTCGCCGCGTCGATCGGCGTGCACCGCGGCGACGGCGCCACTGACGGCTCCGACCTCGCGACCAACCCCTCGTGCGCAATCGGCGGCTGCGAGAACAACATCGCACCGCTGACGCAAGCCGCGGCCTACGCGGCGATCGCGAACGAGGGCGTGTACTGCGAGCCGATCATCATCGACGCGGTCATCCAGCCGGACGGCACCGAAGTCGAAGGCCAGCCTCAGGTCTGCGGCCAGTCGCTCGTCTCGCCCGAGGTCGCGAACACGGCTGCCTACGCGATGGCGGCCGTGATGACGGGCACCGCGGCGGCCTCGAACCCGTACGACGGCACCCCCTACATCGGCAAGACCGGAACGACGGATGCCTCGGTGCACACCTGGATGGTCGGCACCTCGACCCGGGTCGCGACGGCCGTCTGGGTCGGCAACATCGTCGGCACGCAGGCGCTGCGAAGCATTTACATCAACGGCATCCAGGCTGCCGTTCTGCGCCACTCGATCTTCAAGCCGATCGCGCTCGAGATCGACAAGCGCTTCCCGGGCTCGGCGTTCGCCGATCCTGACCCGGGCCTGCTGACCGGCAACCCGGTGACGATTCCCGACGGCCTGATCGGCGGCACGCCCCAGGCGGCGAAGTCGGCGATCGAACTGGTGGAGCTGCGCTACACGGACGCCGGGGAGGTCGACTCCGATCTGCCCGAGGGCACCGTGGCGAAGATCTCACCGAGCGAGGGCTCGTCGGTGCCGCGTGGCACCGAGGTGAAGGTCTACACCTCGAACGGCAAGTCGGCAGTGATCCCCGACGTCTCGACGCAGGGCTACGACTACTCGACCGCTGAGACGGTGCTGAACGACGCTGGGTTCACGAATGTGGTGGAGACGTGCGCTGTCGCGGACGTGGGCGACCCTCCCGCGTCACTCGGCACCGTGGTGGCGCAGGACCCGGCTGCCGGAAGCGTGCTCAACAAGAGCAATGCCATCACGCTGACGGTTCGAGAAGTCTCCTGCCCGTGAGTTCCGAGCTTCGCCGCGTCGGCGCCGGAATCGGCACCGCCGCGGCGCTCGGCGCAGCGGCTTTCGCCTACGGCGCGCTCGTCGAACGGGTGCGCTGGACGGTGCGTGAGGAGACGCTGCCGATCCTCGCACCCGGCTCCCGTCCGATCACGATCCTGCACCTGAGCGACCTCCACCTGGCCCCGTGGCAGCGCTCGAAGATCGACTTCGTGCGCTCGCTCGCGCGGGTGGAACCCGACCTGATCGTGAACACGGGCGACAATCTGGGCCACCGGGACGCGATCCCGGCCGTGGCGGAGGCTCTGGAGCCCTTCCGCGACGTGCCCGGTGTCTTCGTGCACGGGTCGAACGACTACGTCGGCCCGACCTTCAAGAACCCGTTCCACTACTTCAGCGGCCCGTCGAAGTCGCACAGCGAGGGTGTGAAGCTGGACACCGCCGCCCTGGAGCACCTGTTCGTCGAAGCCCACGGCTGGTCGGACCTGAACAATCGCGCCGCCGCGATCGAGTTGAAGGGCACGGCGTTCGAGTTCGTCGGCACGGCGGATGCACACCGTGGCTGGGACGACCTCGGCTCGATCCCGGCGAACCTGGAGGCGGTGCGCGAGAACGTGGCGTGGACCGACAAGGTGGCGCTGCCGCCGCTGACGGTCGGCGTCACGCACGCCCCCTATCAGCGGGTGCTCGATGACTTCGTGACGGAGGGGGCCTCCCTGCTGTTCGCCGGGCACACGCACGGCGGCCAGGTGCGGGTGCCGGGCATGCCGGCGCTGGTCACGAACTGCGACATTCCGCGCGAGCAGGCGCAGGGGCTGAGCGTCTGGCGGCACGCGCGCGGCGCGGCGCTGCTGAACGTGTCGGCCGGTCTGGGCACCTCGATCTACGCGCCGGTGCGCTTCGCGTGCCCGCCCGAGGCGGTTGTGCTGACCTTGACCGAGATGCCCGCAGAAATCGGCTATCCTTGACAGGTTGCCGTTCACGGCAAGTGCATCACCGGGGTATGGCGCAGCTTGGTAGCGCGCGTCGTTCGGGACGACGAGGCCGCAGGTTCAAATCCTGTTACCCCGACCACAACCGAAACGGCCGTCCGAGAGGGCGGCCGTTTCGCGTTTCCGACGTGCTGAGCGCGCCCGCTCAGGCGAAATCGGCGTCGGGTCCGCTGGTGTAGCTGAAGTCGATGCGCGGCCGCCAGCCGCGGTTGAGCGTGCCGCCGCTCTCGTCGAGGTAGCAGGCTCCGCACAGCGATTCGTAGACCACCTCAGCGCCGTCCTCGATGGCGACCTGGTTGCCGTCGAAGACGAACTCGCCGTTGATGGTGCGCGCGTTGAAGACCGCCTTGCGTCCACACCGGCAGATGGTCTTCAGCTCTTCGAGCGAGTGCGCCACCTCGAGCAGCCGGCGGCTGCCGGGGAAGGCGACGGTCTGGAAGTCCGTGCGGATGCCGTAGGCGAGCACCGGCACGTCCTGCTGGATGGCGATCCGCAGCAGGTCGTCCACCTGCTGCTCGTCGAGGAACTGCGCCTCGTCGACGAGCAGGCAGCTCAGATCCTGTCCGCTCTCGCGTACCAGTCGCGCACGCTCGGCGACGAACAGCGCCGCAAGATCGGCGCTGGGGCCGATGGTGAAGTCGACGGGCCGCGCGACTCCCAGCCGCGAGACGATCGAGTTCTCGCCTTTGGAGTCGATGGCGGGCTTGGCCAGCAGCACCCGCTGGCCGCGCTCCTCGTAGTTGTAGGCGGCCTGCAGGAGCGCCGTGCTCTTGCCGCTGTTCATCGCGCCGTAGCGGAAGTAGAGCTTCGCCACCTACTCCTCCTCCAGAATGCCGTCTTCCGTCGCGCGACGGATGAGCTCGATCTTCTTGCTGGCCGGCCGGCCCACCTTGGCGTACTTCTCGCGCACGCGGCGCAGGAACGTCTTGGCGGTCTCGTACTGCACGTTCATCTCGCGCCCGACCTCGATGGTCGAGAGGCCGCTGCAGTACAGCTTGAGCGCCTGCGTCTCACCGGGGCTGAGCTTCGGGCGGTTCGCCCGCTGCAGGGCGTCCTGATGCCATTCGGCGGCGATGCCGGGCTCGGAGCCGGCGAGGGCGCGCACGGCGTCGGCGAGCTGCTCGCGGGTGACGATGTCGGCGGCGCCGGCGGCCTTCCAGCGCTCGGCGAAGGCGCCGTCGAGGTCGCGGGTGACGGCGATCACGCGAGCGCTGGCGGCGCGGCTGGCCCGCACCCGCGCTTCGACCGACGGGGTCGCACTCTCGTCGTCGGCGTCGAAGATGACGGCCTGGGTCGGGAAGGCCTCGTGGGAGACGGTCTCCATCCAGGTGCCGACCGAGACGGCAACGGATTCGGCGAGGCCCGCCAGCTGAAGCCCCTGCTCCAGCTCGGCACGCAGCTGCTCATCCGCCGCGACGATGCCCACGCTCGGGACGCGCGAAAGGCGAGCGGAGTCGGTCGTCGTCGGCTGAGCCTCGCCTGGTGTCACCTTTTCAGCATAGAGGCCGACGCCGGGCGCGTGCGCCCGCGGGCCCCGCAACCGGCGGAAGGGCGAGGCGCGAGCACGTCAGACTGCGACTCAGCGGCCGGTGCCCGCGTGCACGACCGCGTCGACCTCGCCGTCGAGGCCGAAGGCGTTGTGGACGATGCGCATGGCGTCGGCGAGCGTGTCGGCGCGCGTGACGACCGAGATGCGGATCTCCGAGGTCGAGATCATCTCGATGTTGATGCCCGCATCCGACAGCGAGGTGAACAGCTGCGCCGAGACGCCGGCGCTGGTGCGCATGCCGGCACCGACGACCGAGAGCTTGCCGATCTGGTCGTCGTACTGCAGCGACTCGAAGCCGGCGCCCTCCTGCGCCACGCGCAGCGCGGTGAGCACCTTCTCGCCCTCGGCCTTGGGCAGCGTGAACGAGATATCGGTGACGCCGGTGGCAGCCGCCGATACGTTCTGCACGATCATGTCGATGTTGGCGCCGGTCTGCGCCACGATCGTGAAGATCTCGGCCGCCTTGCCGGGCACGTCGGGCACACCGACGACGGTGATCTTCGCCTCGCTCAGGTCGCCCGCGACTCCTGTGATGATGGGCTCTTCCATCGTCTCTCCTCTATTGCCGTTGACGACCCAGGTGCCCTCGTTGTTGTTGAACGACGAGCGCACGTGCAGCGTGACACCGTGGCGCCGCGCGTACTCGACCGCGCGAATGTACAGGACCTTCGCCCCCGCGGCCGCCAGCTCGAGCATCTCCTCGCTCGTGACATGCTCGATCTTGTGCGCCTTCGGCACGACCCGCGGGTCGGCCGTGAAGACGCCGTCGACGTCGGTGTAGATCTCGCAGACATCCGCCTTCAGCGCCGCCGCCAGCGCCACCGCGGTGGTGTCGGAGCCGCCGCGGCCCAACGTCGTGATGTCGCGGCTGTCGCGGTTGAAGCCCTGGAAACCCGCGACGATCGCGATCGCGCCGTCGTCGAGCGCTTCGCGCACGCGGCCCGGGGTCACGTCGACGATGCGCGCCGAGCCGTGTCGCGAGTCGGTGATCATGCCGGCCTGGCTGCCCGTGTACGAGCGCGCCTCGTAGCCCATGCTCTTGATCGCCATCGCGAGCAGCGCCATCGAGATGCGCTCCCCCGTCGTGAGCAGCATGTCGAGCTCACGCGGCTCGGGGATCGGCGCGACCTCATGCGCGAGGTCGATCAGCTCGTCCGTGGTGTCGCCCATCGCCGACACGGCGACGACGACCTCGTTGCCCGCCTTGCGGGTCTCGACGATGCGCTTGGCCACCCGCTTGATGCTCTCGGCGTCGGCGACGGACGAACCGCCGTACTTCTGGACGATGAGGCTCACGGGGTTTGGCTCCTGGATCGCGGGTGCAGACGCACAATTCTAGACGCCCGCGCCGCCGTGACTGAAACCGGCGGTGCGGCATCGCGGTGAGCTACTGGGGCGTGGGCGCTGTCAGCTCGAGCTTCGCCGCGGTCGACGTCAGCGTGCGCGCCGCCGCCTTCTCGTCGTCCGACAGCTTCGAGCCGAGGCTCGGGATCATCGACTGAAGACCCGGACGCCAGCCCGCGAAGCGCTCCGGGAAGCAGCGCTCGAGCAGCCCCAGCATGATCGGCACCGCCGTCGAGGCGCCGGGCGATGCGCCCAGCAGACCGGCGATCGAGCCGTCGCCGGCCGCCACCACCTCGGTGCCGAGCTGGATGACCGGGGTGCCGTTCGCATCCCGCTTCATGATCTGCACCCGCTGGCCGGCCGTGATCAGGCGCCAGTCGCCGCGCTTCGCGGTCGGGGCGAACTCCTGCAGCACGCGGTGCTTCGCCGCCCGCGAGGCGAGCAGCTCCCCCACCAGGTACTTCACCAGACCGAGGTTGCGCAGCCCCGCGCCCACCATCGTGCCGAGGTTGTGCCAGCGGATCGAGCCGAACAGATCCCACCAGGTTCCGGTCTTCAGGAACTTGGGGGTGAAGCCCGCATACGGGCCGAACAGCAGGCTCTTGCTGCCGTCGACCACGCGGGTGTCGAGGTGCGGCACCGACATCGGCGGGGCCCCCACCGAGGCCTTGCCGTAGACCTTGCCGTGGTGACGCTCCACCACGCTCGGCTCGTCGGTGCGCAGGAACTGGCCGCTGATCGGGAAGCCGCCGTAGCCCCGGATCTCGCGGATGCCCGAGCGCTGCAGCAGCGTCAGCGCGCCGCCGCCCGCGCCCACGAACACGAACCGGGCGTTCAGCTCGAAGGCTGTCAGTCCCACCTCGCGGCGGCCCCGGATGCGCCAGACGTCGCCCTTCTTCTTCAGCCCCGTGACGCGGTGGCTGAGCCGCAGGTCGGCGCCGCGCGCCACCAGGTGATCGATCAGATCGCGGGTGAGGGCGCCGAAGTCGACGTCGGTGCCGGAGGTGATGCGCGTCGCCGCGATCGGCTGCGACTTGGCGCGCCCCGGGATCAGCAGCGGGGCCCACTCGCGAATCGTGCGCGCATCCTCGGTGTACTCCAATCCGGCGAAGAGCGGGTGATCTTTCAGCGCCTCGAAGCGCTTGCGCAGGTAGGCGACGTTGTCCTCACCCCAGACGAAGCTGAGGTGAGGCACCGAGTTGATGAAGCGCTCCGGCTCCGGGATGACGCCCTGCTCGACCAGGAAGCTCCAGAACTGGCGCGACACCTGGAACTGCTCGTTGATGTCGATCGCCTTGCTCACATCGACCGTGCCGTCGGGGCGCTCGGGCGAATAGTTCAGCTCGCACAGGGCCGCGTGGCCGGTGCCGGCGTTGTTCCACGCGTTCGAGCTCTCGAGCGCGACATCGCCGAGACCCTCGAGAATCGTGATCGACCAGTCGGGTTCGAGTTCCGAGATGAGGGCACCGAGCGTCGCGCTCATGATGCCGCCACCGATGAGGGCAACGTCAACGGGTTCAGGCACGACATCCATCCTAGAACCCGGGGCGCCACGCCGTCGGCGGCCGAGACGCGAAGAAGTCGGGTTCTTCACCCGTCGCTGCGCGTCAGACCGGCTGGGCCGCCATCACCTTCGCCGCCGCCAGCTCGGCCAGCTGCACCGCGTTCAGCGCGGCGCCCTTGCGCAGGTTGTCGTTCGAGATGAACAGCGCAAGCCCGCGGCCCTCCGGGGCTCCCTCGTCGGTGCGGATGCGGCCCACCAGGCTCGGGTCGGCGCCGGCCGCGTCGAGCGGGGTCGGCACGTCCATCAGCTGGACGCCGGGAGCGCCGTCGAGCAGCTCACGGGCGCGCGCGGGGCTGAGCGGGCGGGCGAACTCGGCATTGATCGAGAGCGAGTGGCCGGTGAACACCGGCACGCGCACGCAGGTGCCGCTGACCCGCAGCTCCGGCAGCTCGAGGATCTTGCGGCTCTCGTTGCGCAGCTTCTTCTCTTCGTCGGTCTCGTTGAGGCCGTCGTCGACGATGCTGCCGGCGAGCGGCACCACGTTGAAGGCGATGCTCTTGGGGAACTTGTTCGGCGCCGGCAGCTCCACGGCGCCGCCGTCGTGCACCAGGCCGATCGCGTCCTGCGCGACCGCGGCCGTCGCCTGCTCCAGCAGCTCCTCGCCGCCGGCCAGTCCCGCGCCGCTGACCGCCTGGTACGTGCTGACGGTCAGGCGCTCCAGGCCCGCCTCGGCATCCAGAACCTTCATCACCGGCATCGCGGCCATGGTGGTACAGTTCGGGTTCGCGACGATGCCCTTCACCGCCTGATCCATGGCGTACGGGTTCACCTCGCTCACCACGAGCGGAACATCCGGGTCCATGCGCCACGCGCTCGAGTTGTCGATGACGAGCACGCCCGCCTCCGCGAACCGCGGCGCCTGCACGCGGCTCATCGTGGCGCCGGCGCTGAAGATCGCGATGTCGAGGCCGCTCGGGTCGGCGACCGACGCATCCTCGACGGTGATCGGCTCCCCGCGGAACTCGATCGTCGTGCCAGCGCTGCGGGCGCTGGCGAAGAAGCGGATGCTGGCGATCGGAAAGTCGCGCTCGGCGAGAAGGCGACGCACGACGGCGCCGACCTGACCGGTGGCGCCGACAACGCCGAGGTGGACTCCTGCGGAAGTGCTCATAACGGACGATTCTAGGTGCGCGCGGCGGATGTCGCCGCCGCAATCGTGCCAGCGCGGCGCAAGATAGTGCCGTGCGCGGGGGCCTCGACTACCGTCGCGCGGCGAGGAACTTCTCGATGAAGGCGGCGGTGTCCTCCCAGCCCTCCACGGCGATGCACTCGACGCCCATCGCCTTCACCGGGTAGTCATTGCCGTCCGGGTCGAGCCGGTCGCCGACGAACAGCATGTCGTCGAGCGGAATGCCGGTCAGCTCGGCCAGCTTGCGCATGCCGTAGGCCTTGTCGATGCCGCGGCGGGTGATGTCGACGCTCGTCGACCCACCGGAGCGCACCTCCAGCTCAGGCAGCAGCTCCTGCACCGCGGCGCGCAGCGCGTTCTTCTTGTCGCCGGACGGATCCCACGCCTTTTTGGCGTCGACGGGTGCAGCCTGGCCGAGCGCGGAGAACGTGATCTGCGAACCGCGGTCCTCCAGGATCGGCCCCCATGTCTCGCTCTCCCAGAAGCCGAGGCGCTTTGCCTCCTGCTCGACCGCCGCGAGCGCGGCGGCCTTCTGCTCCTCGCTCAGGTTCTCGGCGTACTGCGCCGCCCAGCCGCCTTCCTGGAACAGGAAGTACTGGGTGCCGCAGGTGGGCATCAGGTGCAGACGCGCCAGCGCATCCGGGTGATCCAACGGCAAGTTGTCGACAAGCTGCAGCTCGAACTGGGCGAAGTTGCCGCCCGAGATCACGCACACCTCCACCGCGCCGAGCAGGTCGACGATGAGCGTCGCCATGCGCGGGTCGAGCGGCGACTTCGAGGCGGCGAGGGTGTCGTCGAGATCGAAGGCGACGAGACGGGGGGTCGTGGTGGCGTTGGTCACGGGAGAAGATTCTTGCACGCGGGCGATGACAGAACGCTCAGTTCTGAACGAAACGGCGCCCCTCGAAGGCGCGACCGAGCGTGACCTCGTCAGCGTATTCGAGGTCACCGCCCACCGGTAGCCCCGAAGCGAGCCTCGAAACCCGCAGCCCCGGCTGCGCCTGCAGCAGGCGGCTGAGGTAGGTCGCGGTGGCCTCCCCCTCCAGGTTCGGGTCGGTCGCGATGATCACCTCGGTGACGGTGCCGTCGGCGAGGCGCGACAGCAGCTGCGCGATGCGCAGGTCGTCGGGGCCGATGCCGTCGATCGGGCTGATCGCGCCACCGAGCACGTGGTAGAGGCCGCGGAACTCGCGGGTGCGCTCGATCGCCACCACATCCTTCGCCTCCTCGACCACGCAGATCGAGGCGGGGCTGCGGCGCGGATCGCGGCAGACCGCGCAGGTGTCGAGCTCGGAGACGTTGCCGCAGATCGAGCAGAAGCGGATCTTCTCGCGGATGTCGGTGAGGATCTGCGCCAGCCGCTGCGTGTCGAAGCTCTCGGTCTGCACGATGTGGAAGGCGATCCGCTGCGCCGACTTCGGGCCGATGCCGGGCAGGCGACCGAGCTCATCGATCAGGTCCTGGATGATTCCTTCGTACATGGCTAGCTCCCGGCCGGGTCAGCGGGGGTGGCGCCCGGGGCCTCGCTCGGAGAAGCGCCCTCTGCCGACGCGGGCGCCGGAGCGGACGCCAGCGAGTGCTCGCCGATGAAGTTCGCACCGAGCAGCTCGCGCACCACCGCCTCGCCGTAGCGCTCGCGCGGGGCGGCCGCGCGGGCGGAGGGGTGGGTGGGGGCGTCAGCGGGCTTGGCGGGCTCAGCGGCCTCGGGTGCGTCGGGGGCGGCGGGGCCAGCGTTGGCGGGGTCTGGCTTGGCGGCGTCGGGTTTCGATACGCCGCTCGCGCGGCTACTCAACCCGCTCGCGGCCGCGGGGGCGGCACCGGGGATCGAGACGACGTTCCAGCCGTCGGCGTCGTCGGGGCGCGGCGGTTCCGCTTCCGGGTCGGGGACGTCGTCGGGCTCGGGCCCCGGCTCCGCGCTCGGTGCCGCCGCCTGCCGAGCGGGTCGCTTCTCCGGAGATTTCGGCGCAGTGCGGGCAGCATCCCCTGCGTTTCCGGGGGCGGCCGGCGAATTCTCCGGAGAGACGCTGCGCTGCGCTGCGGCCGGGGCGGTCGCCTCGACCCGCGGCAGGAACTTGACGCGCACGCCAAGCACCTGCTCGATCGCGACGCGCAGATGGTCGCTGACGTTGTCGCCCGGCTTCTGCTTCGGGCGGAAGTCGTTCACGTCGTTGTCACTGCGGAACGAGAGGGTCAGCACTTCGTCGGCGTACGCGCGCGGGGTCGCGGCGAACACCACGAGCCACGAGTTGCGCTTCGCCTTCTTGACCGCCTCGAGGATCTCGGGCCAGGCATCCTTGATCTGCTGGAAGGTGACCGGGCCGACCGGTGCCGCCGTCGCGGGCGCGGCAGGCGACTCAGTGGGTCGTTTCTCCGGAGTCTTCGGCTCCGCGGAAGCGGATGGCCCCGGAGTCTCGGCAGTGGCCGGCGAACCCTCCGGAGTAGCGACACGCTCCGCGGGGGTGGCGGGAGCGGATGCGGCAGGCGCGGCGCCGGGCCGGGCCGTCGACACGGGAGCCGGAGCTGCCGCAGGCGTGCGTGCCGGCGCGACGGTCGACTCGGGCCCGGCGCCGTCGATGCCGATGCGGCGCTCGAGGCGCTCGACGCGGGCGAGCGCGCCGCGCTCGGCGTCGTCCATCGCGGGAACCAGCAGACGGGCGGCGAGAAGCTCCAGGTGCAGACGCGGCGAGGTCGCACCCGACATCTCGCTCAGGGCCGCGTTCACCAGATCGGCGGCACGCGACAGCCCGGCGGTGCCGAAGGCGGTGGCCTGCACGCGCATCCGCTCCACCTCGTCGGCGGGGATGCCGCGCAGCACGGCGGCGGCGCCCTCACCGGTGGCGGCCACGACGATCAGGTCGCGCAGGCGCTCCAGCAGGTCGTCGACGAATCGGCGCGGATCCTGCCCGGTCTGGATGACCCGGTCGATCGCCGCGAACAGCGCGGGGGCGTCGCGGTCGCCGATCGCCTCCACCACCTCGTCGAGCAGGGCGGCGTGCGTGTAGCCGAGCAGCGCGACCGCGCGCTCGTAGTCGACCCGGTCGCCCTCCGATCCGGCGATCAGCTGATCGAGCAGCGACAGCGTGTCGCGCACCGACCCGCCGCCGGCGCGCACCACGAGCGGCAGTACGCCCGCCTCGACCTCGACACCCTCGGTGCTGCTCAGCTGCTGTACATAATCGAGCATCTGCGCGGGCGGCACCAGCCGGAACGGGTAGTGGTGGGTGCGGCTGCGAATCGTGCCGATCACCTTGTCGGGCTCGGTGGTGGCGAAGATGAACTTCACGTGCTCGGGCGGCTCTTCGACGATCTTGAGCAGCGCGTTGAAGCCCTGCGGCGTCACCATGTGCGCCTCGTCGAGGATGAAGATCTTGAAGCGGTCGCGCGCGGGGGCGAAGGCGGCGCGCTCGCGCAGGTCGCGCGCGTCATCCACGCCGTTGTGCGAGGCGGCGTCGATCTCGACGACGTCGAGCGAGCCGGAGCCGTCGCGGCTGAGCTCCACGCACGAAGGGCACACGCCGCACGGGGTGTCGGTGGGGCCCTCGGCGCAGTTCAGGCAGCGGGCCAGGATGCGCGCGCTGGTCGTCTTGCCGCAGCCGCGCGGGCCGCTGAACAGGTATGCGTGATTCACCCGATCGGTGCGCAGCGCCGTGCGCAGCGGATCGGTCACCTGCGACTGACCGATGAGCTCGGCAAAGGTCTCGGGCCGGTAGCGGCGATACAGGGCGGTAACCACTCGCCCAGCGTAGTCGGCACCACCGCGACCGGGCGGGCTCAGCGCGGTTCCGCCTCCGACAGGCGGGTGGGATAGTATTGCCGCGGCTCCCCGCGTGGCGCCAACCAGGCCAACTCCCCCAGGGCGGAAACGCAGCAAGGGTAACCGGGCTCTGGCGGGTGCGCGGGGGGTCCTGCCAGGAGGATTCGCCTAGTGGCCTATGGCGCACGCTTGGAAAGCGTGTTGGGTGAAAGCCCTCGGGGGTTCGAATCCCCCATCCTCCGCTGTTGAACCACCACCACGAACTCCGCACCACATCACCTGTGCCGCTCGAAGGGGGGCGTGTGTCGGCCGACCTCATCACGATCCGCCCCCGTCGCTCGCTGATGGTGACGGCCGTGCTGTCGTTCCTCGCCGCGATGGTGCCGATCTTCGGGGTGCTCTACTGGTTCGCGAGCGCGCGCGACGCGATCGTGCCGGTGTCCGTGGTGCACGCGATCGTGCTCGCCATCGGGGCCGGCGTGCTGCTGCGCCAGCTTCAGGTGCGGGCGGTCGTCACCGACACTCAGCTCACCGGCAACGGCATCTTCTCGCCGACGATCCGCGTCGACCTCGATGACATCGAGGACGTGCTGCTGGTCGAGACGCACGTCGGGCCGTCGCCCGACACCGTCACCCAGCTGATCGCCCGCGACGTCGACGGGCACACCCTCTTCCGGATGCGCGGCAACTTCTGGCACGAGCACGACCTCGAAGCGCTGGTCGCCGCTCTGCCGGTCCCGGTGACCCGCGTCGCCGGGCCGCTCAGCATGGCCGAGTTCTTCGACGAGTACCCCGGCAGCGTCTACTGGTTCGAGAACCGGCCGGGACTGAAGGCCGCCGCGGCGGCCGCGGGCCTCATCGCGCTGGCCGGCGTGATCGTGCTCGTGACGAGCGTGCTCGGCTTCTCGATCCCCGGAATGTAGCCCGCTCAGCGCTTGCGCGTCGAGCCGAAGATCGTGTTGACCAGCACGCGTGCGACCTTGACGCCCGCGTTGACAGTCTGCTTCAACCGGCGCTCGTCCCGCGCCGCCTGCTCGCGCGCCCGCTTCGCCTCGGCGCGCTCGGCCGCCTTCGCGCGCTTCTCCGCCTCGCGCTGCGCCGCCTTCATGCGCTTCTCGACGGCCTTCTGCTCGGCGGCGAGCTGACGCTCCAGCGCGGCCGCCGTGGCCGTCGCCTCCGCCTCCGCGGTGCGCGCCTGCTCCGCCTCGGCCGCCTTCATCGTCAGCTTCTCCCGCGCCGAACTCGGGTCGATCGCGACCCCGTACTTCGCGGTGAGCGGTGAGGCGTCGACCGCCGCGGCGATCACCGCGGGATCGGTGGGACTCATCGAGCCCTGCGGCGCGCGCAGCCGGGTCCAGGCGACCGGCGAGGGGGCGCCCTTCTCGTTCATGACCGTCACGATCGCCTCGCCGGTGGCGAGATTCGTGAGCACCTCGTCGAGCTCGTAGCCCGAGTTCGGGTAGGTCGAGACCGTCGCCCGCAGCGCCTTCGCGTCGTCGGGGGTGTGCGCGCGCAGCTGGTGCTGAACGCGACTGCCCAGCTGCGCCAGCACATCCGACGGCACATCCTTCGGGGTCTGCGTGACGAAGAAGATGCCAACGCCCTTCGAGCGGATCAGGCGCACCACGCGCGTGACCTGGTCGAGGAAGTCCTTGGAGGCGTCCTTGAACAGCAGGTGCGCCTCGTCGAAGAAGAACACCAGCTTCGGCTGCGGCAGGTCGCCCACCTCGGGCAGCGTCGAGTAGAGCTCGGCGAGCAGCCACATCAGGAACGTCGAGAACAGGGCCGGCTTGTCGTGCACGCTCGGCACCTCGAGCAGGCTCACGATGCCGCGCCCGTCCGCGCTGGTGCGCATGAACTCCGCCACGTCGATCTGCGGCTGGCCGAAGAACACATCGGCGCCCTGATCGGCGAACATGATGAGCTCGCGCAGGATCACGCCCGCGGTCGCCTTCGACAGCCCGCCGAGTTCGGCCAGCTCAGCCTTGCCCTCGGCGCTGACCAGGTGGCTCACCACGGCGCGCAGGTCGGCGAGGTCGACGAGCGGCAGCTCGGCCTTCTTGGCGTAGTGGAAGACGAGGCCGAGACTCGACTCCTGAGTGCTGTTCAGGCCCAGCACCTTGCTCAGCAGAAGCGGTCCGAAGCTGTCGATGCTCGCCCGGATCGGCACGCCCGAGCCGAGCCCGCCGAGGGAGAAGAACTCGGTGGGGCTGGCCGCCGGCTGCCATGCCTGCCCGATGCTCTCGGTGCGCTCCAGCAGCTTCTCGCTCGAGGTGCCCTCACTCGCGATGCCCGACAGGTCGCCCTTGATGTCGGCGGCGAACACCGGCACCCCGGCCGCCGACAGCTGCTCGGCGAGCACCTGGAGTGTCTTCGTCTTGCCCGTTCCCGTCGCCCCCGCGACGAGGCCGTGACGGTTCGTCATTGCGATCGGGATGCGCACCGGCACCTCCGCGAGCGCCTCCCCGTTGACGAGGGCGCCCATCTCCAGCGCGGGCGCCTCGAAGGCGTACCCTGCGCGAATGGCCTCGACGGCGGCGTCGTCGAGCGGCCCGACGTTCTTCGGAGCGTTCATGGCGGTCAGCCTAGCCGCGCGCGGCGAACTCAGACCGGGGTGCGCTCCTCCAGGCCCCAGGCCTGGCCGTAGCCGCCCTCGGCCTCCGGCTTCGCCATCAGCTCGAGGAACGGGGCCGCCGGGAAGGCCTCCGGACCGAGCACGCCGACCCCCGACCACACGCCGCCAGCGAGCAGCTCGAGCGCGATCACCGGGTTGAGCGCGGTCTGCCAGACGACGCACTGCGCCTCGTACTCGGCCATCGTCCACTCGTTGTCGCTCACGTGGTACAGGTACACGGCGCGCGGCGCGCCGTCCTTGCCGGTGCCCGTGACGTAGACGCCGGCACAGGTCTTGCCGGTCATCCGCGGTCCGATGCTCGCCGGGTCGGGAAGCGCCGCCGCCACGACGTCACGCGGGGCGACCTCAACGGGACCGTCGGCGCTGCGCACCCGCAACGGGGTCGTCTTGTCGAGTCCGAGCAGATTGAGCGTCTTCAGCACGCCGATGAACTCGTCGCCGAGGCCGTACTTGAAGGTCACGCGCTTGGCGTCGAGCCAGCGCGGCATCAGCAGCACCTCCTCGTGCTCGACGTTGACGCACTCGACCGGCCCGATGCCCTCCGGGAACTCGAACACCTCCGGCTCGCTGAACGGCTCCGTCGTGTACCAGCCGGCATCCTTCTCCCACACCACCGGCGGATTCAGGCACTCCTCGATCGTCGTCCAGATCGAGAAGCTCGGCGCGAAGATCTCGTTGCCCGCCTCGTCGCGCACCACCAGGTTGGCGCCGTCGCGCGTGCCCAGCTCATCGATCTCATCGAACAGCTCGTCGCTCGCGTAGCGGGCGAGCACGTCGCTCAGCCCCGGCTCGACGCCCATGCCGACCAGGGCCAGCTGCCCCGCCTTCTCCCAGTCCGGAGACTGCGCGAACTGGTCGTCGCCGAGCTTCACGTGCGTGAGCGCGTACGGCTCCTCCGGATGCGGCTCCGACAGGCTCATCGCCATATCCAGATAGCCGGCGCCCGCGGCGAGCGCCCCCGCGAAGATCGTCGGCACGAACTTCGGCTCCACGGCGTTCATCACGTGGGTCGCGCCGTGCTCCCGCGCCAGGTCGGCGACCGAGTCGGGACTCGAGGCGTCGACATGCGCCGCCGCGAAGCGCCCGGCGACGTCCTCGCCGTGCTTCTCGGCGATCCAGGCGACGGTGCGCTCGGCGCGGCCGCGGTCGTAGTCGCTGACGACGAGCAGCTCGAAGAAGTCACGTCGCGCCGCGATCTTGGCGATCGCATCGCCGACACCGCCCGCGCCGACCAGCAGGATCCTCATGGGCTGACGCTATCGCGCGGAGCGGCGCCGCGGGAAGAGCGGAACGGGCTCAGCTGCCAGCCGGCGCCGCCTCGTCCTCATCCGCTGCCCCGGCGGCTTTCTTGAGCCACAGCTCCACCCCCGCGACGTGCGCCGCTCTGCGGTGCTTCGCCGCGCGCTGCCGGGTGTCGGCGCGACTCATGCTGCAGCCGCGGCGCCCACAGCGCCCACACGAACACCGCGACCCCGGCGCCGACGATCGCCCCCGCGAGCGTGTCGGTGAGCCAGTGCACGCCGAGATAGGTGCGCGCGAACGCCATCGCCACCACCCAGATCGCGCCCGCGATCCCGACGCTCCAGCGCCGCACCAGGAGCGTGAGCAGCACCGCCATCGTCGCCGCGTTCGCGACATGCCCCGAGGGAAACGAGGCCGACTCGAGCTGCAGCAGCGCCTCGAGCGGGCGATCGCGATCGGCCAGCAGCTTGACCGCCTGCACCACGAGCGCGCTCGCAGCCGACGCCGTCACGAAGGTGAGGGCCGCGATCGGACGGCGCGCGACGAGGAACGCCGCCGCGAGGGCCAGCGGAATCACCAGCACTCCGGCCCAGCCGCCGCCCAGGAAGTCGAGCAGCCGCGACGGCAGCTCGAACCAGGGGCCCGGGTTCTCGCGCAGCTCGTCGATCCAGGCCAGATCGAGCGCGCTGGGACCCTCGGCCACCCGCAGAGCGAACAGGCCGCCCACCGCCACGATCGTCAGCACGGCCGCGGCGCTCGCGAGCAGAGTCGCGCCGCGGCGCGAGATGCGGCGGCGACGCGGGGAGGTCATCGTCCTATGTTCCCGCGATCGACGGCACCGTGCGCGGTCGCACCACGATCCACAGCACCAGGATCGCGACGCCGAGCGTGGCCAGCTGCACGCTCGCCATCGGCAGCGCCGAGTCGATGCCCAACCAGCCGACGATCGGCGAGATCAGACCGGCGAGGCCGAAGTTGACCGCTCCCAGCAGCGACGCCGCCGTGCCCGCCTCCTTGCCGTGGTGGGCCAGCGCCGCCACCTGGATCGCCGGGAACGTCGCCCCCGTGAGCGAGATGAGCACGAACAGCGGGATGAGCACCGACCACAGCCCGCCGCCGAGCAGCGCGAACACGGCGATCGCCGCCGCCGCGAGGAACATCCCCGTGAGCGTCACCGCGACCACCCACTGCGGACCCACCCGGCGCATCACCCGCGACGAGATCTGCGAGCACACTGCGAGGCCGAGCGAGTTGACCCCGAACAGCAGGCCGAACTGCTGCGCATCCATGCCGTACACGTCCTGGAACAGGAAGGACGACGCCGCCAGATAGGCGAACAGCGACGAGAAGTTCATCGCGCCGACGATCGCGACGCCGACGAACACCCGGTCGGTGAACAGCGCGCGGTAGCGGTCGCGCGCCGTGCTGTGGCCGACGTCGCGGCGACGCGCCGGCGGCAGCGTCTCGATGATGAAGAACCAGGCGAGCGCCAGCACCACGATGCCGTAGCCCATCAGCACCCAGAAGATGCCGCGCCACTCCATCACCTGCAGCAGCTGCGAGCCGATCACCGGCGCCAGAATCGGGGCCAGTCCGGTCACGAGGGCGAGCCGGGCCAGCATCCGCACCAGCGGATGCCCGCCGAACAGGTCGCGCACCATCGCCATCGCCACCACGCTGCCACCCGCGGCGCCGATGCCCTGCAGCACGCGGAAGAAGCCGATCAGCCCCAGGTCGGGGGCGAGCGCCACGCCGAGGCTCGCCGCGATGTGCAGCGTCGTCGCCACGAGCAGCGGCGTGCGGCGCCCCACCTTGTCGCTCCACGGGCCGACGAACAGCTGCCCCAGGCCGAACCCGACCGTCGTCGCGGTCAAGGTCAGCTGGATGGCGGCATCGCTCGCGTCGAACACCGTGGCGATTGCCGGGAACGCGGGCAGGTAGAGGTCGATCGTGAACGGGCCGAGCGCGACCAGGGCCCCCAGCACCAGCACGTAGACGAGACGCTGACGCTTGGTGAGCGAGTCACCGGGGTGGAGGATGATCGGCTTGGTCGGCGGGTGCGCCTCGACGCTGATCTCAGAACTCACGAAGCGACGCTAGCCCAGGTCGGGGGTGCGGTGCTCGCGGATGACGTCGGCGAACCAGCGGGCGGAGTCCTTCGGAATCCGCTCCTGCGTCTCGTAGTCCACGCGCACGATCCCGAAGCGCTTCGAATAGCCGTAGCCCCACTCGAAGTTGTCGAGCAGCGACCACACGAAGTAGCCGCGCAGGTCCACCCCGCGCGCGATCGCGCGGTGCGCCGCCGTGAAGTGGCGGTTCAGGTAGTCGATGCGGTCGGCGTCCGGAACCCGCGCTCCGTGCTCGGTCTCGACCACGCGGTCGGGGAATGCGGCGCCGTTCTCGGTGACCATCAGCGGCTGGTCCGGGAACTCCTCGTGCAGGTGCACGAGCAGCTCCTCCAGCCCGTCGGGGGCGATGTTCCAGCCCATGTCGGTGTAGGGGCCGGCCTGCGGCAGGAACTCGACGTTGCGGCTGCCCGGCCAGGGCGATCCGCCCATGTCCTTGTGACCGTCGTTGTTCGTGCGGGGCGTTGCGCCGTCCCACATCTTCACCGTCACAGTCGAGTAGTAGTTCACGCCCAGCACCTCGATCGGCTGGTGGATCTGCGCCAGGTCGCCGTCGCGCACGAACGACCAGTCGGTGACCTCCGCGGTGTCGGCCAGCAGGTCGTCGTCGTAGCGGCCGCGCAGCAGCGGACTCGTGAAAGCGCGGTTGGCGAGCGCGTCGATGCGGCGGATCGCCTCGGGACTCGTGTCATCCTCGCCCCGGATCACGTGGAAGTTGAGAGTGATCGACAGCTCCGGGTCGTTCGTCGCCGCGCGGCGGATCTCCGGCACGGCGAGGCCGTGCGCCAGGTTCAGGTGGTGCACCGCGGCGAGCGCGTCGGCCCCGTCGGTGCGACCCGGGGCGTGGGCGCCCGAGCCGTAGCCGAGGTAGGCCGAGCACCACGGCTCGTTGAACGTCGTCCAGGTGTGCACCCGGTCGCCGAGCGCCTCCACGGTGCGCGCGGCGTACTCCTCGAAGCGGTAGGCGGTATCGCGGTTCGGCCAGCCGCCCGCGTCCTCGAGCGGCTGCGGCAGATCCCAGTGGTACAGCGTCGCCACCGGCCGGATGCCACGGGCCAGCAGCCCGTCGACGAGCCGTGAGTAGAACTCGACGCCCTTCCGGTTGAACGAGCCCGACCCGGTCGGCTGGATGCGCGGCCAGGCGATCGAGAAGCGGTACGCCTCCAGCCCCAGCTCTTTCATGAGGTCGAGGTCGGCGTCGAGCCGGTGGTAGTGGTCGTCGGCGACGTCGCCGGTGTCGCCGTTCCAGGTCTTGCCGGGAGTGTGACTGAAGGTGTCCCAGATGCTCGGGCCGCGGCCGTCCTCGTGGGCGGCGCCCTCGATCTGATAGCTCGCCGTCGCGGAGCCGAACACGAAGTCGGGGGCGAACGAGAGTCCGCCGTCGCGGTAGTCGGGGGAACCGGTGGTCGCCATGAGGGCACGGCCTTTCCTGCAGTGGTGGTGGAACTCGCGGCGGCGGTGCCCGCGAGCCGTTCCCCCATCCTGACGCACGCGCTGCGCGCGGCGGGGACTCTGGGTGGCGGGCTTGCGGCGCTACGCGCGCGGTGCGCGCACGCCGATTCGCTCCAGGTGCGCGTTCGAGAACCGCCCCTCCGGGTCGAGCCGCTCGAACACCGCGCGCGCCTCGGCGAGCTTCGGCGTCACCGCGGCGATCCGCTCGGCGTCGAAGGCATGCCACTTGCCCCAGTGCGGGCGCGCGTCGAACGGGGCGAGCGCTGCCTCGATGCGCGGCAGCAGGGCACGCACCGGCTCCGGCTCGTTCTTCCAGGTGAAGTGGATCCCCAGCACGTCGCGCTCGAACGCCTCCGACAGCCAGAGGGAGTCGGCCTTCGCGGTGCGCAGTTCGGTCGCCGCCAGCAGCGGGGCGATGTCGTCGCGCAGCTCGCGCACCGCGGCGAGCGCGGGGGCGCCGATGGCGCGGTCGACGAAGTACTCGGTCTGGATCTCGTCGCCGTTGCTCGGAGTGGCATCGAGCCGGAAGTGCGGCAGACGCTCCGACCAGGGACCGGGCACGCCGCCCTGCGTGGTCAGGTTCTCCGCCGGTGCGAAGATCGGCTCAAGCGCCGGATCGCGAGACGCGTCGAACAGCGTCTCGGGCACCTCGCCGTCGCCCTCACCTTCGATGCGCGACTTCATCCAGATGTCGCCGGCGCCCTCGCCGAGCCAGTTCGACAGAAGGCTCACGCTGTAGCCGGCTCCGGTCACCGCCTCCAGCTCGGAGAGCAGGGAGTTCCAGCTGAGGCCGACGAACACGTCCTGACGCACCCGGTAGCTCGGCTCGATCGCCAGCGTCACCCGCACCGTGATGCCGACGGCGCCGAGCGAGATCACGAGGGCGTCGAAGTCGGGGTCGCCGTGCCGCACCGAGCGGAGCTCGCCGGCGGCATCCACGTAGTCGATCCCGCGCACCGCCGTCGCGAGCACGCCGTTGCCGTTGCCGGAGCCGTGGGTTCCGGTCGCGATCGCGCCCCCGATCGAGATGTGCGGCAGCGAGCCCAGATTGTGCAGCGCCCAGCCGCGCTGCTCGAGCCAGACGGCCAGCACGCCGTAGCGCGTCCCGGCGCCGACCGTGACCTCGCGGGCCGCCTCATCGAGCACCGGATCGGGATCGATGCCGAGGACGGAGACGAGCGCACCCGTCGTGTCGGCGATGTCATTGAACGAGTGCCGCGTGCCGAGCGCGCGCACCGGGCCCCCCGCGCGCACCGCCGCCTGAACGTCGGCGATCGCGCGGGCCTCGACCAGACGCGGAGCGGTGAAGCGGTGGGTGCCTGACCAGGTCTGCAGCGGAGACGAAGAGTTCACGAAAGGAGCCTACGCCGACGCCGATTCCGCCGACGCCGAGTCGCCCAGGAGCGATCGGCGAGCAATATTCGGCGACCGGAGCGGTGATTCTGGGTTTCGCCGGGCAGCCGCCCGCTACACTTCACGGCGTGTCCATCATGAAGGTGCCACCCGGCTCGCAGTCTTCATTGCGTGAAGCCAACCGCGCCCGCGTGATCGAGTCTCTGACTCGGCACGGTCGGCTGACGCAGGTCGAGCTGGCCCAGCTGACGGGGCTGTCCCCCGCCACGGTGTCGAACATCGTCAAGGAGATGGTCGCCGCCCACGTCGTCGTCACGAGCACGACCATTCGCACAGGACGTCGCGCGATCGAAGTGAAGCTGGCGAGGCGCATCGGCCTGGTCGCCGGACTGCACTTCTCGTCGCGCCACCTGCGCATCGCGATCGCCGATGTGGGCCACACGATCGTCGCGGAGAACCGCGTCCCGCTCGCCCTCGACCACCGGCACGACAGCGAGTTCGATCGAGCAGCGCTCCTGCTGGGAGACATGCTCGAGACGATCGATGCGAGCGTCACGGATCTCCTCTCCATCGGACTCGCCGTGCCGGCGCCGCTCGATTCACGAACCGGCCGCCTGTCGAGCCCCGGCCTGCTGCGCGGCTGGGACGGCATCAGCCTTGCCGAGACGCTCTCCCGGCGGCTTGAGGTGCCGGTCTTCGCCGACAGCGAAGGTCATCTCGGGGCCCTCGCCGAGGCCCGTTTCGGAGCCGCTCGGGACACGCGGGGGGCGGCCTACCTCCGACTCGGCCACACCATCAGCGCCGGGCTGGTGATCGACGGGCAGGTGTTCAGCGGAGTGACCGGCAAGGCGGGCCAGATCGGACACCTGACCATCGACGAGAACGGTCCGCTCTGTCGATGCGGAAGCCGCGGCTGCCTCGAGACTCTCGCCGGCGGCCCCGCACTCGTCGACCTGTTCCGCGACGACCCCGGCATGCAACGGGTCCACGACATTCTCGTCCACGCCGAACGGGGCGACGCCGCCGCTCGGCGCGCCATCGCCGATGCCGGCCGCCACATCGGTGTCGCCGTCGCCTCGCTCAGCAACCTGTTCGACCCCGAGGTCATCGTCGTGGGCGGGGAGCTCGCAGAAGCGGGAGAACTCCTGCTTGCGCCGCTCCGCCACGCCATGGACCGCTCGGCACTGCGTTCGAGCACGGGCCTGCCGGATGTCGTCGCGGGGGAACTGGGCGAGCGGGCCGAGCTGATCGGCACGATCGCATTCGCCGTCGAGAACACGCCGCTGCCGGTCGCGGCTGCCGCGCAGCCCGCGCCCGCGACCACGGCCGCGGGGCCGTCGGACGCCGGCGCCAGCGCGACCGACTGACGTCATCCGCTCCCGCGCGTCCGCGGTTCTCATCGCCGCGTCAACGAATTGTCACAAATTGACTTCAAGAGTTGACGTCAAGACGTGAATGCGGGATTCTGGCTGAGTTCCACCGACGGCGGTGGAGCAGGGAGAGGTTTTCAATGAAGAGCACCGCCATGCGGATCACCGCACTCGTCGCGACTGCCGCCACGGCCGTCGCCCTCGCCGGCTGCACGACCACCGGCGCAGCATCGGAGAGCGAAGGCACCATCGCACTCTTGCTCCCCGAATCGCAGACAGCCCGCTATGAGGCATTCGACCGGCCGATCTTCGAAGAGCGCGTCGCAGCACTCGGCGACTTCGACGTCTTGTACTCCAACGCCGACCAGGACGCCGCCAAGCAGCAGCAGCAGGCCGAAGCCGCTCTGACGGCGGGAGCCGAAGTGCTCGTGCTCGACCCGGTCGACGCGCAAGCGGCGGTCAGCATCGTCGAGACCGCCAACGCCGAAGGGATCCCCGTCGTCTCGTACGACCGCCTCGTCGCGGGCGGCGAGCTCGCCTACTACATCTCGTTCGACAACGAGCAGGTCGGCGTCCTCCAGGGCGAGACCCTCGTCGCCGCACTCGACGCAGATGGGGCCACCGGCGGCATCCTCATGGTCAACGGCTCGCCGACCGACGGCAACGCGGCGCTGTTCAAGGCTGGCGCGCACAGCGTCATCGACGACAGCGGATACACGGTGCTCGCAGAGTTCGACACCCCGGATTGGAGCCCCGAGAACGCACAGCAGTGGGTGGCCGGCCAGCTCACGCAGTTCGAGGGCCAGATCTCGGCGATCTACGCGGCCAACGACGGCACCGGCGGCGGCGCGATCGCTGCGCTCAAGGCGGCCAACGTCAGCCCGCTGCCGCTCGTCACGGGGCAGGATGCCGAGCTTGCGGGCATCCAGCGCATCGTCGCCGGCGATCAGTTCATGACGATCTACAAAGCCATTCGCGCGGAGGCGGAACTCGCCGCCGAGATCGCGGTGGCACTGCTCCGCGGCGAGACCGTCGAGGGCGACACGACCGTCGACGGCACCCCGTCGACACTGCTCACGCCGGTCGTGGTCACCGTCGACAACATCCTCGACACGGTGGTCGCCGACGGCTTCTACACCGCCGAGCAGATCTGCACCGCTGAGTACGCGGACGCGTGCGCGGCAGCA
>TARA_R110000868_G_scaffold410505_1_pt1 | contig 38367 bp, 38 predicted proteins | sample TARA_R110000868 | Tara Oceans TARA_R110000868 (sample SAMEA4397489) | marine metagenome | biome: Polar Biome; feature: [SRF] surface water layer (ENVO:00010504); material: water (ENVO:00002006), including particulate matter (ENVO:01000060) such as... | depth 5 m | reverse complement strand
GGATCCCGCGGTCAAGCCGCGGGATGACGATACAATTGAGTGTATCTATAAATCCTACAGTTTGATCGAGCTTGGGTATATAATCCCACCATGAAAACGTAGCCCTCACATCTAGTGGCATAGCTAAGAGACTAACAATGACCAATCAAATTGCTGAAAACTTCCAACAATTTTATAAAACCAAACCTGAATTTATTGTTCGTTCACCAGGCCGAGTCAATTTGATTGGAGAGCATACTGACTATAACGACGGTTTTGTTTTACCGATGGCATTGGATCGCGAAGTACTATTAGCCTTTACGCCACGGGACGATCAACACATTCATATTCGAGCTTTGAATTTTGGACGAGAGTCGGCTGATATCGATTTAAGTCATTTAACGAAAGAAGGCGATAGCTGGAAAGAATATATCAATGGTGTTGCCCATGAATTACAACAATTAACCGATAAACCTCTATGTGGTTTCGATGCCGTGATTGATAGCAATGTGCCTATCGGTGCTGGTTTATCTTCATCGGCAGCATTTGAATTAGCGATTGCACTTGCATTAACACAAGTGAATGACATCGATTGGGATGCCACAAAAATGGCGGTGCTTTGCCAAGCCGCTGAAAATAATTGGGTGGGTGTGAATTGCGGCATCATGGATCAGTTGATTTGTGCCACCGGTGAACAAGACCATGCTGTACTCATCGATTGCCGTAGCTTAGCCTTACAGGCGGTGCCATTACCGACTGACTGTTCTATTGTAATTATGGATACATCAACGCGTCGTGGCTTAGTTGAATCGGCTTACAATGAACGCCGACAGCAATGCGAAGCCGCCGCTAAATTATTTGGTGTGAAAAAATTACGCGATGTCAGCTTCGAACAATTACTCGCAAAACAAGACGACATGGACATACTTACCTTCAAACGCGCCAAGCATGTCATTAGTGAAAATGATCGTACCCTAGCTGCTCGCGATGCCCTCTTAGCGAAAGACCCTGTCCAATTAGGCCATTTAATGCAATTCAGCCACATGAGTTTAGAACAAGATTTTGAAGTGACGAACGATGCTTTAAACTGCATTGTCAAACATGCCAACAACCAATCCAGCTGTTATGGTGCGCGCATGACCGGTGCAGGATTTGGTGGTTGTGCTGTTGCATTAGTCAAACAAGCGGAAAGCGATAACTTTGTGAATACGGTAACAAACTTATATCAAACAGACATGAATTTAGAGCCAAAACTTTATGTTTGCCATGCAGAAGCTGGCACACATTTACTGTAGACCGGATCTGAATACCATTTTGTCATTCACATCCAGTTTACTAAACGATCTACACAGTGGCCTGCTCTCGCACTTCACTAAACAACCAATCTTGCAACAATTCACCATTGCGGTAAACAGGTATAAGTAAATTGTCTCTGTCAGCTAAGTCGTTATGTTGAATTGTCATGATGTCGCCTTCTTTATCACGGATTAAGGCTAAGCGACCTTTTTTCGATTTTTTTCCAGGGTCAGTAATAGGATTTTTGTAAATGTCACGCCAGATGCCGTTGACTTTAATAGCGGAGGCTTTCATCGCAAAACGCATGGTGTCGCGGTCGATGCGTTGTAATAAACTGGCTCCCATACCGAACACAATGTTCTCAGCACTTTGTTTATGCTCTTTCATGTTGAGCAATACATTTTCAATCGTTAAGGGTGATACACCATCACCTTGAATCACACGGATATAATCGGGTAATACGTAATAGCCTTTGCGATTTTCCGTGTAACCAAATTTTTCCATTAAATGGCGGATGACTTTCACGACGATTTCAACCGGGTCACCACTATCGGGACGCACCACTAAAGTACCGCCGTGATTTTCCACTAAGTCTTTTAACTCACCACCCCAAATATTATCGACAACATTCCATAAGTCATAAGAATCACTCACGACGGATAATGATTTATTTTTTCCACCGAATTGCTCCAGCATATTGCGATAGGCTTCGACTTCACCGTGACGTTCCCACGCTGTCATGGTGGAATGCTCAGAAGCCGGAATAGCAAAACCTGCCATCTCTTCATGATAATATTCACGTGCCGCTAATACGCCCGCTAAAGTATCAGTGCCTTGGAAGTTAACCAAATGAGCCATCCCACCTAATGCGGCAGCTTCATAAGCGGAGGCACCACGCGCACCAAAATCGTGTAACTTAAACGGTAGGTTATCCGAGCTATCGGCCGTTTCATCTAAATAACGTTTAATAATTTGTTTGCAATAATAGGAAACACTGGCAACCGTTGTCGGATACCAAATAGCCCGTAACATGGCCGTTTCAATATAACTGGTTAACCATGCGCATTGTGGATCGGTATTCATCACTTGCAACATGACATTACGCGTTGGCATCACCAAACCTTCTGGCACCGCTTCAATCGAGATAGGTAAGAAGCCCTGATGCTCATCTAAAATATGCTGCCAACCTGAACGGTTAAACGGCTCTCCATGGGCAATGAAAATGGTTTCGGCATCATCAATATCTTTTTGCGTAATGGGTTTTAACAAGTATTCTTTCACAAATGCTTGTAGACCAAAGAACACACTCTCCGTGTATTGCCCACCGCGTGATTCAATATAACTGGAGACAAAACTCGTGCCAGAAGGGTATTGCAAATAATGTGAAGCCTTATAAGAATCGGTATTAAGAATAAGATTGGTGTTCATTTTTTCGTCCCTACAAGTTAGATGCTCGGCATTTTATCATGATTTGACAGCGGTGATAACATTCACGTATGCTCCGGCGATGCAAAAAAAATCGATCCTCCCTGCCATTCTTGGCAATGCAAATGAATGGTATGACTTTGCCTTATACGGTTATTTTTCACCTATTTTTGCACAATTATTTTTCCCTAAATCGGAACATAGCATCGCCTTACTCTTAACCTTCGCAATATTTGCGACCGGCTTTATTGTGCGACCTATTGGCGCGATGATTTTTGGCCATATTGGCGATCGTTTAGGCCGTCGCAAGGCTTTGCTCATCACCACGGTATTAATGGCATTGCCCACCGCCTGCATTGGTTTACTCCCAACGTATCAAAGCGTGGGGATCCTCGCACCGTTATTACTCGTGTTATTACGCCTAATTCAAGGTCTGGCCGTCAGTGGCGAACTCAGCGGCGCTTCGGCCTATATTATCGAACATGCTAAACCGAAACGTCGTGGCTTAGCCGGCAGCTTAATCATGGCCAGTGTTTATAGCGGACAATTAATTGGCTCCGCCATTGGCATGACGATCAGTTGGTTAGTCACGCAACAACAATTGATGGCCTGGGGTTGGCGCATTCCTTTCTTCTTATCATTAGTGTTTGGCATCGGTATTTTATGGTTGCGTTTACGCAGTGACGAAACACCAAAATTTGAAGAGCATCGTGAAAACAAGCAGCTACATGACGCGCCGGTTAAAGTTGCACTATCACAACATATTAAATCCATCACGCAAATCGTCGGATTTATTTGTATCGCAGCGGTGTCAGGTTATATTTTAATTGGTTTCTTACCCACATTTTTAACCTTAAATCACGGCTTCAGTTTACATACCGCATTAGCACTTAACACCATTGGTATGGTGGTGGTGATGCTACTAATTCCTGTGGTAGGTTATTTGTCCGATCACTTTGGTCGCAAACTATTTTTACTCATCGGCACCATCGGCTTCATCTTGCTCGCCTACCCAATGTTTTATTTATTCTCTCAACATAGCTTCGGTTTAGCGCTGATTGCAGAAATCATTTATTGTGTTTGCATCGCATGCATCAACGGCGTGACAACCGTCACCATGGCGGAAATGTTTCCCACGGACGTGCGTCAAACGGGTACCGGTATCGGATTTAACGTGTCATTGGCCGTGTTTGGCGGCACAGCGCCCTTAGTCGCACAATTTTTAATCAATCTCTTCCATACCCATTTCGCTGCCAGCTATTATTTGATACTATGTGGCCTAATTTCACTACCCTTTATTATTAAGTTGAGTGCATCGCACCAACAACCACTACGATGAAAAAAAATTTTAATCCCCACATTTATTTATTTTGTTTTTTATTGTCACTCATGTCGATAGCATATGCTGACGACAGCAATGTATCAGGCGTGACTGCGACGCATGAATGGCCCAAATTAAATTTTTACGTTGGCTTTGGTATGGGTGTTGGTACTACTGATTGGTCGCAATTGGTGGATCATGATTACGACCCACTTGTCGATTTATCAGCCCCAACGTCCGTCAACTCTGGTGGTATGACAACCGATTTATTTGTTGGTTATAAAATTCTTGATCGTTTTGCGATTGAAGCACGTTATGTGCATTATCCACAAGCTTCGATTCATTTTCGTCACGTCAACATGCACGAGATCTTACCTATCGATCCTATTCCTACCCCGGTGCCGAACCCTTATGGCCTTTATGATTTCAGTACTGATACTAATTCAGTTGCCATAGTCGGTAAGTTCTATGTACCCATCGTTAAACGCTGGCATTTACGTGCGTTTGCCGATGTTGGCATTAATTATACGCAACGTAAAGATATTATGGTCGGCACCCAAGGTGATTATATGCCAACCTTTGGTGGCGGTATTGTGTGGCGTTTTGCGCCACGTTTCCAAACCAGTTTTGAGTTTCAATATGCGGTGGGTGATGGTGCTTCAACCTTCGACCCGGTCAAACAATTTATGCCATTTTTATATAACGCAGATTTGCGTTTGGCTTACTTATTTAATATATGATGAATATGAAAATTGATAAAATACTCTTAATCACACTACTGCTTAGCTGCATCAGCATGGGCTATGCGGCACCTAACAAAAACAGCATTGTAACGGCCGATCGCAGTAATAGCGAAAGCAGCAGTTACCAATGGCCAACGCTTAATTTTTATGTCGGTTTTGGTATGGGTTATGGTGATACTGATTGGTCGCAACTCGTAAATAAAACCAATAACCCTATCGTACAGATCGCAGCGCCATCAAGCGCATCATCAGGTGGCATGACAGCTGAAGCATTCTTCGGTTACCGCTTGAGTAGTTACTTCGCACTCGAAGCACGCTTCGTACATTACCCGCAGGCCACGGTACACTTTAACCATATTTATGAAAGCCAACTCGAACCTTATTTACCACCGCTGCCATTTCCTTTACCTCATAACTTAATTCCGAGTCCTTATCACACCTACGACTTCAGTACTGACACAGCCGATTACGCGCTAGTCGCAAAATTCTTTGTGCCGTTATCACGAAAACATCACGTAGACATGTTTGCCGACTTCGGCGTCAATTACACCACGCGTCAGGATGTTGTCACGACCCAAGGTGTTTACTCCCCCACCTTCGGCGCCGGTGCTGATTGGCGATTTGCCCCACGCTTTGTGACCAGCTTTGAATTCGAATATGCACCCGGCACAGGCGTCACCAGTGAAACACCCGCCGCACAATACATGCCGTTCATCTTTAATTTATCGTTTAGATTAGCGTATTTATTTAATCTGTAGAATTAATACGTATAACCGCCAGGTATCACTTTGCGGCGTAGTTCAGTCTTATTCGCGCAATCAAATTTAGCCTTTAGATTATAAATGGGTCTCAACAGTACGTGGTGAGATATTAATTTCACAACCTATTTTTTGGCGGTTAAGCCTTTCAAACTATAATAAAGCACTTCTGTTTCGCGGTCGGTTAACGTTATTTGTTGCATCACACCATTCACCAAGAATTTTTCCAGCGTCAATTTAGCGGAAAACCACATGCTTTTTTTAATCAAGCGGGATGCGGCTCATGGTTGCGACAATGCGTCTCTTTCAAGAAACAACCAATAATAAAGCTGGCTAATAAGCACAGCGGTAATAAAAACATTGCGCTACGGAAATCATGGGCGGTATAGATATGATTGATCGCATCTTCATGTCCCGCGACACGATCCAGCATCCAACCAATGAGTGGCATAAACAGCCATGAACCGACAATTACCGATGACATGTTGGCGAAGGCCATAGACGTACCCGCAATACGACGTGGATTAATTTCACTGGCATAAGCATAGGAAATAGCAACACCAAAATTGGTTAAGCCATAAAGAAATAACAGAACCTCGAGTAAGCCTAAAGGGATCCCTGGCACATACAATACAATACCTAGCAACACCATGCCGGCGAAGGCAGAAAACAACATCACCGGTTTACGACGACCGATTTTATCAGAAATAAAGCCACTAATTGGCCCACCGAATATCCAACCGATGTAAATCAAACTCACGGCGAAGCCAGCATGAATTTTATCGAGGCCATAAACTTCGTGCAAAAAGCGTGGCCCCCACAACTCAGCAAATGCAGCTGTTGGCGCGTATAACAAACCGATATAAAATGCGTTAACCCAAGTACGTGGATTACTGATCACAATTAAAATAGCATTCCAAACATTACTTTTGGTTTTTGAGCGAGGTTTGGTGACGACATAACCGGGCGGATGATTTTGTACGATAAAACCAATCAGAATCGCTAAGATAATAAAGATAACAGCTAAAAATACAATCGTTTCACGCCAACCATAATGATGTACTGCTGCTGCAACCGGCGCTTCACCCGCAGCCGCACCAAACATACCCATCGCTTGCGTTAAGCCTGCCATCAAACCAAAACGTGATGCAGGAAACCAAACAGAAGCCAATTTTAACGTACCGACAAAAGCGAATGATGCCCCAAAGCCAATTAAAAATCGGGCTATACAGGCAACCACTAAATTATCGGCCATCGCGAACATGATGCTACCCAAGGCACAAATCAAGGCTGTTATCGTTAATAATTTATGTGAACCAAAGCGATCGACCAACATGCCGACGGGAATTTGCATTGTCACATAAGCGTAATAAAAGAAGGCACCCAATACACCGAGTTCAACGGCTGATGCATGAAACACATGCTGCAATTGTTCCGTCATCACGCTGGGTGCAACCCGCGCCGCGTACTCAGAAAAAAACAGCAAAGCACCTAAAGCCCAAATAATCCAAGGTAATAATTTATGATATTTTGTTGTTTCATTACTTGGCATAACTGCTCCCAATGTTGATCTTATTTCTTCTTAAACATTAAAATTGCCGCTATTGAGGCAAAAATACAAGGCGGTATCACTGCAGCCACAAAGGGTGGCAGTTGATACACAATACTAAATGGCCCAAAGAACCGGTTGAAAATATAAAATGCTAAACCTACCATCGCGCCAGACAGTATTCTCAAGCCCATGGTCACCGTACGCAATGGACCAAAAATAAAGGGGACGGCTAATAACACCATAATCAAAGTGGTAATGGGTTGCAATAAACGCGTCCAAAACGATAACTCATAGTCATCAGCATTTAAGCCATTACTCTCACGGTGACGAATACCGGTATATAATTGAGTCAGCGGCAATTCATCCGGCTGCAAATCGCCGATTTTTTCTTTCGTTAGTAACAGTTTGCCTTTTTCTGTTGCTTCCGTCGTTTTAGTGACTTTATTTTTTCCGAAATAGCTGGTGGCGATATCATGAAACACCCACTCATCATCTTTTAAATCGGCTGTTTTGGCTGAGCTTGCTGACAGTAATTCATGTTGCGCATTAAATCGATAACGCACAACCCCTTCCAAATGTTTGTTGTCGACATTTTTGGTGACATGAATAAAGCTATTCCCCATGCGCATCCAAGTGCCGTATTGCGTTGTAATCAATTGCCCATCAGCTTTTTGTTTAGCTTTGGTTATTTCAGAATAGGTAGAAAGATGTGGTGCCAAGCCCTCTCCCACCAGCGTCATGAAAACAATCATAATAAGCGCCGCCATCACGACCGACCAAATGATACGAAACATTGACATGCCAGAAGCACGCATCACGGTTAACTCACTATTTTGCGCTAATAATCCTAGGCTCATCAAGGCACCGACTAATGCGATATTGGGAAATAGCTCATACATATACAGTGGCATATTCAGCCCCATAAAGGCTAAGCCCTGCATCAAGCCATAATTACCTTGGCCAAACTGATGCATTTCACCAAACAAACTGATAAACATACGCAACCCAAACAACGCAAAAAACACCATGATGGTGGTTTTAATAATCGAGCTAATAATGTAACGATCTAATGTTTTCATGCGGTTTTATCTTTTCTCGTCGGGAGTATTTTGCTAAATGAACCCAGTAGTAAATTCATCACTTTGCTCCAGCCGGGTTTGCCGATAAACAAATAATACGCTAACGCTAGCAAGATGACATGAATCCACCACATGCCCAACCAAATAGGCACATTGCCTTTCTGCACCCAATCACGTGCGGCAAACATAAAGTTGGCATAAAACACATAAATCAAAATAGCCGGCAACAACGGTGCATAACGACCTTGTCGTGGTTTGGTGCGGCTCAATGGCACAGCCAAGATACATAAAATAAATGTTTGCAATGGAATCGAGACTCGCCATTGAAATTCAGCAGCATATTCTGGGTTATGATAATTGGCTAATAACACAGAGGTCGGCATAGCAGCCACACTATCGCTTATATTTCCCATGCTACTCGGCGAGGGCAATCGCACGGCATAAGTGCCATATTTAACAATCAAATAATTCAGCTGTCCTGGCGTGCCAATATAACGATAACCATCATGTGCAACTAAAAACATACCACCTTTTTTAGGCTCGTATTTTTGCGTGGCATGTTTAGCAAAAACCACGTCCCAAGCATGGCCTTTATCAGTTGTCGCTGCTTTCTTTTTCTTATCATCTAACGGATTTTGCTTAACGCCCTGCTGGGCAGTGAAAATGTTTTCAATCATGTGTCTATCACGCGACATTTTCTCGACATAAAACACACGTGTACCATCCGGCGTTTTTTGAAACTGTCCCGGCATAATGGTTTCGACAATATTATTGGCGGCCGTACGCGTTAACAATTCACCTTGATAGCGCATGAGCCGTGGCGACACCACCATCACAATCAAGCTTACAATCAAGGTAACCACAACACCCAGTGCTAAGGTGTAACCCAGCAATCGTAACTGACTCATGCCACAAGCTTGCAACACCGTCATTTCACTTTCGGCATATAAGCGACCGTAAGCTAACAGAATAGCGGTAAAAAATGCCATCGGCATCAGCAAGCCGGTTAAGTTAGGAATCATGGTAGCGGTTAAACGCATTAATACATCAGCGGCGAGTTGCCCCTCTGCCATTTTTTGCAAATACAATGCCAACTGCGTACTTAAAAATACCAGCAGCAAAATCACCAATACGGCCAACATGGCGTAGACGACTTCTTTAGTTAAATAACGGAAGATAATCAAATGATTCTCTGCTTTTCTGGTTCAGTAAATTTAGGCCATATGTTACCATCTAACCCCTATGCAAATCGACTTTTACGTAACAAAAACAGCGCAAAAACACCAAGCTTATTCCCTCATTGCTAAGCTGGCAGAAAAGGCTCTGGCGAGTGATCAACAGCTTTACATTCATTGTAATGACGAAAATCAATGCCAAGAGGTTGATGATTTTCTCTGGTCATATCAGGATACGAGCTTTTTGCCACATGAAATCATTGATGAGCAAGCACAGCCAACCACTAGCATCCACTTAGGTTGGGCCCAGCATACCCCAGCTCAACCGGATATATTGCTCAACCTGGCTGCAACAGTGCCCGATAGCTATCAAGCGTTCAAACGCGTGATGGAAATCGTCTATGAACAGCCAGACGTGCAAGCGGCCTGTCGCTCACATTATAAATTTTACAAAACCCAAGGATTTGAAGTAAAATCGCACAACCTTGGCTAGTATTCAGAAAGCCCCAGATTTAACCCAACATAAGCTCAATATAATGAACAAAACCTACGATCCACATGCCATAGAACAAAACTTGTACAAACTTTGGGAACAGCAAGGCTATTTCAAGCCATCTGGAGTTGGTCAAACTTTTAGCATTGTCATTCCGCCACCCAATGTCACGGGTAGCCTACACATGGGCCATGGTTTTCAATATACCTTGATGGATGCCCTCACTCGCTACCATCGTATGAGTGGTGACAATACTTTATGGCAAGTCGGTTCTGACCATGCCGGCATCGCGACTCAAATGGTAGTCGAGCGACAACTATCACTGGAAAATAAAACCCGTCATGACTTAGGTCGCGAAACCTTCCTCGAACGCGTTTGGGACTGGAAACAAGAATCCGGCGGCATGATCACCCAGCAAATGCGTCGCTTAGGTATTTCCGTTGATTGGGAACGTGAACGTTTTAGTATGGATGAAGGTTTGTCCGATGCTACTGTCACGGCCTTTGAAAAATTGTATGACGATGGTTTGATTTATCGCGGCAAACGATTAGTCAATTGGGATCCCAAATTACATACTGCCGTGTCTGACTTAGAAGTCGTAAATCAAGAAAAAGACGGCCACATTTGGCATTTGCGTTATCCCTTAGTTGATGATGAAACACGTCATGTGATTGTCGCCACCACACGCCCTGAAACCTTATTCGGTGATGTCGCGGTTGCCGTTAACCCTAACGATGAACGTTACCAAGACCTCATCGGCAAACACGTCAAATTACCCTTAACCGATCGCACCATACCGATTATCGCTGACGATCATGCCGACCCGGAATTTGGCACGGGCTGTGTGAAAATCACCCCCGGACATGACTTTAATGATTACGAAGTCGGCAAACGACATGACTTACCGTTAATTAACATTTTAACTATCAGCGCTGACCTTAATGAAAATGTGCCTATGGCGTATCAAGGTTTAAATCGTTTTGTTGCACGCAAACAAGCCGTGAAAGAACTCGAAGAAATGGGCTTTTTAGTGGAAGTGAAACCCCACAAATTACAAATCCCTCGCAATGAACGCGGCAATGAAATTTTAGAACCCTACCTCACGGAACAATGGTATGTCGATGTTAAACCGTTAGCGAAAAAAGCTATCGATGTGGTCAGAAATGGCGAAGTGCGTTTTGTGCCTGACAATTGGAGCAAAACCTATTTTCAATGGATGGAAAACATTCAAGATTGGTGCATCAGTCGCCAACTTTGGTGGGGCCATCGCATTCCCGCTTGGTATGACAATAAAAATAATATCTATGTCGGTAAAGATGAAGCCCATGTACGTGAGAAATATCGCTTAGAAGCCCAAATCGAATTACAACAAGATGACGACGTGCTAGACACCTGGTTTTCTGCTGGCCTATGGCCATTCGCCTCTTTAGGTTGGCCACAAGATGAAGCTAACTTAAAAACCTTTTTCCCGACTGATGTTATGATCACTGGCTTCGATATCATTTTCTTCTGGGTCGCCCGTATGATCATGTTTAGCCTGTACTTCACCGATGAAGTGCCGTTTAAAGATGTTTACATCACCGGCCTCATCCGCGATGAGAAAGGCCAAAAGATGTCAAAATCGAAAGGTAACGTATTAGACCCGATTGATTTAGTCGATGGCATCGATTTAGAAAGCTTAGTCAAAAAACGTAACTCGGGCTTAATGCAAAGCTCAACGCAGAATCAAGTTGAGAAAAACACCCGCAAAGCATTCCCCGATGGCATTGCCGCATCTGGCACCGACGCCTTACGCTTTACCTATTGCGCCCTCGCATCAACTGGGCGTGACATTAAATTTGATTTAGGCCGCTTAGAAGGCTACCGTAATTTTTGCAACAAACTTTGGAATGCCACTCGCTTTGTATTGATGAATACAGAAGCTCAACCCTTGGCAAATAAAGAAGCCGCTGAATTAAGCTTGCCCGACCGCTGGATTGTCAGCCGTTTAGAACAAACCATCGAGAAAGCTCACGATTACTTCGCTAAATATCGCTTTGATTTACTAGCCCAAACCTTATATGAATTTGTCTGGAACGATTACTGTGATTGGTATTTAGAATTGACTAAACCAATTTTAAATAATGACGATTACACTGACATTCAAAAATCCAGCACCCGTCTTATTTTACTCGAAGTGTTAGAAAATATTTTGCGCTTATTACATCCATTAATGCCGTATATTACGGAAAGCATTTGGCAACAAGTTAAGCCATTACTGAATATTAAAGCTGACACCATCATGCTCCAACCCTACCCCGAGTTCGATGTCGCGTTCGTGAATAACGAAGCGCTAGAACAAGGCCAATGGTTACAACAAGCCATTATTGGTGTGCGTAACATCCGCGGCGAAATGAACATTTCACCGAACAAAACCCTACCGTTATTTATGCGTAATGGCAGCGAGCAAGATAAAACTAATTTAGCACACACACAAAGCTTGTTAACTAACTTAGCTAAACTTGAATCCATCACTTGGTTAGAAGCTAACGACGAAGCGCCTGCAGCAGCAACAGCTTTAGTTGGCAACTTAGAATTATTAATTCCACTCGCCGGCTTAATCGACAAAGCTGCCGAATCTGCTCGTTTAGAAAAAGAAATTAAGAAATTAACCGAAGTCTGCGAACGCTCTGATAAAAAATTATCAAACCCGGGTTATACGGACAAAGCACCGGCACAAGTGGTGCAAAAAGAACGAGATAAATTGGCTGAAAACCAAGCCGCGCTCGATAAATTGCGCGAAAAATTAGGTAATATCAGTGCGTTGTAGTTGCCTCAGCTACATCAAGAAACTGTTGATGCTATCAAACAAATGGCTACTACAAATTATTCTACTTCTTTTTATCTTTTGCATTGTTGCAGGATCTGTATGGCTTCCTCACTTTCACCTCTCGATACCCAATCTTGATGGGCTTACTTATACTGTAATTACGTTAATAGGTGCTTTCTCCGCATTAGGGCTACCCTTAATCGACAGCCAATCAAAATTAAAGGAAAAATATGGCCAACATTTTTCAGTAGTTATTGATATTTTGTTCCCTGGACAATTCAAATTACCTGTCTTAATAGTCCTTTCATTTTTAAGCATTAGTTTATTAATAATCCTCAGAATAACAGAACCCTTTATCGATTCAACACTATACTTTCAAATTAACACCCCAACCCTCTTAATAATCACATTATGTTGTGGCACATGGTACTGCAATCTTATTTTAGCTTATTTCAAATTAAATAATGACGAAAAATTTCTAGCCTTAATAGAAGAAAACATATCAATTAGAATCAATAAAAACATTATAAATAACGATGATCGTATTAATCAAGCTTTAGTTGGGGTTCGCATCAAGGCCGAAAAAAATTATGTCCTTACTGCCCCCTCTGTTTCTGAGAATTGGGGTAATTTCGGGATTGGTGCTTTAATTAACCGTCATCTTAAGCTATATAGCACAAATAAATCATTAACCAACCTTGCCTCAATTTTGACATTCGAAATCGAACACTATATCAAATTAATGCCATTCTATTTAAAACACCTAGCTCGGCAAGATTACATGCGAACCCAAGCTAATTTCACTCATGTTATTCAACAAGTAATGTGTCTACCTGATAAGGCTGGGGAATCGCTTGCGAAACAATGTATAGAATCATTTTTTCAAACAGCCCTAGAGATGCATGAAAGAAAAACCATCCCTAGACACTCAATAGCGACACAACCACTGTTAGTTTTCAGATATAGTGGCCATAAAACAGATTCGGTTGATGCTAACTTACCTTCCCTCGACCCCATTGAGGCCTACTATAGTACAGCATCACAGTTTTATTCTTTAATTTCTAAAACTGACTCAACTATAATTGAAGCGCTTATCAGGCACATCAATCTTTCTTCTTATGGTAGTGTACACAACAATCGTTCTAATGATAACAAAGAAATAAATGCGATCTTTCAAGAGGCAGATTTATTCAAGATAAAAACCTTTCTAAAAGAACCAGAGAACAATGCCATTGGAGGCCCATTACATTATTATTATCTTTCTCTGATGTTGGAAAGGCTATTCAGAATTATCCTTGCTAATATGATGCACCATCAGAATTTCATAGGTGTGCTAAATATTTTAAATATTCACTCCCCCATCAACTCCTCTGTACATAATTGTGGGTTGAATTTTATTTCATACAAGCCTCTCACGCATGCTGCCAGTCCAAGATTGGATGAGTTTTCTTTCGCAGGAAATATCAATTTAGGCCAAGCTGATACTTTCTTTGGTCAGTTTATTGGAATGTTAATCTTATTTAATGCCATAAAATATCACAAGCAACCAAATAATAACCAGCAATTGCTGTCTACTATTAAAAATAGTATTTTAGTTATTTCAAGATTAGAGATCGCTAAATGCTTTATTAAGTCTGATAAATGGGAAGATAGCATAATACAATTTGTAACGGAAAAAGATGACATAAGAAATGTTAAAGCAAATGCCTTAGCCTATATTGAATATCAAATAAACTCTTTTGAAAAAAGCATTGGAAGATTAAAATGCTCAGGGAAACTTGATCAGGAAACATATAACCGCTATAAAAAAGAAGTTAAAGAAGTTAACCAAAAATACTTAAATAGCTTGCCCTTATACAAAATGATAAATAATGCTAAGTCAATTACAACCCCTAGAATATTTAATGATAGAATCAAACGTTCAGCATTAATGAAAGATACTGACAGTTATCATGTGTTTGGTGGGTTTAGCATTCTACAAAAATTACACGATTCTACAGCGTATTATTACTTGAGCAAATTTGGTGTGCCAATCTCAAGAATCTTAACAGATATCAACACGATTCAAGAAGGTGATGTTGTTTTTGTAGCATTTGAAGATAAAGAAACGTTAGGTAACTTACTCAACCAAAATATCATAAGAAATATAAAATTAACCAACGGGAAGGAGTGTGGAATTTACAGCATAAATGCTCCTGGTAGTGCAACTTATTGGCTTTATAAAAAAGACACCCCTATTTTTCAAAAAATAATTGATAATAGCAAGCTCATCACATTCCCTGAAATTTTGGACATAGCTAAAGAAGAATATCCCATTATTAAGAGCACCTACCATATCGAACCGATTGATCATTCTGCTAATGAATCTACCTCCCGCGTAATCAATATGAACATACCTTAACTCAAACACCGTATTTCAACCTTGATACTGCACTAGATTAATAGCAAATTAATCCTTGGAATTAGAGTTCTTATCTTGCTCGTAAATATCTATTTCTTTTTTAAGCTCTACGAGTAATTGCTTTTCCGATGGCAGATATAATTTATACTCGCTCGCTAATAAAGTTTTATTATTTTCCGGCAATGAAAACTTCACTACGGCATCATTCTTATCAGCACAAAGCAATATGCCAATGGTAGGATTTTCCTCAGGTAATTTTTCTACACGATCATAATAATTCACGTACATTTGTAGTTGACCCAAATCTTGGTGAGTGAGCTTATGGGTTTTTAACTCAACCAGTACAAAACAACGAAGCAGTCTATTGTAAAACACAAGATCCACAAAGAAATCATCGCCCTCTATATGAATCCGTTTTTGCCGAGCTACAAAAGAAAAACCATTACCCAGTTCCAGCAAAAAATCGTGCAAATACGTAATTATTGCTTGCTCTAAATCTTTTTCATAATAGGCGCTTTCACGTCGCAAACCTAAAAACTCTAACACCATCGGATCTTTGATAATGTCCTCAGGCTTTTCAGGAAGCCGCTCGTTACGAGCTACAGCTAACACTGTCTTTTTATCGCTACTTAATAAAAGTCGTTCATATAAGTTGCTATGAATTTGCCGTTCCAGTTGGCGAGATGACCAATTATTTTTACTGGCCTCCATTACGTAATATTCCCGCTTTTCATCACTATCCAGCTGAGTGAGTAACCGATATTGCGTCCAGTTCAATTGTGAACGCAGTGCGTTCACAATTGGAAAAGTGCGATAAAACTGCCTGAACAACGAAAGTTGTCTATAGGAGAAACCACCGCCAAATTCAGGTGTAAGTTCCTTAGCAAGGGATTTGAGCAGGTAAGTACCATAATCAGCACGGTCTTTACCTTGTTGTTCTTCTTCAAAAATATTTTTACCAATGTGCCAATACATCAACACACGTTGGGAGTCAACACTACGAGCAGCGGCTTCCCGTGCCGTCCCAATGATGTTTTTTATCTCTAAAACAAAAGTTGCATTAATGGGGGCTAGCTCATTCTTCATAAGTGCACACTTATCTCACCTTACATATCTTGATTTGCAGCGGTAGATTCTTCCTCAGCTTCAGCTTCAGCTTCAGCTTCTTCTTCAACAGCCTCAAGCTCATCTTCCGCGGCAGACTCTTCAACCACTGCCGTCTCTTCGACAACCGCAACTTCAGTATCAATATCATCTTCCACTTCAGCATCTTCATCCACCATGGTTTCTTCAACCGCAGCAATTTCAGCTTCAATCTCATCTTCATCGCTTAACTCAATACCACGACGATCGATTTCTTCTTGAATGGCGTCGGCAGCCGCTTTATCTTGTGCTTGTGCAGCAGCGATGGTCTCTTCGCTGAGTAGTTGTAACTGGGTTTCGAGTTCGGTACCCATGATATCTAAATCTTGAATTTCTTTGAGTGTTGGTAATTCGCTGAGTGATTTCAAGTTAAAGTAATCTAAGAAATCTTTTGTGGTACCCAATAATTCAGGGCGACCGGGTACATCACGATGGCCGACGACTTTAACCCAATCACGCTCGATGAGTGATTTAATAATATTCGGGTTCACCGCGACACCACGCACATCTTCAATTTCTGCACGCGTCACAGGCTGACGATAAGCGACTAATGCCAAGGTTTCTAAAAAGGCTTTGGTGTATTTAGGTGGACGTTCTTGCCAAAGTTTTTTAATCCACGGCGTGGTGTCTTGTTTGGCTTGATAACGCCAACCACTGGCTACTTGCTTTAATTCCACACCGCGATGCTCACAATCGTCTTGCAAACTTTGTAATGCTTCTGTCATCGCACTCATTTCAGGGCGCTCGTCTTCTTCGAATAAATTCGCTAATTTCTGTGTTGACATGGGTTCGTCAAATGCCATTAAGGCGGCTTCAATAATTTGCTTTAACTGTGCTTGTTCCATAATAACTCTCTTCTATTAACTGGCTGCTTGGGCGTCGTCGTATTCACGTGGTTCATGAGCTTCGTCATTTTTAGCTTTCAAATAAATCGGGGCGAAAGGTTCGCTTTGCACTAACTCAACTAAAGATTCTTTAATCAGCTCTAACATCGCAATAAACGTTACCACGACACCTTGACGACCTTCTTCTATCTTAAAGAATGTGGTGAATTGACGGAAATCTTTTGAAAATTTCATATCATCGAGCATTGTCGTCATACGTTCTCGCACCGACAAGGCATCATGGCCCACTTGGTGATGGGCGTCAGCCGCAGTGCGTTTCATGATTTCGCCAAAGGCCATCATCAATTCTTTGAAATCGACATCTGGCAATGGGCGATCAAGTTTTAAATCCGGTGGTTCCGATGATGCTAAGAAAATATCACGTTCCATTCGTGGCATCTCATCCACATCATGCGCGGCATGTTTAAAGCGTTCGTACTCTTGCAAGCGACGGACTAATTCAGCACGTGGATCATCTTCATCCATATCAGCGCCAGGGCGTGGTAATAACATGCGTGATTTAATTTCAGCAAGCGTTGCTGCCATCACTAAATAATCACCCGCTAACTCAAGGTTCATCGATTTCATAATATCGACATAGCCCATGTATTGGCGTGTAATATCCGCAATGGGGATATCAAGAATGTCCAAATTATTGCGTTTGATTAAATATAATAATAAATCAAGCGGGCCAGAAAACGCCTCTAAAAACACTTCCATCGCTTCGGGTGGAATGTATAAATCCTTAGGGATTTCCAACACTGGTTCACCGCGCACCATCGCCAATGCGTCAAGTTTTGATTCCGGTTGTGGTTCTAAATTCTGCTGTTCTTCAGCTTCCATTACAGGCTCATTCATTAGTTACTCTCAGTTATCGGTACAAAAGCCCCATGGCGCGCTTCACATCTTCCATGGTTTCGCTGGCAACGGCTTCCGCTTTTTCTGTGCCTTCCGCAATAATATTTCGCACTAAGCTAGGGTCACTTTCAAATTCTTGGGTTTTTTCGCGAATTGGTTTCAATTCAGCATTGATGCTATCGATTAATGGTTTCTTGCAATCTAAACAACCGATGCCTGCACTGCGGCAACCTTTTTGCACCCAGTCTTTCGTGTCGTCATCCGAATAGACCTCGTGCAAGCCCCACACTGGGCATTTTTCTGGCGTACCGGCATCGGTACGACGCACACGCGCAGGGTCAGTCTGCATGGTTTTGACTTTCTTTTCCACGTCTTCCGGTGTTTCACGCAAGGCAATGGTATTACCATAAGACTTCGACATTTTTTCACCGTCTAAGCCAGGCATTTTCGATTCTTCTGTCAGCAACACTTGTGGTTCAGGCAAAATAACTTTACCACCACCTTCAAGGAAACCGAGTAATAATTCACGCTCTTCGATATTCACGTTAGGCTGGCCTTCCAACAAAGCTTTACCCACTTCTAAGGCGTCATGCTCACCTTGTTCTTGGTAACGCTTGCGCAAGTCACGATACAGCTTGGCATTCTTCTTGCCCATTTTATCAATCGCGGCAATCGCCTTTTCTTCAAAGCCAGGCTCACGGCCATAAAAATGATTAAAGCGTCGCGCCATTTCACGCGTCATTTCGACATGTGGAATTTGGTCTTCACCCACGGGCACAAAGCCCGCGCGATACAATAAAATATCTGCGCTCATTAGCACCGGGTAACCTAAAAAGCCGTAGGTATTTAAATCTTTATCTTTTAACTTTTGAATTTGGTCTTTGTAAGTCGGTACCCGCTCTAACCAACCCAACGGCGTGCTCATCGATAACAGCAAATGTAATTCTGCGTGCTGCATCACGCGCGATTGAATAAACATCGTCGCCGAACCCGGGTTCAAACCACAGGCCAACCAATCAATCAGCATATCCCAAACATTTTGCTCAACCACACTCGGGTCTTCATAATGCGTCGTCAATGCGTGCAAATCAGCGGCGAAAAAAAAGCAGTCATACTCATGCTGCAATTTAACCCAATTTTTGAGCACACCGTGATAATGGCCAAGATGCATTTTGCCCGTAGTCCGCATGCCGGAAACTACGCGCTGTTTAGATGAAATTGAAGACAATTGGGGCTCCGTTTAGGGCTGAATTAGCGAAGAATTATAGCAGATTAGCTTGGAATATTCTCAATGTAGAGAGGATAAAATGTCCTTCCTCTAGCGTACCAGCACATGTTACAACTCGTTTTGCTAATTTTACTAATGGTGTTTTTTTTGATCAAAAAGTGCTCATTCCAATAGGAGCCCTGCTCCCCTGAGCTGCAACAAGGCTCGTGATCACATTCTCGCCGGCTCAAACCCAAGGTCACCAGGCTTCAACAATTTCCTTAATTGAACGGTCTTATTGGGAGAGCGAGACGAGGGAGCCTGTCTAATAAAATGTGAGCAACTGGCTAAACTGTTCATTGGGCCTGCTCCTGCTTGCTCGCCACCGGGAAACTGGATCATGTGATTGAAGCTCCAATTGCTTGCAACCTCCATATGCTTAGGGTCGTTAACAACATGTCCACTTGTTTTAAACGCAGAAGGATAATAAGTCGAAACAGTCGTTGTGCCTGCAGCAGCGACATAGTAAGACTCATACTCTCGTTTCCCGTCAAACCAATTATTCAAATCAATCACCATATCACCATTGGGAAGCTTACCAAAATCTAGCCTATTGACGCGGTGGCCATGCTCACAACGATAGGCTCCTGGGTCAATCTTACACACCATGACATCTGCATGTTTGGGGTAACAAACTGTACTGTCATATTCGTGCCTAGGTCTACCGTCTGGTCTTAATAATGTTGCCGGCGTTAGTGTGTTGTCATGCGTATAGTCATACAAAAAAATCACTTGATCACGTTCGCAGGGCTCGTTTTTTGGCACACAACCATCGTGTGCATCCAACAACGGGATGCGTACCATCGAAGATTGGTAAGTGTATAAAATTGGAGGGCACGACTGAGCCGTTGGGGTATCGAAGAAACAAAGTAGTAATGTACTATTCTTGTAGTGTGCACGATAAAACGCGAGGATACCTCGGCAGCTTTCCAGTTGACCAGAGCAATATCCATTAATTGCCTCTTCTAATGCTCCATCACTAGCCTGTAGCTCCACCTTTACAATCGTATAAATGCCCTGTTGGATAACACTAACACCGTCCGCTGGCGGGCGGCCCCCCCCCATAGCCCTCGGGCAGCCAGGAGTATATATCGTTGGAACATACGTTTCCTGCAGGAAACATTTATTCGTCCCATAAAACATCCGCCCCAAGTGCTGATGCTCATCCTTATTAAAACCGGGCATGAAGTCATCCCCACCAGAAAGCGAAGCCCCTGGCACCTGCACAGCGGTGCCATCTACAGGCAAAATCATACAATTCTTTTTACCGACAGCAATATTTTGTGCGTTATTAACGTAGCCTTGAAGTATCGAATAGCCATCACGAACATTACCAAATACATTAGCAAAAATAGTTGTACTCGTCATCACTGAACGATCGATGGTTACGCACATAAGTTATTTACCCCTATTTTATTATATTCACTGCCCGTAGTTTAAACGAACACTTTTAGCTGGTCAATTAAACAACAAACCTCGACCCTGCCGAATCACGACAGGCTCACCACTCTGCAAATCAACAACCGTAGTGGGCTCGGTGCCGCAATGTCCACCATCGATGATGATATCGACTTGTTTTTCGAGAAAATCAGGGATATCGTCGACTTCGGCGATAGGCCAATCAGCATCAGGCAATTGCATGGTCACGCTCATCATCGGCTCGTGTAATTCGGCCAATAAAGCATCAACAATAGGGTTTTCGGCCAAGCGAATGCCGATGGTTTTACGCTTAGGATTCACCAAGCGCTTGGGCACGGCTCGTCCGGCTTGCAGAAGGAAAGTGAATGGCCCTGGCGTATGGGCTTTTAGCATCCGAAAGGTCGACTTATCAAATGTGGCATATTCTGAGGCTTGCGATAAATCATGACACATTAATGTGAAATCATGTTTATCGCTCAAACGGCGGATTTGACGAATCCTGTCTTGGGCAGCTTTATCACCCATATGGCAACCAATGGCATAACTGGAATCGGTGGGGTAAATCACCACTGCACCTTTGCGGATCTGTTCAACCGCTTTTTCAATCAAGCGCATTTGCGGGTTTTGGGGATGTATCTCTAATAAACTAGCCATTTCGCCAGTATACCGTTAAAATTCCCCGCATGAAATTTTTATATGACTTTTTACCCATCATTATCTTTTTTGTCGCTTATAAACTGTTTGGCATTTATGTCGCGACGGCTTCGGCTATTGTAGTCTCATTGCTGCAGGTTATTTATTACCGCATACGTCATGGTAAATTTGAAAACATGCAGCTAGCGACATTAGTCTTAATTGCCGTGCTCGGTGGCGCAACGCTCATCTTTCATGATGTCATGTTCATCAAATGGAAAGTGACTGTCGTTAATTGGTTGTTCGCTGCTGTGTTTTTCATCACACAATTTGTTGGTAAAGACCCGCTCGTGAAACACATGCTACGCAAAAATATCGACTTGCCTGATGCCGTTTGGAAGCGTTTAAATTTCAGCTGGGTAATTTATTTCTTCGTGTTAGGTTGCGTGAATCTTTATGTGATTTACCACTTTAGCACTGATACCTGGGTGAACTTTAAGTTGTTTGGTATTTTAGGTTTAACGGTTGTGTTTGTTATCTTTCAAGCCGTTTATTTATCTCGACATATGAAACATGACAAATAGCGAAAGAATCGAAAAAATGCGCGACTTATTAACTGGCGCACTCAACCCAACCGACCTCGACATCCGCGACGACTCCCACCTACACGCCGGCCATGCCGGTGCCAAAAGTGGCAAAGGTCATTTCACTATCTTCATTGATTCCGAGCAATTCAACGATCAATCTCGCATTGCAATCCACCGCTTAGTTTATGATGCGTTAGGCGATATGATGGAAACGGATATTCATGCGTTGAGTATTAAAAAACTTTAAAGCTCAATTAAGATTCGCGGATCGACCTTAAACTCATCGCCAATACGGCGCGCTAACTTTTTACCGATCATACGTTTGCTGTGTTCCATTTTCGATAAATCGGCTTGGGTGATGCCCACACGTTTAGCAAATTCTTTTTGGGTTAAGGCTTCACGATGACGAACACCACGGAGTATTGAACCTTGCTCACCATATTTTTTGTTAATATCAGTAAACAATTCGTCAATATCCATTAATTCACTTTCATATGAATCATCATTCACTTTATCCGTTTTTGTTTTATATTTTTCTAAGCTCACAAACACTTTTTTAGGCAGCAAAAAGGTTTCATGCGAATCAACAGCATAAATTTCAACTTGACTAGTATGGGGCTTTTTCGTGGGTACCGACATAGTACACCTCCAGTTCTTTATTCACTTTACTTTGCACAAACCAACAACAGACATAAGTTGGCCGACCTCTTATTAAATGACAATGATAATGCTCATCTTTACCCTTCAATTTTCCATAATGCGACCAGCGAGGTAATACCGGCCCCCTTTTGCTTTAACTCCCTGCCCAACGCCTTCAGTACAACTTTAACTGAATCAGGTAATTTAGCATATTGTTTGTCTACCTTCCGGTGCACATTAACCGTCCACTGCATAAGTATAGTCTCCCCAACAAAATATGGTAAATTTTGCTATATTAATCTATTACATTTAATTATAATGAAACTATAGATCGAAAAGTTGAATTTGCAAATTAATTAATTTAGTTTAATTATTAGATTAGGATCGGGACAATTGGCTAGATATCGCTTAGCATCGGCCACTGAGCACATACCTGGATAATCGCCTTCATCAGCTTGCATGTCTTGGATAATTTGAAAATGTAGATGGGGTGGCCATTGGCCGTTTTCATGGAGATCACCAACTGCTGCGAAAGCTTGGTCGGCGTTAATTGTTTGGCCTTTTTTTAAATCAGTTAATGACTCTCGTGATAGATGGCCATACAAGGTATGGAATGTTTCACCTTCGAGTTCGTGTTGCAATATGATGCTTGGACCGTAATCGCCGGGTTTATCGTTATCGGCAAAGCTGTGGACGATGCTATCCATGGGGGCAAATACTTTTGTGCCTGGCGGCACGGATAAATCTAAACCTAAGTGAATATTGCGTTCGAGTTGCATGCCACGTTGTTCGGCATAACGACTGATACCGATGTCGTAGCCAGTTAAACATTTTTTGGTGTAGGCCATTAAGGCATCGATGTCTTGGTAGTCAATATCGAGATTGGCTAAATCAAACGTGTAAGCTTTGCCTTGTAATAATTCAGTTGGCAGAATGTCATGGAATTGATGCTGTTGTAATAGGGTCTCTAAACTCACGGTCTTTCCTTTTTCCTAAACATCAATCCAAACGCCACCAACATCATCACACTGCTAATCAACATCGGCAGTCGCACGTTCACATTAATCATCACCGCAACCGCATAACTACTACTCGACCATGCCAAGTTCAAAATCGAATTCGAAAATCCCATCAAACTGCCTTGATGTTCCGGCGCTGTATTATTCGACATCCACGCCATGTTCGAGGGGTACACCACCGCAATGGCAATCGCGGCAGGTGTCACTAAAATCCACTGCGGTAATTGCGTGGGGAATAACAACATCAACAACAAACACAATCCCGTAATCAACAAGCCCCAAATCACAATACGTTGCACAGAAACTTTTTTCAGCAACCACCAATACATCAACGTGGTAGCAAAAATCATTAACACACCTTGGTAGCTAGTAAACAGACTCACCCAAGTCGCACTCGCATGGTATTGAATCGGCCAAGCTAAATAAAGATGCTGATAATACGCCGCCCAAGCGAATTCAAATACTAAAAAACTTAACAATAAATAGCGCACCAATGGCTGACGCCAAACTGCCATGATCGATCGAAAACTTAATACAGCAACATTATCGTGTATGACGTCACGCTTCACAAACGCTAGCAACAATACCACGCTCATCACGGCTAGTAACAAGGCAATCCAATAAGGTAGGCTATTGCTTGCATGCACTAACAGCGCTTTATCACTAAACACACCACCGACTAGCGGGCCCACGACCAACGCAATCACCATCGCGACTGTCGTTAAACTAAAATAAAAGGCTTTCATTGTGCCGGTTACACAGTCGGCAATATACGCTCGCGCAACGGGCTGACTGATGGATGATAGGCCCGACAACAATTGACTCACAAAAATCAACGTTAAACTATGTACCGCAATGCCCACCAACGCCAACACCATTGCCAACACGAGTGCGCACAAACACCAACACATCACGCGCTTACGCCCCACTCTATCCGACAAGTGTCCGACGAATGGCGCAAAGATCACTTGCGTAAAAGCCGACAAGCCAACCGCAATGCCAAAAATTAGATTACGTGAAGCGTGAGATAAGCCGCTAGGTAAAATCGAGTCTGCCCCCGGCATAAACAAATGTAAAAACACGGGCATCACAAAAAAGAAGGCGAAAGAATTGATGAAGATAATGCCGAGCAAGGCGATAAGGGTGGAACGTTTCATGGGCTGTAGTTTACGTGCATTAAGCATCAGTTAAAAGTCTAAGCGTATTTTATAGATTCCACCCTTAACTACTGTGTCAAGATTGCGCAAATACAACTATAAATGTTACAGCAATTAAGCTAACCTATTGATTTATAAGATATAAAAAATATATCATTTTTTGACCCAATAATGATAAAGGCGTATCGTGATATTGCAGCCTAATAATTAAACAATAGGAGCTTCACATGAAACGAATACATAAATTAACTATTAGCATTATCGCGCTTGCCTTCATCGCCATCACTGGCTATGCCACTACGCAACAAGTAGCGATGGCAAAACAAGCTAGCGTACAAAACACGCATTACACAGCCATCAGCAATTAAATTATAAAAAAGGCGGTCAATTGCGTATCGTCATCCCGAGGCTTGACCGCGGGATCCAGAGCATCATTTAACTCATTTCTAGATTCCGCGGTCAAGCCGCGGAATGACAGTGCTACAAGCCGCACAATAACCGCGTTAAATAATGACGCTAACAAAGCCTACACATAAAAAAGGCGGCCCCTTATAAAATAAAGGGCCGCCTTTACAAGTTTAGGGTTTAATTTAACCCATCACTTCTTTCATCTTCTTGCCCATTTCAGCAGGTGACTTCACGGTGTGAACGCCTGCGGCTTCTAGGGCTGCGAATTTTTCATCCGCTGTTCCTTTACCACCAGAAATAATCGCACCGGCGTGGCCCATACGTTTACCTTCAGGCGCTGTTACACCCGCGATGTATGACACAACAGGTTTAGTGACATTGTGTTTGATATACATAGCAGCTTCTTCTTCTGCTGTGCCACCAATTTCACCGACCATGATGATACCTTCGGTTTGTGGATCGTTTTGGAACATTTCCAACGCATCGATAAAGCTAGTACCAGGAATCGGATCACCACCGATACCGATACACGTGCTTTGGCCTAAACCTAATTCAGTCGTTTGATTAACGGCTTCATACGTTAATGTACCTGAACGTGACACGATACCAATTTTACCGGGCTGGTGAATGTAACCAGGCATAATGCCGATTTTACATTCGCCTGGTGTGATAACACCTGGGCAGTTAGGACCGATTAAACGTGCTTCAACGTGTTGGTTATTCATGTAACGTTTCACTTCTAGCATATCAATAGCAGGAATACCTTCTGTAATACAGACGATTAATTCAATACCCGCTTCAATCGCTTCGATGATTGAATCTTTACAGAAAGGTGCTGGTACGTAGATAACAGATGCTGTTGCACCGGTTTCTTCAACGGCTTCCGCCACCGTGTTAAACACGGGCAAACCTAAATGCAACGTACCGCCTTTACCTGGCGTAACACCACCGACCATTTTCGTGCCGTATTCTATTGCTTGTTCTGAATGAAGGGTACCTTGTTTACCAGTAAACCCTTGGCATATAACTTTTGTATCTTTATTAATTAGTACACTCATGATTATTCACCTACTGCCGCAACGATTTTTTCCGCTGCTTCTGTTAAACCGGAAGCAGGAATAATATTCATGCCACTATCTCTTAATAACTGTGCGCCAATGTCGGCATTGTTACCGGCTAAGCGTACGACGACGGGTACGTTGACACCGACTTCTGTTACCGCACCAATAATACCTTCCGCAATCATGTCGCAACGTACGATGCCACCAAAGATATTCACGAAAATACCTTTCACATCACCGTCAGACAAAATGATTTTAAATGCTTCTGACACACGTTCTTTGGTCGCGCCGCCACCCACATCTAAGAAGTTAGCAGGCTTGCCGCCTTGTAGCTTCACGATATCCATGGTTGCCATCGCAAGACCAGCACCATTCACCATACAACCGATGTTGCCTTCAAGTGCAACATAGTTTAAATCCCAATCGCGGGCACGGTTTTCACGCTCGTCTTCTTGTGAAGGGTCACGCATGGCACGTAATTGTGGTTGACGGTAAAGTGCATTGTCATCAATACCGATTTTGCCATCTAGACAAACTAAATCGCCTTCTTCGGTTACCACTAATGGGTTAACTTCTAATAAAGCTAAATCTTTTTCCACAAACATGCGGCCTAAAGCCATCATGATTTTTGTGAACTGTTTGATTTGATCAGCCGTTAAACCTAATTGGAAACCGACTTCGCGGCACTGGTAAGGCATCACATTAACCAATGGCACAACCACTGTTTTTAAGATTTTTTCAGGGGTGTCTTCAGCAATTTTTTCAATTTCCACACCACCTTCGGTTGACGCCATGAACACGACTTTTTGTTCTTCGCGATCAATCACAGCACCTAAATACAATTCGCGACCGATGTTACTTGGCTTCTCAATTAACAATTGATTAACAGGTTGGCCTTTTTCATCCGTTTGATACGTTACTAAAAGCGTATCTAACAATGCACGCGCCGCTTCTTCTACATTGGCTTGTGTATTTTTAATGATTTTGACACCACCGGCTTTACCACGGCCACCGGCATGGACTTGGGCTTTCACCACAACCACTTCACCGCCTAAACGTTTAGCGATTTCGACAGCTTCTTCCACATTCCACGCAACTTCACCTTCCGGTGCGGGAATCCCATATTCAGCAAATAATTGTTTTGCTTGATACTCATGTAGGTTCATAGTTTCTCTCAGTTTCTTAGTTAATTTCTTCGTTCTCAGTTTAAATCTATCATTACAGATCCAATAATAATCTCGCGGGATCTTCTAATAATTCTTTAATGGTTCGCAAAAACAATACAGATTGCTTACCATCGATGACGCGGTGATCGTAGGATAATGCTAAATACATCATCGGGCGAATCACAACTTCACCATTTTCTGCCACGGGGCGTTCTTGAATGCCATGCATCCCTAAGATTGCGCTTTGTGGTGGATTAATAATCGGGGTTGATAATAGCGAACCAAAACCACCACCATTCGTAATCGTAAATGTTCCGCCTGTCATATCATCAAGACTGATACTATTGGTGCGGGCTTTTTCGGCATAACCTTTAATACCTTTTTCGACATCAGCGAAACTCATGCCTTCAGCATTACGTAATACCGGCACCACTAAACCGCGATCGGTTGAGACGGCAATACCGACATCACAGAAGTTATGATAAACCACATCCGTGCCATCAATTGAGGCATTCACTTCAGGGAAACGTTTTAAGGCTTCGACTGAGGCTTTAGTGAAGAACGACATAAAGCCTAACTTCACACCGTGTTGCTTTTCAAATGACTCTTTGTATTTTTTACGTAACACATTCACCGCAGCTAAGTTAACTTCATTGAATGTGGTTAACATGGCTGTATTTTGTTTCACTTCTAATAAACGCTCGGCAATACGTTGACGCATGCGTGTCATCGGCACACGTTTTTCTTCGCGTAGGCCAGCCGCAACAACGGGTGCAGCAGCGGCAACAGGTGCGGGGGCACTACCGCCTTTCATGAAGGCTTCAACATCTTCTTTCGTCACGCGTCCGCCTTTGCCAGTGCCGGATACTTTGCTGATATCAATGCCATGCTCTTGCACTAATCGGCGTACAGCAGGACTAACATCATCGGCTGTCGCCGCAGCAGTTGATGCAACTGTTTCTGTTTTAACCGCAGCAGGTGCAACGGCAGCACCTTCTTTAATTTTAGCAATTAACGTACCCGTAGTAACTGTTTCACCTTCGGCGATAATGATTTCTTCAATCACACCATCGATGGGAGAAGGGACTTCCAATACGACTTTATCGGTTTCTAAGTCAACGATGTTTTCATCGCGACTCACGGCATCGCCAGGCTGTTTATGCCATGCCGCAATCGTTGCATCGGCAACTGACTCTGGCAATACGGGGACTTTGATTTCTATACTCATGCTTTTCTCACTATTTTTAAATCGTTTCCGCTTCGCGGAAGTTTTATGCGAGCATAGCTCGCCCCTCATCCGACCTGCGGCCACCTTCTCCCGAAACGGGAGAAGGGATTAGCCTAATCCTTTCTCAACCAACGCTTTTTGTTCCGCCAAAAACGTTCCCATATACCCTGGTGCAGGTGATGCTGACGCTTTACGGCCTGCATATTCCAACACTTGTCCTTTCGCCAAGGCTTCCGTCATACGATGATTCAAACGGAACCATGCGCCTTGATTTTTTGGTTCTTCCTGACACCATGCTACTGAGGTAGCCTTTTTATAACGTGCTAATTCAACTGTCACTTCATTCAATGGAAACGGATATAACTGTTCCACACGGATGATAGCCACATCTTCACGCTTGGCATCGCGGCGGGCTTGCAATAAATCGTAATAGACTTTACCGCTACACATTACTACACGTTTCACTTTATCCGCTTTCAAGGCATCCATTTCAGGGATCACCGTATGGAATTTACCTTCTGATAAATCTTCCAAACTTGAAACGGCTAACTTGTGTCGCAATAAACTTTTAGGTGTCATCACAATTAACGGCTTACGCGCCGTACGCAGTATTTGACGACGAATCATATGGAACGTCTGAGCAGGTGTACTCGGCACGCACACAGTCATATTATCTTGCGCACACAATTGTAAATAACGCTCTAATCGAGCAGATGAATGTTCTGGGCCTTGGCCTTCATAACCGTGCGGTAAAAACAGGGCTAAACCGCAATAGCGACCCCATTTTTGTTCACCCGAACTTAAGAATTGATCGACAATGACTTGCGCGCCATTAGCGAAATCACCAAACTGGCCTTCCCAAATCACTAAACTATTAGGTGCCGCTGTAGCGAAACCACATTCGTAACCCATCACGGCTTCTTCCGATAAGGTTGAATTGAGAATACAAATGCTAGCTTGTTGCTCTTTTAAGTAAGCCAAAGGCATATACGTTTTTTCACTATTCATGTCGTGCAATACGGCATGGCGATGCGCGAAAGTGCCGCGCTGACAATCTTGTCCTGAAATACGGACATCGTGATTGTTAACTAATAAACTAGCGTAAGCTAAGGTTTCAGCACAACCCCAATCCAAGGCTTGCTCACCGGAGACCATTTTTTTACGGTCTAACATGAGCTTGTTAACTTGTGGCTGTAACTTCATGTCAGCTGGCACATCAGTAATGCGCTCACCTAACTGTTTCAATTCAGCAGCATCGATACCGGTATCGACTTCTTGCCATAAATCGGCATTTAAATAAGGGGTCCAATCAACATCGTAGTCATATTTTACTTTGTCAGCCAATTCAACCACGGCTTCTCCAGCATCTAATTTATCACGATATTCATCTGATAACTTACGTTCTTGATCTTGACTGATCACACCGTCAGCAATTAATTTCTTAGCGTATAACGCGCGTGTGGTCGGTAACTTTTTAATAATTTGATACATGGTGGGTTGCGTCGCCATTGGCTCATCGGCTTCGTTATGGCCGTGGCGGCGATAACACACCAACTCAATCACCACATCGCGTTTGAATTTCATGCGGTATTCAAAGGCTAACTGCATCACAGCAACGGCGGCTTCAGGCTGATCGCCATTCACATGAAAAACAGGTGCATCAATCATTTTAGCGATATCAGTGCAGTATAAAGTCGAACGTGCATCAAACGCATCGGTCGTGAAACCCACTTGGTTGTTTTGCACGAGATGAATCGTACCGCCGGTTCGGTAACCGTCAACTTGTGACAAGTTAAACGTTTCCATCACCACACCTTGGCCAGCAAATGCTGCATCACCATGCAATACGACAGGTAACACTTCATGCTCACCATTCGCACCATGACGTTGTTGTTTGGCACGCACAGAACCTTCGGCAACCGGTGCCACGATTTCTAAATGTGAAGGGTTATAAGCTAAGGCCATATGAATTGGACCGGATGGTGTTTTCACATCGGTTGAAAAACCTTCGTGGTATTTCACGTCACCCGAGCGGCTTTCGTCATGCTTACCTTCAAATTGTTCGAATAAGTTTGTCGGTGGTTTACCAATCACATTGATCAACACATTCAAACGACCACGATGCGCCATAGCAATGACAACTTCTTTCACTGTGTCGGCTGCTGCACAACGGACTATGTGATCTAACATCGGGATAGTGGTGTCAGCACCTTCGACAGAAAAACGTTTTTGCCCCACATAACGTGTGCCCAAATAACGTTCTAAGCCTTCAGAAGCGGTTAAGCGTTGCAGAATATGTTTTTTTTCGTCAGCCGTTAATTGTGGCTGGCCGTGTAAGCCTTCGAACTTTGTGCGTAACCATTGGCGTTGTTCCAGATCAGCAATATGCATATATTCCAATGCCATGTAGCCACAATAAGTTTGGTTCAAACCTGCAACGATGTCATTCAATGTCACTTGGCCCATGCCATTAAGTTTGTCGGCATCGAAGCTGGCTGTTAAATCACTGTCGCTTAAACCATGGAACGCTAAATCTAATTCAGGCACACGCTTGGGTTCAGCTAAACCTAAGGGATCGGTTTGCGCTAAACGGTGGCCAAATTCGCGGTAGGCATTAATGTAGTTAGTGACTTGCGCTTGTTTGTGGGCTTGAGTGGCATCACCCGAGACTGTCACGGCTGTTGCACGTGGGTGTTTCGCCATTTGTAAAAACTGCTCGCGGATAGGTCCGTGTGCAATTTCTTGGCCGCTGGTTTTTGGCAGGGCATCAAATAATTGGCGCCAATCAGCACTGACGACACTAGCATCAGCTAGATACTGCTCGTATAAATCTTCGATATAAGCTTGGTTACCACCGGAAAGCTGAGAGCTTTCTAGCATGTCGTTATAAAAATTATTGTTTGTCACTTAACTTACCTTTAAATTGCTGGGGCCTTTATATCACCCCTCATCCGCCCTTCGGGCACCTTCTCCCCTCGCGGGGAGAAGGGATTATCCAATTCTTTCTCTTCATCCCACGCAGGGAGAAGGGATTAATCTTTCTCTTCGCCCCGCGAGGGGAGAAGATGCCCTTGGGCAGATGAGGGGTGATGTAAATCAATATTTTCGCGCAGCGAAAATACCCATTAACCTACCCTTCGTGCTTAATCATATCCGCACGCGTATGACCAATGGCTTGAGTTGGGTTTAAACCTTTCGGGCAAACGTCAACACAATTCATAATACCGCGGCAGCGATACAAACTAAACGGATCATCTAAATCTTGCAAGCGTTCAACTTTTCCTGTGTCACGCGAATCAGCAATGAAACGACGCGATTGCAACAATGCAGCCGGGCCTAAGAACTTATCAGGGTTCCACCAAAATGATGGGCATGAGGTTGAACAACACGCACATAAAATACATTCGTATAAACCATCTAACTTCGCGCGATCTTCAGGCGACTGAATGCGTTCACGAGCAGGCGCAGGATCATTATTGATTAAATACGGTTTTACTTTTTCATATTGCTTATAGAATTGCGTCATATCAACAACTAAGTCGCGGATGATTGGCAAGCTTGGCAACGGACGTAGCGTCACTTTATTCGGTAAATCAACCAGTTTCGTAATACACGCTAAACCATTTTTACCGTTGATGTTCATACCATCTGAACCACAGACACCTTCACCGCAAGAACGGCGAAAAGCGAATGAGTCATCGAGCTCATCTTTAATATAATACAAGGCATTCAATAACATTTGGCCTTGCACTTTTTCGACTGGCACATCATATTTTTGCAAATACGGCTTCTTATCCTTTTCAGGATCGAAACGTGAAATGGAAATCTGCATAGTTCGTGATTGTTCGCTCATCGACATAACTCCTAAAATTGATCACGCGCTTCTAACGGAAACGCTTCAATATCTTTGGGTTCCATATTCACGTCACGTTTACCGTAACGACCATCTAAAAATAATACTGAATGTTTGTGCCAGTTCGCATCATCACGTTGGTCAAAGTCGACACGTGAATGCGCACCACGGGTTTCTGTACGTGTTGAAGCACATTTAGCCGTGGTATAAGCGACATCCAATTGATTACGCAATTCTAAAGCTTCAGTTAATGCCGTGTTAAACACTTTAGAGTGATCTTTGATTTCTAAATTGTCACCACACTCACGCAAATGCTCAATTTTCTCAAGGCCTTCTTCCATCGGTTTTCCATCACGGAACACACTGAAATCAGCTTGCATGGTATCCTGCATTTCTTCACGGATTTTCGTAACAGACTTGCCTGATTTATTATTCATAATCGCTTCAACAGCATTCACACCACGCATGATTTCATCATCATCGACGCTTGGCATTGGCAAGCTACCGGCATCTAACTCTTGCGCGATTTGCATGCCAGCCGAACGACCGAACACGACTAAGTCTAGTAATGAGTTAGTGCCTAAACGGTTAGCGCCGTGTACAGATACACAAGCACATTCACCCGCAGCATAGAAACCTTCAACCACTTGATCATTACCGTCTTCATCTATAGTTATCGCATGACCGTTCATATCCGTTGGAATACCACCCATTAAGTAATGGCAAGTTGGCACAACAGGAATTGGCTCTTTTGTTACATCGACACCAGCAAAGGTTTTAGCTAATTCACTAATACCCGGCAAGCGTTCTTCTAATACCTCAGGGCCTAAGTGATCGAGTTTCAATAACACGTGGTCGCCATTTGGCCCCGCGCCTCGGCCTTCGTTAATTTCTTTGATTGAACAACGTGACACGACATCACGACAATCTAAATCTTTTAAGTTCGGTGAATAACGTTCCATATAACGTTCACCGTCTTTATTTAATAAGTACCCACCTTCACCGCGAGCACCCTCGGTAATTAAGGTACCGACGCCGGCAATACCGGTTGGATGGAACTGCCAGAACTCCATATCTTGCAATGGCAAGCCTGCACGTAATGTCATGCCTAAACCATCGCCTGTGTTCATACGCGCATTGGTTGTGGTTTTAAAGATACGCCCCGCACCACCAGTTGCAAAAATAGTCGCGCGCGCTTTAAAGAACACGATCTCACCGGTTTCGATGCACATAGCCGTTACGCCGGCAACACCGCCGCTTTTACTGCGCACGATATCAATCGCGAACCATTCAGCAAAAAACACAGTGCCGTGTTTTAAATTTTGTTGATACAAAGTGTGTAACAACGCGTGACCGGTTCTATCGGCTGCAGCACAAGCACGGTTAACAGGTTTTTCACCAAAATTACTGGTGTGACCACCGAACGGACGTTGATAAATTTTACCTTCGTCAGTACGCGAGAATGGCAAACCCCAATGTTCTAATTCAATAATAGAAGGTACAGCTTGTTGACACATATATTCAATCGCGTTTTGGTCACCCATAAAATCGCTACCGAACACACTGTCATACATGTGCCATTGCCACTTGTCTTCTGTGACATTACCTAATGAAGCACTAATACCACCCTGCGCTGACACCGTGTGTGAACGCGTTGGAAATACTTTACAAATCACGGCTGTTTTTTTGCCGCCTTGTGAAACTTGCAATGCAGCGCGTAAACCCGCACCGCCGCCACCGACTACAATGGCATCAAATTCTTGTGTCGCAATCGTCATACTCTATACTCCCCAAAAAATCATAACGCCCCAAATGAGCGAAGCGAACAATACTAGTAACACCACAATCAAAAATAAGAAACGTAAACGAATCGAATCAATGTAATCAGTTGCGATAGTCCAAACACCAACCCACGCATGAGCCAGCAAGCTAATTAAAAAAATCAAACTGAATACACGCATCCAGTCATTTTGAAATAACAATAACCATTCGTGATGCTGTAAATTAGGATGTACAACAAAGTAAATTACCATCGCAATAATATAAGCGGCGACAATAACAGCTGAAACGCGTTGAATTAACCAATCACGTAAACCGTTGCGGGTTAAACTCGTTACACTCTTTACCATATCCATACTCCCGCTAATACGATTAACACAATCGACACGATGATGATAATTATCGAACCGGCACGACCACCTTGCTTACTTTCGCCAATACCTGAATCCATGAATAAGTGACGGATACCTGCGACTAAATGATAAGCCAATGCTGACAAAAATACCCAACCGAAAAATTTCATCACCGGCGATGCAAAAAAGTGCCCGACGCAATGAAAACCTTCAGGCGTTGCTAACGAGCGCTCAAGTGCCCACAACATGAAAGGAATTAAAATAAAAAGTAATAAGCCCGATAGACGGTGCACGATAGAAGTCAGAGCAGTAATAGGAAAACGGATTTGCGTTAAGTTTAAAAAGACAGGTCGACCAGGTCGTTGCAGTTTCTTATGCAAGATGCACTCCTCGTTAAAGTTTCGCCAAATCGCAGGCCCGGATCTAATGATGCCCTTTGGCTGCGATGCGGCGAATTATACAGTGGATCGGGTGGGTTGGGTAGTGCTTTGCGTAACTGAGTTGGCGAAAGTATTGATTGAAAAGGAAGGGGATTCAAAGTAGCGTCAAATCACTGCGTATGTTAAATCAATTAACATACGCATATTTCTCCACATCTAGAATCCTCACTGCTAGTAATAGGAAGCTAATCGTCTTTGCTGATTAACCCTTTCTCTAACCCGAGTCATGAAGACAATGTTGTTGGAAGAGCTTCTAAGAAATGCTGGATAATAATTTGATCAAATGGTGCTGCAAATTCCTTCACAAACTGAAGGAAATCAACCTGAGCAGAATGGTCGGCTTTATCGGAGATAACGCGAACAACTATATAGGGGATGCTATGCTCATAACAGACTTGTCCAACAGCGCCACTTTCCATATCAACACATTTTAAATCTAAAGTTGGCAGCAAATTAACCGCTCTCACTAACTCACTTCCCGTATTAACATCGCTAATAAACTGGTCACCCGTAGCAATAGTCCCCGACACCATTTTAGGAAGAGCAGAAATCTTAAATTGCTGCAATTTAGCTCTTAGCAACGCTGTTGAACTGTTAATTGTTTCCAGGGCCGCTTCTACGGCTGTATCAGCCGTTGCTTTCAAAACAGTATGCGTTGAAAAGTATGACTGATCTGTCAATGGGATAACAAATCTTCCAAACAAACCTGGTGTATTCATATCATGCTGCATAGTTTCATTGGCAACCACAACATCACCTACATTTAAATCAGATGAAACTGCCCCAGCCACTCCCGTGAAAATAATTGCGTCCACTTTGAAATGGTCAATCAGTGTCGTAGCTGTACTTGCAGAAGCGACTTTACCCCAGCGAGAAAAAACCAAAACTACCTCATGCCCCTCTTTCGCCCCAACGTGATATTGGCGCTGCCCAATTGTTACGCTCCTCTGCCACTGCATATCACGCCATTTATGAATACCTTCGATTTCTTCTATCATTGCACCAATAATGCCAATTCTCATACTGTTTTCTCCGAAAATTTAAAGGGATTGTAACTAATGTCATAATCATAATTATCAATTTTTTCACTCTTTTTAAGAAAAGAAACAATCAATTGGGCAGGTATGACAAAAATAAACGCGTAGATGATTTCTAAAATATAAGCGTCAACAAATACTTTAGCTGTAAACACAGCGCCGTAAAAAGGCAGGAACGCAATTAAAATGGTGACCACTATCAAAATAAATTCGGAAATACACGTCGACAAAATACTTCGAACCCAAAACACTTTGCCCTTTGTCCAAACTTTCCATTTAGATATGAAATATACATTCAGCAGTCCCGCTATTGCATTTGAAATGATACCCCCGGCAACAAACAACCACATGTTATCTAACACTGCATGAAAATGGGAAATATCAACACCAGAAGAATGAAAAGGCTTTAAACTTAAGTCAAATAAAATTAATCCAGCAAAAAGTGCCTCTGACAACAAGCCAAGCCATACCACTTTCATGGCCGTATTCCAACCATATACCTCAGAAATTATATCGCCAAGAATATACGTTATTGGAAATATAATCGTTGCACCTGACTCCAAAAAACCAAAGAAACTTGAAAAATTATAGGCAACAGTATCGGCTGCCACGCTCGCAGCAACATATAACATAACTAACAACAAAACGTATTTGCTATTTAGTTGAAATTTTTGATTCATTTATTATTCCTTCAGTTGAAATAAGGAAACACATAATTTTTCATAGCTAACCTTCATATCACTTATATTTTTATGATCAATATTTTTCAACATTGCATCACCAGCGAGAAGAACCCCCAATTTCATAGCGTCGACTGGATGAAATTTTGCAATAATAGAAGGGTCGATAGAAAGCTCTTCAATAGTACATTTTCTCACATCCAGCCTATTTAATACACGGTATAAAATTTGAGATGGCTTTTGTGCATCATAAAGATCATCAACTGCCTCAATCTTGCAAGGATATCTATTTTTCATTGAGGTGGTGAAATAAAAAAATCCTTGTTTAACTTTCTCAACAATATCTAGCATTATTTTAACCCCTTAAAAATTAACATAATTAGCCACTACTTCCCCAATTATTTTTATTTTTTTCGAGTCTTCTATAGGTCTATAAAATTCTTCATTGATAACAGAAAATATTTTTCTATTATTCGTCATTTCAAATTTTCTTATTAAAATAGTACTATATTCTTCCGCATAGATAACCACGTATGTATTGTTCACTGGTTTCAGGTTAGGATTCCATTGAAAAAACACAATGCTATTAACTGGAATACAGGGTGACATAGATGGCTCACTGACTATCATTGCATAAACACTGCTGAGCGCACTTCTGATAGGAGCATACTGTTGCCCATCTCCCTCAGGCTCTACAAGATTTTTTAAGGAATCTATTATTTCATTCGGAGTGATAACTGAAACTATCTGATAATCTGTAAATAATTTATATCGAGGGTCATCATCCAAAAATATAATCCCCTCGCCTGTCACAAGCCATTTCGGATTTACACCTAGCACACTGGCAATATCGAAAGTAAAACGAGAGTTTTTGGCATTATTTTCGCAAAGGAAGTTAATAACTTGAGGCTTGACATTAATTAATCTTGCCAAGTCCGCTTGCTTTGTACCTGTGGCCTGCAAAAGATATTTGATTCGCTCTGAAAGTGTTTCCATTCGCCCATGATACAACAATTATTTAAATTGTCAAAAAACAACCATCTAATACAATAAAATTATTTTTTTATCAAAAAAACTTGATAAAAATCAAATTTAGTCGTAAGCTTATTCATACAGGCCATAACTGCCAAATAATAATCAAACTGGCTTGAAAAATGAAGGGAACAATCAAATAAAGACCATCAGGAATTTTTAAACATCAAGGAGCAAGTTATGAATAAAGCAAAAGATAGTGTGATGAAAACATTCAACGATGACATTAAGCCTAAGTTTAAACCCGGAAATACACCCTCTGTACGGTTGGGTAATGAAGAGTTAAACGCGAATATTCCTTGGGGGCAAATATTACAATCGATCCTTCCAAGGTATCCTTTAGACATATTGGCTGAAAAGCTTAATACTTCAACCAGTGCGCTCAAAGCACTGCAGAATAACGATATCAGCTCTCTGGACTTTAGAACTGGTGCGAAATTATTAGCAGTACATTGTTGTGTGTTTCCGGCTCTGTATGCCTAAAAACCTAAGTACAAAGGCAGGCTGGGAATTGAACACTTGCCTTTTACTCCCCTCGTCAGAAACGATTAATAAAGTGGCTTTATCTCACCAACACTTAGCCCATTTCTAAAATTCTCATTAAAATCAGCCTACACAATTCTTAACCTGTGTTTTATGGATACTAACTTGTAGTAGCTCAGACTTAATCTGACAGTTCCCGATTTATCCAGC
>TARA_R110000868_G_scaffold177969_4_pt1 | contig 38368 bp, 36 predicted proteins | sample TARA_R110000868 | Tara Oceans TARA_R110000868 (sample SAMEA4397489) | marine metagenome | biome: Polar Biome; feature: [SRF] surface water layer (ENVO:00010504); material: water (ENVO:00002006), including particulate matter (ENVO:01000060) such as... | depth 5 m | reverse complement strand
CACGGAGTGCACGTGCTGCGGTTTGAGTTTCCTTACATGCAGGCCAGGCGTGTTGACGGGCGCAAGCGACCACCCAACCCTATGCCAGCTTTGCAGGCCCATCTACGCGAGCTATGTGAAGGATTGGATGCACCGTTCTTTGTCGGCGGCAAATCAATGGGCGGACGAGTCGCCAGCATGTCAGCCGGCGAGCTAGGCGCGCGGGGCTTTATCTGCTTTGGTTATCCCTTTCATCCGCCGAGCAAGCCGGAAAAAACCCGCATAGCGCATTTGCAGCAGCTGACATGCCCGGGTTTGATTTTGCAGGGTACGCGAGACCCTCTTGGCAAGCCGGAGGAAGTAGCGAGCTATCCGCTCGACTCGAGCCTGCAGTTGCACTGGTTGAATAGCGGGGATCACGATTTTAAGCCGTTGAAGGCCAGCGGCCAGACGCAGCAGCAACTGATTGAGGAGGCCGCTGAACGTGCTGCTGATTTCTGTCGTCAGAACGCCTAGCAAGCCGTTAACAATCTATCTCCTTCGCTCAACGGCTCGCCATCTGTTTGCCCATCAGACGCCCAAAGCGGCCGGCATAATGGCCGCGGACATGGTGCCCCAGCGCCGGCCATTGACGAAGAGCGGCACGTAGAGCACGAACACCACAATGCTGGTGCCTGGCAGCACAAAGGTGCCCATGTTGATGTAGGTACAGCTGCCCATGATGCGCAGGTCGGTGTCATTGGTTACCGCGAAACGCTTGTAGTTGCTGCGCGCGGCGTCGATCTTTGGGTCGCCTGTTGGTGGCTGCGAAGAAGCGCTGCGGCTGGTCGGCAGGTACCCTTTCTCGTTGACCGCCGCAGTGTAGACCACGCCGTCTTTGCCGCCTTTATCCCACTCGTCCAGCAGTGGGCGTATGCGTTCGATAAAGGGGTTGGCCCAGCTGACGTCGTGCTTGGGCGGGTTGGTATTGGCGATCGGCGTGTAGTGCTGATCGAACAGATCTACGCCGCTGGCAGACAGCTGTTCCAGACGACCTTCCAGCTCGCGTCGGCGGGCCATCAACAGCTCTGTTACTGCCTCAAGATGACCTTCGCCAAGGCGGAAACCGGCGAGAGAACGAAGTGCCAAGTTAGTGTTGTCACGTAAAGAGTCTGCCTGGGTAAAGGTGCTCTCCATGTGTTTGCTGATGGTGATACTGAGTTCACGAATTTCGCCGCCGTGTTGCAATGTTTCTGCGTTGGTAGCTGTTAACTCCTCCAGTGCGCTGCTGACCATTAGCAGGTCATCGTTTGTCTGCTGGAAGTCTTCCACCAGGGTGTCAAATTGATCCGCGGCGCTGCTTACTGCGGCGCCGGTTGTTTCGGTTTGTTCAAGCATACCTTGGGTTTGTTGTTCAGCACCGGCCATCGCATCGGTCATCTGTGCCATCAGCTGGCTGATCTGTTCTGCGGCGTTACCTACCTTGAATGACAGGTTGCGCACCTCGTCAGCGACTACGGCGAAGCCCCTGCCTTGCTCACCGGCGCGTGCGGCTTCGATTGCTGCGTTCAGCGCCAGCATGTTGGTCTGAGCGGAGAAGTCCTGAACTGTTTTGAGTATTTCACGTACCTTGCTCGATGTTGCATCCAAAGCATTGATATTGTTCTGAAAACCCGACATGGCATCGTTAATTAACTTCATTTTGTCGCGGGCGTGACCCAGTTGCACCTTCGACTCGCGAGCCATGTCCAGATTGCGCGTGTTGACTGAAGTTACCCCGGTCGCGCGGGACGAAATGTCCTGCAGGGCCATGGTGGTTTGCTCGCTGGCGTGAAAGATAAGCTCTGATAACTGCTGCTGTTGCCCCGCATCGCGGGCGGCTTGTTCGGACAGCAGGCGGCTATTGGCAGACGCGAGAGCCGTACCCAAGCTGTTCTGCTGCAGCTCGAGCATGATGCCCCGCAAGCGGTTGTTCAATTCGGCGAACTGGCGAGAAGATTCTTCTTTGGCGGGCTGGCTGCTGGCGCGCAGGTCAATCTGTTGGCTATTGGTTTTGCTCAAAAGACTACTGATCGAACCACCGGCGCTGCCGCTGGAGGGCAATCCCATCCAGGTCAGCAGCAGGGTGGGGGTCACCATGCCAATGGAAACCCAGAAAAGAATGCCATCACTGACTGAAATCAAGGCGATGAAGAAGAACAGTTCGCAGGCCATTAGGGCAATGCAGCGCGCCACAGGTGATAGGGAGGGGGCGGATGCGACTTTGTCATTGCGGTTGGCGGACAAAGAGGTGGCGGAATAATCGTTGGGCATGATTGGCTCGCTGCGGTGTTATTTTTATTGAGCAGTTCTGTGTGAGCAGACTGTCACAAAATGAGACTTTGGTCTCGTTATAAACACAGTATCGGCAGGTGTAGCAGAAACCAATAGGCCATTTACGCCAATTTTGGCGTCATTTTTCAGCTTTTCTGTAAGTTACTGTAGCTGCTTACTGGCTTCAGTGAGCCAGAGAGGGCAGCCACAGAGACAAGCTGGGAAACAGAACCAGCAAGAGAGTGGCAAATAGCAGGATCATAATAAAGGGAGGCGTGCCCTTGATGACATCAAAGTAAGGGCGCCTGAAGATGGCCATAGCGGTAAAAATGTCGCAACCAAAGGGCGGTGTTGCTGAACCAATGGCGGCTTGCAGAGTAACGATGACGCCAACATGAATAGGATCCAAGCCGGAGGCTTCGACCGCTGGCTTGAACAGTGGAGTAAGAATCAAAATAACAACGATGGGGTCAACAAACATGCAGCCGACAAAGAAGGATACTGCAATCAGCCCTAATACCAGGGTGGGGCTGTCGCCAATGCTGGCGATGACTGGGTCCAGGATGGCCTGAGGAATGCCGGCAAAGGAAATGGTGTAGGTAAAGGCGTTACCAGCTGCGACCAGAATGAATACTACGGCGGTGATCAGGCCGGTTGAAAGTGCCACGTCCCAAAGTTCTTTCACTTTCACTGCGCGCAGTATGATGACTTCAAGAATCAGCGCGTAGAGCACCGCGATGGCTGCTGCTTCAGTTGGGCTGAAAATACCGCCATAAATACCGCCAACTACCACTAACGGGAAACCTAAGGGTAATAGTGCTTTTTTTAGCGCTTCCCAGCGCATTGCCCAGCCGACGCGCTCTTCTGGTTCTATGCCCATTCGGATCGAACTGATCCAGCAATACGCTGAAAACAGTACCAAAATCAGTAAGCCGGGCAGGATGCCGGCAATAAACAGGTCGCCGATGGAGGCGCCCGAAACCACCCCGTAAATGATCATGCCGATACTGGGGGGAATCAATAGGGCGATGTCGCTGGCGTTGATGATTAGCGCGATACTGAAAGCGTCGGAGTAGCCTTTCTCCAGCAGCTTGGGACGCATCGGACCACCCATTGCCACCACGGTAGCCTGAGTGGAGCCAGAGACTGCGCCAAACAGCGTGCAGCTGGCTGCGGTGGTGATTGGCAAGCCGCCGCGTAAGTGGCCAACGAAGCTCTGTACCAAATCAAGCAGGCGTTGTGAGGTATGTCCACGGGTCATCACATCCGCAGCAAATATGAATAGCGGCACTGCGGCCAATGCCCACGACTGCACGCCACTGATCATCTGGCCCATGAGCAGCCCGACATTTCCCATGTCGATCACCAAAAACAGCAGCATTAAACTGGCCACCAGCAGCGGCACCATCATCGGGAAGCCCAGCATCAGCAGCACGAACATGGTTATAACGGTCAGAGTCAGCATGCAGGGTCCAGTAACTAGCGGTTAGATGGCGCCATCATCAGGAACGGCGTCGTACTCTTCCTTCTCATTGAAGGAACGGTAAATGTCTCGAGAGGTAAGGTTGCGGATGGCGGTCAGCCAATACTGGATGCCCGCCAGTGCGAATCCGATGGGAGCTGCTAGATAGGGTATCCACAGTGGGATCTGCAGTGCCGATGAGGTGCGGCCGCGACTGTGAATCGAACTGACGTACTCCCAGGCGTACCAAGCGAAATAGAACATCAAAGCGCCAGTGAGCAAGCTGATGAATACCAGCAAGGCCTTTCGCGGCCAGCCGCTGAGCTGGTCGTAGAAGGCTGACATACAGATATGCCTTGCGCGGCGCACGCCGTAGCCGAGGCCAGCGAAGGTCATGATGATGAGACTGATCTGCGTTAACTCGACTTGGCCGGTCAGGCCATTACCGAACAGCTGGCGACCCAATACATGGATGATCAGCAGCCCCGCAAGAAACAGCACGCTGGCTCCTAGTATGGTTTTTTCGATGTGTTCCGACGTGCGATCCAAGGTGCGCAGCGCTTTGCTGAGCAATGCCGTTGGAGAGTGTCTGGCCGACGTGTCGCCAGGCTCGGGCATCGAGCTGTCCTCTGCTTGGCCTGTTTAGTCAGGCTCTGACCATCGCGCTTTGCAACACGCTCTGGCTTGAATTTGTGTACGTGGATCGACGCTGTAGTCAGCTCGTGAGTGAGCTGCCCAATTCCGATCTCTTTTTGAACATACCTTATCCAAAGCGGTTTTGCACGGCTGGACATACGCCGGTCGTATGTTAGGGTTATTTAGCTAACCAGAACAATTTATAAGGAGCGTTCCATGAATTGGCGTAATGGATGTATTGGTGCAGCAGCGGTTTTGCTGGCCGCTTGCGGGTCCGACGAAGAGCCGACCGCAAATACCTCAGCACCTGAGGCAGACGCAGAAGAAACCACCGCAGCAGCAGAACCAGAAACTTGGGGCTTTGCGCTGGAGGAAATCGAAGGTAGCGTCCAGTACGAGTACGGCGCTAAATTTGCCGAACTGATCAATGAGAAAACCGATGGCGAGGTGGAGGTGAAACTCTACACTTATGGCCAGTTGGGCGGTTTGACCGACATCTATGACCAAGTGCAGTCTGGTGCGGTGCAGTTTGCTTTTGGTTCTGGTTTTCTTGGTGGCACTGTCCCTGAGTCGCAGTTGTTCAGCCTTAACTTTGTGCTGACCGATAACGAAAAAACCAATGCTGAAATTCTCAACGCACCTGAGTTCCGTAAGAACGAAGATCTGGTCGCCTCTTTCCGTGAGCGTGATCTGCAGCCATTGGCGATTGTGCCCGAAGGCTGGCAGGTATGGAGTGCCAACAAAGAAGTGCGTTCACCGGCCGACCTTGACGGTCTAGCGTTGCGTACCATGGACAATCGCCTGTTGCGCGAAACCTACAGTGCCTACGGCGCTGATCCGACCACCATGGAGTACGGTGAGTTGTTCAGCGGCATGCAACTGGGTCAGCTTGACGGCAATATCCAGCCAGTATTTGCCCATCAAGAAATGGACTTTTACAAGGTGCAGGATTATCTCATCTTCGCTAACCAGGCTGAGTTCATTGCCACATTTATGGCTAATAGCCCTTGGTATGACGGTCTGAGCCAAGAGCGTAAGGACGTCATCGAAGAAGTGGTAACCGAGCTGGTGCCATACACCCACGATGTTCAAACGCGTTTAAATACCGAGCGCTTGGATATCATCACCGAGAACAGCGATATCAAGCTGGTTTATCTTACTCCTGAAGAGCGTGCAGCCTTCCGTGAGCTTAGCTTGCCAGTGCGTGATGTGTTCTCTGAGATGGTCGGTGAGCGTGGTACGCGTTTGATGAACGCACTGCTTGAGCAAGTCGAGAAAGCAGAAGCGGGTAAGGCTGGTGCAGCTAAAGCTGAGCCAGCAGCTGAGCAGCCAGAGGCTGAGGCTGAAGAGCCAGCCATGGATGACGCTGCCTAATAAGCAGAAGACTCCAAGGTAGGTGCAATAGCTGTAAGTTATTGCAGAAAAACCCGGATCGGCGTGAGCTGATCCGGGTTTTTTGTGGTCGGAACTATGGCAAGTACTCCAGTTAACCACCCGAACGGAGAACACCATGAGCAAGACAGTCAACACGATTGAGCCAAGCACAGGTGAGAAAATTGCCGAATACCAGCTGCTGAGCGAAGAGCAGGCCGGCGCCGCGATTGATCGCGCAGACGCGGCCTTTCAGACATGGCGGCTGGAAAGCCTCGCCAACCGAGGCAAAATTTTAAATAAAATGGCTGATCTGATTGAACAGAACAGCGATGAGCTGGCCCAGCTGATGACACGTGAGATGGGTAAGCCGATTGAGCAAGGCGGGCAAGAATGCCAGCTGTGCGCTGCTATCTGTCGGTACTCTGCGGAGCAAGGGCCCGACCAGCTGAAAGACGAGACGCGGCCTCTGGAAGGCGGGCGAGCCTTGATCACTTATCAGCCCATTGGTGTGATTCTGGGTATTCAGCCGTGGAACTTCCCGCTGTATCAGGTTATTCGTTACAGCGCCTGCAACATTATGGCGGGCAACACGACGGTGCTTAAGCACGCCAGCAATGTATTTGGCATGGCGCAGAAGATTGAGCAGCTTTATCTAGAAGCAGGTTTGCCTAAAGGCGTATTCCAATCATTGCTACTCGATGGCGCCAGTGCCGGCAAATTGGTCGAGCACCCCAAGGTGCGCGGTGTCACCTTTACTGGCAGCGACAACACCGGTAAGAAGATCGCGCAGGCCGCAGGCAAAGTGGTCAAGAAGACGGTATTGGAGTTGGGCAGCAACGATGCCTATGTGGTGCTATCCGATGCGGACATCGCGCTGGCAGTGAAAACCTGTGTGCAAGGGCGCGTGGTCAATAACGGTGAAACCTGCGTATCGGCCAAACGCTTTGTGGTGTCGGCAGACGTTTACGATGAGTTTCGCGAACAGTTTGTGAAGCAGATGGCGGCGATCAAAACCGGCGATCCAACGCAGAAGGGCACGCAGCTGGGGCCGATTGCCCGTAAAGACCTGCGCGACACCCTACACGAGCAGGTGGAAGAATCGGTTCGTAAGGGCGCCACAATCAGTACCGGTGGCAAAATCCCGGAAGGTGCGGGCTTCTATTACCCAGCTACCGTGCTTGAAAACGTCAAGCCGGGGATGCCTGCCTACGATGGTGAGCTGTTTGGTCCGGTGGCTTCGTTGATTAAAGCGAAGGACGACGAAGACGCTATGCGCATTGCTAACGACTCACGTTACGGACTGGGTGGGGGTATTTTCTCACGTAACGAAGATCGGGCGATTGAGTTAGCTCGCCTGCATTTCGATACCGGCATGGTGAATATCAACGGCTACGGCCTGGCTCATCCGCATCTGCCTTTTGGCGGTGTAAAAGACAGTGGCTATGGTCGCGAACATGGCGGTTTTGGTATTCGGGAGTTCGTTAACATTAAAGCGGTGATGATCACTCACCAGTAAATCATTCGCCGCTCTGTGGTCTTTCACCGCAGGGCGGCGTTTCTATTTTAAGTGTAGGGTTAGCTCCCTACGCTTTATCGGTGTTCTCGGCGCCGCTCGGCGCAAACCCCGTGCTTTCATCCTCGTTAGCGAATCAGTAGCATAACGCCCATTCCTTAGTGAACCGGATACCGATATGAGCCAAGTTGATCGTGCTGCCGTAGAGCAAGCTATCGCCCAATACCAAGACCCTTACCTGAAAATTGACTTGATCAGCAGCGGTTGTCTGCGGCAGTTGGATATTGAAGGTAGTGTGGTTAGCGCCGAACTGGTGCTGGGCTATGCGGCTGGTTCCATCGTCGGCGGTATAGCGCACATGATTCAGACTGCGGTCGAGAATCTGGACGAAGTCAGCGAAGCGCATATAAAGGTACGTTGTGAAGTGATTGCTGGCGAGTTGCAGGGCAAGGTGCCGGCGCTGGCTAAGGTCAAAAATATAATTGCCGTAGCCTCGGGTAAAGGCGGTGTGGGCAAGTCCACTACCGCCGCCAACCTCGCGCTGGCTTTGTCGCGCGAGGGCGCCAAGGTTGGTGTCTTGGATGCTGATATCTACGGCCCTAGCATGGGCATGATGCTGGGGCTGCCCGAAGGCACTCGCCCCGAGGTACACGACAATAAGTGGTTCATACCGCCGCGTGCACACGGCTTGCAAGTTATGTCGATGGCCTTTCTGGTTGATGAAAATACTCCGGTAGTTTGGCGTGGGCCCATGGTTTCTGGCGCGTTGATGCAGTTGTTGACCCAATCCGCCTGGGATGAGCTGGACTATCTAGTGGTCGATATGCCGCCGGGCACCGGCGATATTCAGCTGACGCTCGCTCAGAAAGTCCCGGTCACCGGCGCTGTTATCGTGACAACCCCGCAGGATCTCGCACTGCTGGACGCCAAAAAGGGTATCGGCATGTTCGAGAAGGTGAATATTCCGGTGCTGGGCGTGGTCGAGAACATGGCGATTCACATTTGCTCCAATTGCGGTCATGCCGAACATTTGTTTGGCGAAGGCGGCGGAGAGCGTCTGGCTGAGGAGTATGGAGTTGATCTGCTGGCTTCCATGCCCTTGTCGATGATGATTCGGGAGCAGGCCGATAGCGGTAAACCGACGGTGATTGCTGAACCAGAATGCCAGATCAGTATGATCTATCAGGATATGGCTCGACATGTGGGCGCGCGCATCACTCAGCAGGCGGGCGCGCAGGGGATGCCAGAGATCAGCATCAGCGATGACTGATCGCGGTCTTTTGTAAGTACCCATAAACCGGTAACATGCAGGCTCTTTTTCGACCAGTTCAGGAAACATCATGAGCATCAAAGCCGACCGTTGGATCCGCAGAATGTCCCAAGAACACGGGATGATCGAACCTTTTGTTGAGCGCCAGGTGCGCGGTGATGAGGGCGATCGGGTGATATCTTATGGTGTTTCCAGCTACGGCTACGATGTGCGCTGCGCTGATGAGTTTAAAGTTTTCACCAACATCCACTCCGCTACCGTCGATCCCAAGAACTTCGATGAGAAGAGCTTTGTGGACGTAAAAGGCGATGTTTGCATTATTCCACCTAACTCTTTTGCTCTGGCCCGCACTGTTGAGTACTTCCGTATTCCGCGTGATGTTCTGACCATCTGCCTGGGCAAGAGCACTTATGCGCGCTGTGGCATTATCGTCAACGTCACGCCGCTGGAGCCTGAGTGGGAAGGGCACGTGACGTTGGAATTCTCCAACACCACCACCTTGCCGGCAAAGATCTACGCTAATGAAGGCGTGGCGCAGATGCTGTTCTTCGAATCCGATGAGTCTTGTGAAGTCTCCTATCGCGATCGTGGTGGTAAGTATCAAGGGCAGCGTGGTGTGACCTTGCCGCGGGCTTGATGGACTTTTGCGACAAAACTAAAACCGGCCATTGGCCGGTTTTTTTGTGGTCACTTTAATGTGATGGCAATTGCAGCGTTGCGCCACGCAGTAAAAAGCCAATCAGAGAGGCGTTGTCGTGGAACAACGCACCTCGATTGGCTTAATGCTATTACATCAGCTGATGTGCGCCACGGGAGGGCGCCGAGTATGGCCTTACAACGTTTTGGATACTGAGAAAGTGAAGTTCGAGTCGCAAGAGTCGGAACTGGTGTAGGCGCAGTCGTCACCCAAGTCGGTGTCGCTATACATCAGGTTAAGGTCAAGACCAAGAACCGTTTTGCCAATGCTGACAGCCCAGTCGCCGTACTCCTCGTCACCGCTGACGCCATCCAATGGATCCTTAGTGTCGGTCAGGCCGTAGTGCAGGCCCAGGCCCATATCCCAAGGCAGTGCGAAGCCATAATCAATATAGGTGTAGAGCGCGCTGCCTGGGTCATAAGCATATTTGGCGCCGAGTACAAAGCCATACAAACTCACGCTGGCGAGAGCTTCTTGTACGTCGATTGAGCTGTTGCCAGGATAAGTGTAAGTAGCCCATTGCAGGTCGTAACCGATATCGTCGGTAATAGCGCCGCCGTAGCCAGCGTAATAGTCAAATTCGACGCTGGAGCCACCGAAGTCCTCGGAGTCTACGTTAGAAGCCCAGGCACCAATATACAGGCCGCTTTCGTGAGCGATGTCCAGGCTGCCTTGTACTGCGCCAGCGCCATCAGTTTGTGACTGACCGCGCCAGATGTAATCAGTGGCAAGCGTCGCAGTCATGCTGGTGTCAAATTCGCCGAGGGCTGTATCGAACGCTTCAGCGTGTGCCATGTTGGCAAAAGACAAGGTGCTGGCGGTAGCAACGGCAACTGCAAGTTTCTTCATCATCGCGTGTTTCCCCAAATGTTTTGATTAAATGCGTTGGCAGTCCTCACATAGCATTTTGCTTGCCATCTTTTTAAATTCTTTTATTTTCAGTTGGTTATATGTTTTTTTAACAATGTTAAGTGGTTTTTTTGCGAGTGTGTGCTGTGCGCTTGCACTGTCGGGGTGCGCCAAAAACTGCCAATGACGCAAAGCGTGGCAGCGCAATGGCGCACTAATGGCCATATCGGAGCGTGGGGTTTTTTCTGGGGGGAAGACTGTGGGTAATACGACGATCTATTCGCTGGCCAAGGCCACCAACTGCTTGTGGCGGCGATAGCGCGCCAAACGATCAACCAGCGATTCGGGCAAAACCGTAGCCTCTGCGAAACCGGCGCGCAGGTAAAATGCGCTGAGCTCTGGGGCACAGAATAACCAGATGGGGCCGGTATATTGATTTCTAATTTGTGCTAGCAAAGAAGTGGCGTAGCCGCGCGTTCTGGACTGCGGAGCTACCAGCAGACTGGTTAGCCAGTGGCCGTTGGAAACAGGTTGCAGGCAGAGGCTACAGACGATCTGCCCATGCTCTTCACCCACCCACACAAGGTGCTGACTGTTGGCTTTGGTACCGCGTTGATGTTGGCGGTAGAAGCGGTTGACCAGTGGGTAGCGGTCGCTTGCTAATTGGCTGGTGCTGAGTGGCATGCTGGGTCTGGTCGCCGCGCGCTGGAAGATGAGTCACGCGCTATTGTCTCATACCGGCTCAATGCCTGGAATGTGGCGGGCTAGTCCGGCGATACTTGCTCAACAACATGGTGCCGATCAGCATCAGCAGAAAAATACCGAAAAGCGCTTGACCCAGAACGGCTGCTGTTGCGCCAAAGCCACCAAAAGTAAATACCGCAGCGGCGGTTGTCATGACGAAAAACGCGATTGCCCAGTTAAGCAAGGGGTGCCTCCTGAAGTGTGCGGTGCTACCGGACTGGCTACTCATACACTCGATCGCGCCGGGCAGGGTGGCTTCCTTTATGTGGAAGTAGATAGCCGGCTTTTGCTCCATGTTCATGTGTTGTCGTCCGTAATCGAAAGTAAAAGTGCGGTGGAGGTCCAGTAGAAAAAATTAAGCAAAAAAGTAGTGGTTTACAGACGCAGTGTTGGGCCGCGATCTGTAACAACACTGGTAGTTGCCCAGCGTGGCTCGTCCAGTGCAGACATGCGCCCTACCTTCAACTCGCTAGCGTTGATAGCGCGTACACCGGGCGTGTTGCGTGCTGTCGCGATGGCAACACGCTTGTCATTGGTGTGCAATACATTGCCACTTAAGTTCACTACGCCGTCCTGTGCTGCCACCCGAATGCTTATACCGTCCGTGTTACCATCCCACTGCAAACGAGACTGCAGAGTGGCCGTGAGAATGCGGTCATCATCAAAGGGTTGGCTCTGATCCTTGCGTTGCTCTGTGGGCATAGGACGGCTTTTGCTGTCGCTATCTTCCGCGTGAGCGGTAAGAGGCAGCAAACTAGCGAAGCTGATTGAGAGTGCAAGCAGAGCCGTGCGGTTGATGCTGTGCATGGGATCAATCTCCATTCAATGTCCGTATCAAGGCCGGCGATTTGGGCCATGACTTATTCATAGTGAGACAGAGCAACAGCTGTGCCAGTTATTTTTATAATTAAAATCCTTTATAATCAATAAGTTGAAAATATTTGTTGCGTGAGCCAAAGTGCAAGTTGCAAGATTGCCGCATTGGCGTCATGCAACTTGCACGAATACGCATTGACTAATACCTCATATCAAGTCTGGAGCAGACGAAAAAATGGAAGCAGCACAGACCAAAGGGCGGATTTTGTTGGTGGACGATGAGCCAGCAATCCTTAGAACCTTTCGTTATTGTCTTGAGGATGAGGGGTATCATGTTGCTACCGCAGCTACGGCTTTGCAGGCTGAGTCTGTGTTACACACCCAAGTATTCGACCTGTGCTTTCTCGATCTGCGCCTGGGTGAGGACAACGGTCTGGATGTGATGGCGAAGATGCGCGTAATAGCGCCATGGATGCGCGTAGTGATAGTCACCGCACATTCCGCAGTAGATACCGCCGTTGATGCTATGCAGGCCGGCGCCTCTGACTATCTAGTCAAGCCCTGCAGCCCAGACCAATTGCGTATGGCGGCGACCAAACAGCTTGAAATGCGACAGATGGCGGCGCGTCTGGAAGTACTGGAGGGCGAAGTAAAGCAAACGCACGCCAAGGTCGATTCACAAAGCCCAGCGATGATGGCGGTTTTGGAAACGGCGCGGCAGGTAGCGGTGACGGATGCCAATATTTTGATTCTGGGCGAGTCGGGTACCGGAAAAGGAGAGTTGTCTCGGGTTATTCATGGTTGGAGTAAGCGCGCCAAGAAAGGGTGCGTGACCATCAATTGCCCTTCGCTCACTGCTGAGCTGATGGAAAGCGAGCTGTTTGGTCACAGTAAGGGCGCCTTCACTGGGGCTAGTGAGAATACCCTAGGTCGAGTTAACCAAGCCGATGGTGGCACGCTTTTTCTTGATGAAATTGGCGACTTTCCACTGACTTTGCAGCCTAAGCTGTTACGTTTCATTCAAGATAAAGAATACGAGCGCGTTGGCGACCCGGTCACCCGCCGCGCCGATGTGCGTATTCTCGCAGCAACCAATCTGGATTTGGGCGAAATGGTCAAAAGTGGCCGCTTCCGCGAAGACCTACTCTACCGCTTGAACGTCATTACCTTGATGTTGCCGCCGCTGCGCGAACGACATGACGATATTATGACCCTGGCGGAACGCTTTCTAGCCAGTTTTGTAAAGGATTATGCTCGCCCAGCCACTGGCTTCAGCGGCGAGGCCCGAGACGCTATGTTGAGTTACAACTGGCCAGGTAATATCCGTGAGCTGCGCAACGTAATTGAGCGTGCCAGCATCATTTGTGGTGAAGAGCTGGTGCAAGTTGCTCACTTAGGGCTAAGTGCTGCTGAAGCCAACAGCGGCGCGCCCCGGGTCGGTTCCGAGCTGAGCCTTGAAGAGCTTGAGAAAGCCCACATTGCTGGGGTACTGGGCTCCAGCTCGACGCTCGACCAAGCCGCCAAGACGCTAGGCATTGATGCTTCTACGCTTTATCGCAAAAGGAAGCAGCTCGGGTTATGAAGCTACGCACGCAACTGTTTCTTAGCAGCAGCGCACTGATTACCGTAGCGCTGGTGGGGTTGGTGGTGGGCATGTTTGGCGTGCTGAGTCTGACTCAGTCGCAAAAACTGTCGATGACCAGCACGTTGAACATCATCAAATCAACGTTGGCGATGCGGCAAGAAATAGGCACGCAGGTCACCATGCTGCTGGAAGAAGACCTAAATCGAGAGGAACTCAAAGCGTCGGATGCGCGCTTTAAACGGTCACTCTCAGTCGCCAAAGCGCACGCGGTAGTCGAGTCTGATCGTGTCGCGATGGCGGAGCTGGAAGCCACTTACGCCAGTTACGACGATATCTTGCGGCGCCCAATCACCCTGCGCCGTGAACTGCTGTCCAATGATATCTTCAGTAGCAAGATTTCGATCATGCGGGATCAACTGAACGAAATTCAAAACCGCTACCTTGACAAAGTAGAAAGGGCTGAAGCTGCTGCCCATCAGCGCGCGTGGTTGATTGCAGGTTTGCTTGGCTTGATTGGCCTCGCTGTATTGTTGTTAGGTTTGCTCACGGCGAACAGCATCGCCAGGCGCTTCGCCCAGCCTATTGAAGGCTTGGCGCGGGCGGCCGATCAGATTAGTACCGGTGACTTCAATGTGCTGCTGCCGATATCGCCAGTGTTGGAGATTTCAGCGCTGAGTCGGCGCTTCGGCGCAATGGCTGAAGCGCTGCGTGAATTCAAAAGTAGCGACGTGAATGCCCTGCAAGGCGAACAACGCCGTTTGCAGGCGGTGCTCGACAGCATTGATGATGGTCTTTTGATTCTGGATCAGGATGGTGAAGTCGAGCACTTTAACCCGGTAGCACGCCGCCAACTGGATTGGGACTCGCGCGAGCTAGGGCAAAGCTTGGGTGTCGCTATGGGCCGGCCTGAGTTGGATGAGCAGGTACGCGATGTTTTAGCCGGCAACCCGCATAGCAGTAGCGAGCAGGAAGATCTGCAAGTTGAAGTGGCGGGCGAAATGCGCCTGTTGGACTACAGCCTGACCCCGGTGCTGCGCACCGATACCTGGGTGCAGGGAGCTGTCATGGTATTACGCGACGTGACGGACGAGCGCGCCTTTGAGCGTGTGCGTCGAGAGTTTGTGTTACGCGCTTCACACGAATTGCGTACTCCGGTTACCGGAATGCATATGGCGTTTTCGCTATTTCAAGAGCGTGCCAGTTTCGCGGAAGGCAGCCGCGAGGCCGATTTACTGATTGTTGTAGACGAAGAAATGCGGCGTCTGGTTGATCTGATCAATGACCTACTGAACTTCTCGCGCTATCAGAACGGCCTGCAGAAATTGGAGCTGACGCCCTGTGATCCTGGCGAATTGGTAGAGCACGCCGCGGCACGCTTCGCGGTGCAGGCACGTGAGTTGAATATCAACCTTGAGGTGGATATACACGACGAGATGCCCCACGCGCGATGGGATCGTCTGCAGATTGAGCGCGTGCTCGATAACCTGCTGGGCAATGCGTTGCGGCATACGCCTACCGATGGCAATGTACGCCTGCAAGCCCGCCGGCAGGGCGAACGTATTCTATTGAGTGTGGAAGACAACGGCGAAGGTATCGCTTTCAGTCAGCAGGGCCGTGTGTTTGAGCCATTTGTGCAGGTAGGCGGCAAAAAAGGCGGTGCTGGCTTGGGGCTGGCGTTGTGCAGAGAAATTGTGCAACTGCACGGTGGTCATATCGGCGTGCAGTCCAAGCGGGGGCATGGCGCGCAGTTCTACGTGTCGCTGCCCCTTTAACCTTCAACGTGCTCCGGGTAACTCGCTTGTGTTTAGCGCTTACCCATCGAACGCCGTGTATTGCGCGGCGGCATACCAATACGCTGCTCGTGCTGGTCGCCAGTCTTGCCTTTCTTTGGCGTATCGCCCTTGCGCGAATTGGCGCTGGCAGCGGCGGCAAACAGTGAACCCAGCCCCGGCAACGCCTTGGACTCTGTGGCGGTCTCCGCTACTGGCGCGGATATGTTGTCGTTGTTGGCTTGCTCGGTCATAGTTCGCTCGGTTGTGCATGGGAAAAGGTCGGCAAGTATACTGATTTCCTCCTCGAGTCCTAAGCGATTTGTCTGATTTTTGTACAGTAGGAGCTTCATGCCCATACTCACTCCGATCCCCCATGCGGGTGTCGAAACCCTTAGCTTACGTCAACTGGATGAGCTTAACGCCGTGCCCAAAGGCACTAGTTTCAAGGCATTCAAACGTTGTGAAGCGCAATTGCAGCAAGGGCATGACTACTTCTATCTGCCGGCGGATGAACACAAAGCCTTAATAGACGACCTCAAGGCTTCAGGCCAAATCTATGCCAGTACAGTTCACTTGGTATTGTTGACACGTGAAGGCTATGCGCGCATGAGCTCGAGGTAGCGCTTAGCCCCTAGTGCGAGTGGTCGGTCTTTTACCCATACGATATCAACCCATAGGCATAATTCGTTGCTCACATTCTCAAAGGCTATTTCCACCAATTGCCCTGCACTGAGTAGATGTTGAATCAGTGTTTTTGGCAACCATGCCCATCCCAGACCAGCTTGCACCAGACTTAATGTTGCCAAATGGCTGTCCGTCAGCCAGATTTTTCTGGACAGCGGCATGCGCGTGTCGGCTTTTGTAACGTTACCGCTACCCACCAGGATTTGGCGCATATTCATCAGGTGCTCTTGCCGAATGGGCCCGCCATAGGCTTTGAGTTCTGGATAATTTGGTGCTGCAACGGCTACCAGTAGTTCGCTGCCGAATTCTTGAAAGCGTTCACGTTCGTCGAGGTTTGGTCGCTCAAAGACCAGAGCAATCTGGACTGCACCTTCGTGTAGCAGACGCAGTGCATCTGCTTGCGGCTCCGATCTCACTTCCACTTCCAGCGCCGGGAACTCCTGAGCCAAGGTCGCCAGTGGGCCGTTCCAGGCGGCGGAGAGTAACTCCGGGGCAATGGCGAGTGTCAGGCGTTTTTCCAGCCCCTGGTGCAGTTGCAACGCTTGAGTCTGCAACTCGCGCAGCTGTTGCTGAGCCTGGCGCGCTTTGGGCTCCAGTGCACGTGCGGCCGCGGTAGGGATGGCCTCACGTGCCGAGCGGTCGAACAACTGCATATCCAGCTCGGCTTCCAGCTGGGAGATGCTCATGCTGATCGCGGAGGGCACGCGCTTGAGGCGCCTCGCCGCCGCGGAAAAGGAGCCGCTATCCAGCACTTCGAGGAATACTTTTACGGTTTCGCTAGTGAATGCCATGACTTGTCAGTTTTTCTGATAGAAGGTTTCTTTTTCTATCAGAAATTAAAACATAAAATTCGGGCTGTTCCTCAGTTACCGCTGAGTTATCTGTATCAGTTGTTGGAGTTGTTGATATGCAAGGCGTTAAGCGCAAGCTGGTTTACGTGACCTTTTATGAACTAATCGCTGTAACAGTGGTGACCCTGACCCTATTGGTTTTAGGGCATCCGATGATCAGCGCAGGCGTTGCGTCGATCATTACCTCCATCGTGGCGGTAAGCTGGAACTTGGTGTGGAACACTGCGTTTGAACGCTGGGAGCGCCAGCAGCAACAGCGCTCGCGCACCATAAAGCGCCGCGTGGCCCACGCATTAGGGTTTGAATTGGGATTGCTGGCGACTCTGGTGCCCGCTATGGCGTGGTGGCTGGAGATTTCGCTGTATCACGCTTTGGTATTGGACCTAGGGTTGTTGGTGTTTTTTGTGTGCTACACCTTCGTATTTACTCTGGGGTTCGACAAGGTATTCGGTTTGCCTGCGTCGGCCCAGGCGGCGGCTTAAATAGCCGCTTTATTGCCTTGCCAGCAGCCAAGATTGGATTGTAGGTTGCTTCCAGCCATACAGCGTTGCCGCGACTATCGACCCTGCGCAACCGGTCAGAAACAAACTCTTCGCGATTCAGGGGTTGCGAGAGCGTCTGATACTCGGAGCCAAGGCAGTGCCGAGCTCATTGTTAGCATTCAGCCTAGTAGGCCCAGCCAGCCTGAGACGGCCAAAAGCATTCCCATCAATTGATTGAATCTACGCAGTTGAACAGGCGAGTGCAGCCAGATTCGTGCCCGCACACCCAACCACGCCCAGAGCAACATGCACGGAATCGCTATCAGTAGAAATAGCAGCGCCAACAGCCATGCAGGTGCATGCGCGCTCGCCATGAATACGCTGACGACGGCCAGCGCGACTGTCCACGGTTTGGGATTGATCAGCTGCAGCAGAGCCGCTGCCCAACCGCTCAAGGGACGCTCGCTTTGCGTTCCGGCGTCGATCTCAACCGGTGTGCGCGCAATCTGCCAGCCCAGATAACTCAGCCAGAGCGCTCCACCCAGCCCAAGCATGTGCGCCAATAAAGGGGTTTGCAGCAGGATGCTACCCAGGCCTAGCCCGACCGCGAGTACCAGTGCTGCTGAAGCCAGGCAACCGCCGATGATGATGGGTAACGTGGCGCGCAAGCCGAAGCGCGCGCTACTGCTCATGGCTAGTAAATTGGTGGGGCCGGGGGTGATGGAGGCGACAAAGGCGAACAGCAGAAAAGGTAGCAGGTGAGTCAAGGCAGGTCTCCCGATCGTAATGGATATCGGGAGTCATTGTCGGGGAGTGCTTAAGTTGCGTCTGGAAGGCGCGTGCAGCGTTGCCTATAGCTCGCTGGCGTCAAACCGTAGGCGCGTTTGAACCAGCGCCCCAAATGGCTTTGATCGGCAAAGCCCAACCCTACAGCCACGAAGGCGGGCGTCTCGCCCGCCGCCAAGCGTCGGCGTGCTTGAGCCAGCCGCAGTTGGACCAGATAAGCATGCGGCGCCAGTCCGAACGCAGCTTTGAAAGCACGGTGCATACGAAAACGGTCAACTCCGGCTTCATTGGCCAGGTCCGTCAGGCTGGTCTCTTCGTGCAGATTGGCATGCAGGTAATCTCTTGCCAGCCGCGCGACCTGCGGCATGCGCGGATCCGACTCGCTGCGTTTGCGCCAATGGGTCTGGCTGGTCAGCTGGGTTAGCAGGTAGTCCAGTGCGGTTTGCCGCACGATGCGTAGCTCCTGTTGGTGCAGCGTTTGAAAGGTGCTGGCAATAGCAAAGATAAGCTCGGGCGATTGCCCAACGGTCATGCTCATGGCGGGTATACAGTCTTCGGGCGCGTCACCAAACAGACCCCGCAGCTCCCGTTCCAGCCAGTGGGGGTCCAGATACAGCATGGAGTAAGTGAAACCGCCTGCTGTTGGTGCCTCTCCATCGTATATTTCGCCCGGCTCCAGCAACATTACCTTGCCGGGTACGCTGTCGTAGCGTTGGCGCCCGCAGTGAAAGCGCTGCAGTCCCTGCTCGGTAAATCCCACCAGATAACTGTCATGCCAATGTGGATCGTACGCATGCCCCTCAAAGTGCGCCCGGATGGTCTCAATACCCGTATCGGCGTCCTGTTTGAGATCAATCCAGTTGCGTTCGCTCATGGGCATTCAGTCGATAGGTGAGGGGAGTGCTCGAATAATAACGCGGAGGTGGGCTATGTCTGGAAGATTTGTGCAGGCGTATCAGGCTTGAAGTGAAGATGACGGGGTAGGGCTAAGCATTACAACGGCATCGCCTTTCGGTGATGCCGTCATACCGCCTATTTAGCGCTCGTTCTTTGTCATCCATTTTGACACTTTTGGTGCTTCGTAAGCTTCGACCTTGGCGAGCACCGAGCTTACGTCGGATGCGACAATCAGCATCTCGCGGTAGGGTTGCTTCATAAAGCCTTCGTTCATGGCGTGATCAAGGAAGGTCACCAGTGTGTCGTAATAGCCGCCCACGTTGAGCAGCGCGCAGGGCTTTTGATGATGGCCGAGCTGGCCCCAGGTCCAGACCTCAAACAGCTCTTCAAAGGTGCCGACGCCGCCGGGCAACGCAATAAAGCCGTCAGACAGGTCAGCCATCATGGCTTTGCGCTCATGCATGGAACCCACTTCCTTTAGCTCGGTCAGGCCGTCGTGGGCGAGTTCGCGTTCGACCAGGTGCCGTGGGATTACGCCGATCACCTCGCCGCCAGCGGCCATGCCTGCATCCGCTACCGCGCCCATTAAACCGACTTGCGCGCCGCCATACACCAGCCCTATGCCAGCCTTGGCCAGCGCGGTGCCCAGTTCAATAGCGGCTTCACGATATACAGGGTTATTGCCGGCGCTAGAGCCGCAGAAAACGCAAATTCGCACAGTTGCTCCTTGGTTTAAACAGGTGGGCCAGCCTATGAGGCTAACAATGCTGGGACATTACCTTAAAAAGGCTACTTTTGTCATAGTAGCCTTTTTAAGCTAACTACTCAGGACGCCAGAAAGGCCGATACCTACCATCAGGCTGAAGGTAAAACTCAACAGAGTACCCAGTAGCACATATTCGGAGACGGGGCGCTTGGCTGTGCGCGTATCGTTGAAGCGCATAATACTTTTGGCCGCGAGCAAAAAGCCGATGGCAGACCACTGGCCGAGCAGCACGAAGGTCACTATCAGGAAGCGCTCAAGAAAGCCGATCAGTTTGCCTGCATGTTTCAGCGACGCTTCATCGGTGAGATCGGCATGGTTCAGCCAGGGCCGCAGCAGCTGTGAAATCAGCGCCGAGGTGGGGTGCAGAATAAACAAATAGGCTATCAGCGCAATCAGCGGCTTTGGTCCCAGTAGCTCTAAAATAAGCTCACCCAGCCCGTACCAGTTGTGGGTGAGGCTGAACCAGACCAACAACAAGACCGCCAGCGGCAGCAAGTGGGTGAGTGCCAGGTCAACTGAAAAACGGCATACTCGGGACTGTTTTAACCATTCCATTGTGAACTGGCTGGCCATCACTAATAGCCCGATCAACAGGCTCCAACCTGTACCAAACGCAGCTATCAGCATCACCAAACCGACCGCTAAACCATAGGGCACGGCTTTGGCGGCAATCCAGCGCACTCTGCCCGCGGCGCTAGCGTCGGCAGCTAACGGAAACATGTAGATCAACATCGTGGCGACGATGTGAATCAGTATGAACAGCAGCAGCGCAGTGACCTCAGACATGGTGTAGCTCCCGCACCCAATCTTGAGTACGTTCAATGTAACGGTCGATCAGCGTGGCGTTGGCGCGTTGCAGCGCCTTGTGTACGGTCACGCGGGACTTGCCCAGCAGCTGGGCAAGATCCTTCTGGCTTGATTGCTGCGTGGCGTGCAGGAAAAAAGTCTCCGCTTCTATCCGCGTCCAGCCATCAATGATGCTCGCGACAAACTCGGTGGGCAACGCAGTGCGGTCGAGCAACTGCTCGGCATGGCTGAAGATACCCAGCGTCGACTTCTTCATACCATCAAGCCCCTGTCCGGAGAGTACAAAGGCCTCGCCGTAATGATTGTCGCTGGGTGCCCCGCCAATGCCGATGGCGATACGTGCATCAAAGCGCTCGTTGTCTGGGCTGCTGGCAATTAAACCAGCACGCAAAACCACAGCGCACTCAAAGGCCCGGCTTGGCTCGTTGAGCGTTAACTGAAAGCCGTCACCACGGTACTGCTCAGCCTTAAAGTCGTAGGCTGCAGCAAGCCGGTCAAGCGTGGCTTTTAGCTGAGCGACATAGGCGTTGGTGTCTTGCACCGATTGCGAGTCGATCAGGTCACCAGTGAGTACGGCAGAGATGCTCATTTATGCGGTCCGTGATGGGCTACTGATAGTGGGTATTTCCATTTCATACATTATGAAATGTAGCCTTAAAAGGCTAATTTTGCAAAATTAGCCTGATTTGGCTAATAACTGTGAGTAAGGTCACGCGACTGCAGGTATTGATGCAGCTGTTTTGCTTGATCAGCCAACCGCTATCGACGCTCAGTGGAGGGTGCATCTTCGTGCTAGCATCGGCGCTGTTTTCAATTTTTGCGTATGGAGCTTTACCATCGTGTACTTGCCCGAGCACTTTGCCGAAAATCGCCCTGATCAGCTGCATGCCTTAATGCGATCCTACCCGTTGGGCACGCTGATTATCCAGACCGGCGAAGGCCTGTGTGCAAACCACATCCCCTTTGAGCTGCTGGCAGAGGAGGGTGAGCCGGGCGTATTGCAGTGCCATATTGCTCGCGCTAATCCCCTAATTGAGCAAATCACCGATGGCATGCCGGTATTGGTCATCTTTAACGGGCCGCAGGGCTATATCTCGCCGAACTGGTACCCCAGTAAGCACGAAACTCACCGGCAGGTGCCTACCTGGAATTATCAGGTTGTGCATGCACATGGCCGTATTCGACTGCGTGACGATGAGCGTTTTGTCCGAGGGCTGGTAGCGCGTCTGACTCGTGACCACGAGAGTAAATCACAGCAAAGCCGCCCCTGGAAAATGACTGATTCCAGTACGGCCTATATCAGCCAGATGTTGGCGGCGATCGTGGGTATTGAGATTGAGATAGACCGCTTAGTGGGTAAATTTAAGTTGAGCCAGAACAAGACTGCCGCCGATGTGAATGGAGCAACAGCAGCGCTGGATACGCTGGGCCAGAGTGCGCTAGCGAATAGTATGAGAAACCAAAGCAACGACTGAGTGGCGCGAATGACTGTTGGACCTTGCATTCATGGGGCACTTTACGTTTGTCCGTCACACGGTCTTCCATCACAAAGAAGCTGCATTTTGGCTCGTCGATAGCGAGCCTTGCACCGCTCTGGTGCGGCGCTTTCAGTGCGAATGCCGGAAGTGCGAGTGGCAAAGTGATGGCACTCTTCTTGCTGTTGTCTTTAGATAAGTCTGTCCATTTAGTCAGGTTTTATCTCAAGGCGCCAATCATGCTCTCCATGCTTCGAAATCTTTCAATGCGCGGCAAACTATTGTTGCTCATTCTCCCAGCATTGCTGGGCACGCTGTACTTCTCGATTACGACCGTCAATGACCGCTACGCTAACCTAGAGCGCACGGAAGAATCGCGCGATCTGTTCAGGCTCGTGTTGGTAGCTGATCCGCTAGTTGAGAACCTGCAAAAAGAACGTGGCCTCAATGCGCTCCTTATCGCTAGCGGCGGTTCAGACGGGCGGGTGGTAGAACGGTTGGAAGTCCAGCGGGAGCTAACCGATGCCAGCCTGTCAGAGTTTCGGTCTGTGATAACCACGCTGGATGGCAGCGTGAGAGTCACCATTGCACCTCAACTGGCGCGGGCATCGACCGCACTGTCAGAGCTGATGCCGCTGCGCGAACGGGTCATGATTGAAGACGTTGAAGCGGCGCTTGCCTACAACGTCTATACCCAAGCTGTAGAGCAGTTAGTCGCATTGACCCCGGAGATTCTGCACCATTCTGATGAGGCCCAGCTCACTAGACTGATGAGCGCTTTTTACGCGCTAACGCAGTCGACCGAATGGGCTGCGCGTGAGATGGCTGCCGGCGCGCTAGTGTTGAGTCAAGGAGAGGTATCGCTGGGGCTCGCAGGTGACGTCAGCGCTGCCGGTGCACGTAAACAAGCGCTATTGGATACCGCCGCAGATTTACTGGGCGACGCCATGCAGTCGCGCGTAAAAGCATTGCGCGAACAACCGGAATTCCTCGGCTTTGCCGAGTTACGCAACAAGTTGATCGGCTCGGAATACGGCTTTCTAGGTATGGCCAATATTGAATGGTTCGACAGTGCCAGTGGTGCCATCAACGACGTTTACCAACTGAAGGAAAACGTCGCCGGTGAGATGGCCGCTCGCACCGATTTTGTGATCGGTAGCGCGCGCAGCCAACTGCAGCATGCCGCAATCATCGGCTGCATAGTAGTGGTTGGGGTACTGCTGTTGGCGGTGTTGATCATTCTGGGTGTGACCGGACAGGTGAATCAGTTGCTCGGCGACTTCCGCCATATCATGGAAGAGAAAGACCTCTCGATTCGCACCAAAGTCTGCTCGCGAGATGAGATGGGCCTAATCGGTAGCGCACTGAATGGCCTAATAGAAACTTTCTCGGGCGCCCTCAGCCAGATCGATCAAACCAGCGTGCGCCTGGCCTCAGCCTCCGAACAGACCCGCGCCACAGCGAGCCAGAATTCGGATCAGGTTGGCCAGCAACAGCAACTGGTTGATCAGGTCGCGGCGGCGGCAGAAGAGATGTCGAGCACCTCCGAGGAAATCTCACGCAACACTCAACAGGTTGCTGAAGCCGCTAGTAATGCCTCGGGTAAAAACGCCGCGGGCCGCAAGGTGGTGGAGCAGAGCGTCGCGCGCATTCGACATCTGGCCAGTTCGATAGACGAGGTCAACGCTCAGATGGAGCGCCTGCAGCGCAGCAGCGAGTCCATCACACGGGTGATTGATGTCATCAAAGCCGTGGCAGACCAAACCAATTTGCTGGCGCTGAACGCGGCCATTGAAGCGGCCAGAGCAGGCGAGCAAGGCCGAGGCTTTGCCGTCGTAGCCGATGAAGTGCGCAACCTGGCGCGCCAGACCCACGACTCCACGGTCGAAATCGAATCGCTGATCGGCGGCTTTCGCGACTTAGCCGACAGCGTAAAAACCTCGGTAAGCCAAAGCCACAGCTTGGCCAATACCAGCGCTGATGAAGCCGAAAAACTTGAAGGCACGCTCGCCGATATCCTGCAAGACGTCGACCGCATCTCCGGCATGGCAACGCAAATTGCCGCAGCAGCGGAAGAGCAAGTCGCCGTTACCCGCGACATTTCTCGCAGCATGGCGTCAGTGCGCGAAACCTCCCTGCAAACCCTCAGCGGCTCACAGGAAATCTCGCAAGTTACGGTTAGCCAGGCAGAACTTGCCAGCGAGTTGCAGGTACTGGCGCAGGGTTTTCGGATATGAGTACTTGATAAATAAGCTAGCCCGTTGACCTATCCGCATACCGACAAGACCTGCGCGGTCAGCGAAAAAACATTGAATTAGACCTTTTCGTTTTAGTATCAAAAAAACACAAAAATGTAATTTGCATCGCAGGCAGGTGCGCTTAATACTCATGCCAACACTGACGCGTGTCTTGGAGGGCGTATGAGTCGATTCAAGTCGTTCGATGGGGTAGAAATTTATTACCAGCGCTGGGGGCAAAAGTCCGCTGAACCACCGGTAGTGCTGCACCACGGCTATGTGGCCAACGCCCGTATAAACTGGGTCATCCCCGGCATGGTGCGGCGACTTACACTGGCCGGGCGCAGCGTCATCGCACTGGATGCACGAGGTCACGGCCGCTCAGACAAACCGCACGACCCCGAAGCCTACGGCGAGTCGCGCATGGCAAGAGACCTCAGCTGTCTATTAGATGAACTGGGGCCGGAAGAGGTAGACCTAGTCGGCTACTCCATGGGCGCTACTGTGGCCCTACTGGCCGGCACACAAGAACCGCGTATTCGACGCTTGGTGGCCGGCGGTGTTGGCGGCAACGTTCTGCATCTGGATAGTCGTTACCAAGTGCAAGGTAGAAAAGCGCTATCGAGTGCCATGCTTGCCAGCCGCTGGAGCATCCGCAATCCCACCCTTGCGGGTTTTCGTCTGCTGGCTGATCTGGTCTGGGCAGACCGTAAAGCCATGGCAGCACAGGCACTGGCGTTTCATTCGAGTCGCATCCCGCTGGAACAGATTACTGCCCCTACGCTGATCATCGCCGGTGACAAAGACCCGTTCGCAAAACAGCCGCGCAAACTGCAGAAAGCGATTCCAGGCGCGCAGCTCAAGGTTGTGCCAGGGGACCATTCAAGCGTACTGATCAGGCCAAGTTTTCAGCGGGAAATAGTGGAGTTTCTGGAAGGCTGATAATTTTGTTGTACATAGCGCCGTAAGACGCGAGGCGCTCGTAAAATGCAGGCATTAAAAAAGGCGCTAGGCGCCTTTTTTAATAACAGGTAGCCATCTTTATTGATGGTTATTCACTGTCAGAGGCGTACTTGTCTTTCATAGAAAAGGCAAAGGCCGTATTAAAAGCCACTTCTTGATAAACCTTCAGGCCAGTATCTGCATAAGCGATCTGTACCGGGTTGCGCTTGAGCGATTCCTTGATGTCGGTAGGCGACATAAGCACCACATTAAGCTCACTGATCAGCTCAATTGCCGCTTCCAGCTTGAAGCCCACTGCGCCGCCAGCAAATTTGCCCTTCATCGGACGTTGGCGTATGACGACCTTATCCACCTGGTAGTCATGCATCAACTTAGCAAAAGTCTGCTGAAAATAGCGTAGCTCGCGCGTGCTATTAATGTCCGTTAAGGTCAGCCGACGTGAGCGAAAATCAGGTAGCTCAAAAATGTCGCCTGTCAGGGACAGCAAACATACATTCACATCGTTACTATTAATTTCAACGCCGCACACTTTCATAGAACACCCAACCTGACTAGATGGGCGCAGTGTAGCGCAAAACGCCGCGCCGATCTTTCGATTATAGGCAGCAGGCGCAGTGCGTGCGCAGGTCGCCCCCTGGGCTGCACGCAGGATAGGCGGGAATGCTGGCCGCTCACACATCAGCAAAGCGGGAAGCTAACGGCTCCGACAGATAAATCGTGTTTCGCGACGGAGATCTACTTTACGCCACAGCGCGATGGCGTTACCTTCTGAATATGGCAGTGAGCCAGTTCGCAGGAGCCCACGGATGGCAAGCAAAGTACCCAACGCATCAACACTACAGAACCTTGCTAAGCCGCCCGCGCTGCTGCATTGCAATCGCCGTTCTAAATTAACCATCCTATCTTTCTGGCTTCCCATTCTGACTTGCATCGCCGGGCACATTCATTCGTCTGGAATAAATACATTGGTGGTCATTCGCCCTTCGGCGTCGGCTGCAAGATGGATGACAAGTTGCATGCCATACAGTAGTAATGAAATCACAAAATGTCGAAGTCAAGCGAATACGTTTGGGTTTATAGGTTGGGGTGTAAGAGTTTGATTATATTTTAAAAAATTATGCGATCTCTGCCCGGCGCCCGGAGTTATATCGAACGCGCGGTTATGTATTGATGCCGCGTGCTATCTAATCACTGTTAGGCATCACGCAGAGAGGATTGCATGTCCGAGGGATTGACTGAATCAGAAAAATTTGTGAACTCTATAAGTGAGAGAGCTTTTCTTAATCTTTGGACTCATCCAAATCCAATTGGGAAGAAAGGAAAAGAGCTTTGTGATTGCTTAATTGTCTGCGGAAACCATATCGTTATTATTTCAGTGAAGGATATTAAGTACAAAGATACAGGTGATGAAGCGGGCTGGAAGAGGTGGACTAAAGCAGCAATAGATAAATCGGCTTCTCAAATATGGGGCGCTGAACGATGGCTAGATTCTTCTGTTGAGTTCACCAGGCACGATGGCAGAAAGGTCGAATTGCCACCAAAAGAGGATCGAGTCGTACATCGTGTATCTGTATCACTTGGGGCTCAGCGAAGAATGCCCACAAAGTCTGGAGATCTAGGTTATGGAGTCGTACATGTTTGCGATGAGTTTAGCCTTGGAGCAATTTTTGGCCTTCTAGATACGATCACGGACTTCGTTGGTTTTCTTTCCGAAGTTGAGGCTCTAATAAACAGAGCCAATATAGTTTTCAGCGGCGGTGGCATTGAAGACTTATTGGCAATCTACTTATTAAACAATCATTCGTTCCCTTACGAAGAAGCTGATTTACTAATAATTGATGATACGGTTTTTCGAGGGTTCATAGACTCTGATGACTACAAAGCGATCCAAGAGTCCTATAAGGATTCATATTTTTGGGACAAGTTGATCGAGCATTTTGTGGGCGATCTCCTTACTGACGGAATGTTTGAATACGGCACAAATCAGGTCACTGATAATCAGCTGGCTCTTGTTCAAATGGCCCTCCAGCCGCGTGGCCACAGAGCAAATCTAGTCGATGCCTTTTCTGAGTTTTTACAGAAACCTGAGTTAAAAATTGCTGCAAGAGTAGTTTTGGCGCACAAAAACACGGCATTTGTATTCCATCTAGGGCCAAGCAGTGATCGAGAAGCCAGGGTTCAAGAGCTAGGCTTAAGGTGCTTGGTTGTAAGAGGTCGCCTTCCAGATGTCAAAATTGTAGTTGGCATATCAAGAGATAAGTTGGGTCCGTCAGAGGTTGGGTACTCTCATGATATTGTTTATGTAGACATCCCAGAATGGAATGATGATTTCGAAGAAAAAGTAACTGGAATACAAAAGGAGCTCGGTTACTTCGAAAACGCATCCTGGACTAAGAGACCAGAAAATGCCTAACAACAGCGCCGCTGTCGGCGAAAAAGGAAATAACATTTAAGTATGCCAAATAATCCTTTTGAAGACTTTATCGACTTTTTAGCCAACAAGCACGGCGAAGAGCTTTGGGTTACAGTCTATAAGCGCGAGCCAATTAACAATACTGATCATGATGGTGGAATGTATTGCGCCCTTGTTAGTCAAGAAAAAACGGAACAAGCAATAAAGCAACCTGGCTGGGATTTGATGATAGGCAGTGGGGGGCCGGGTTTTTGTACGTCATATCAAGATGGTGAAGAAGTTACGACTTACTACACCAATTCAGATGATGATTTTTTGAGACCAATTCTAGTTCGAGATTTTCATGGAAGAAAGGAAGACTACATAGAAATTCTTGAAGAGTTTCGCCTGTTTCACAACCTATATCATGACAACAAAACTGGCTCTTTTCTTAGCTTTGATGAAGTCGGTGATGAAGTTGAAGTGATAAAAGTGGAACGAAATGAAGTAAAAATCCGAAAACGATACTTACGTTCCTTTATGGCCGCACGCCAGATGAACCTGCTTCTATATTTTGAAATGACTCGGCATTACGAGCAGAGAACAGGCTTTTCTGACGACGTAAATGGTGAATCGCTTACCTACACAATCTATTCCGGAGATTCATATTCAGATGGATACACATCTTTTTCGAGGATCTTAGGAAAAAAGCTGATTCGATGTGAATCCGTGGAAAAGTGTGGTGTATGGCCATTTGAGCAAGAGAAGGTGTATCAGGATTTCATTATTGGTGGCGATATTGATGATCCCGAAATGTTTTCGTGTAACCCTGATTTGTTGGCTAATTATTTCGGCGCTAATCCTGATGCTCCTCATTACCTAACTCCAGTATTTTTTCGTAAAGAAGTTATGCAGAAATACTATAGTTCCTCTGATTATGAAATCACAGATGGGCATTTATATAGGACTGGTGCGTGGAGTTTGAGGTTTGATAATAATTCACCAAATCATGTGTCAGTATTTTTGGGTGATTTAGGCAGGGATTTGCCGAGTAAAGAACAAGTTTATTGGAAAAGCTTTAATTTGATACCCGACGGAAGAAAAATTAGTAGAACAAACTTTGAGCGGAGCTTTTTGGGCAATTTCTACGATGCTGAAAATCCAGAGCACAGATTTAAACAAAAGTTTAGAGACATCCAAGCATATTGGTACAAAAAATACGGCTGGTATCTTTTCTTGCCTCTTTCTACTAAGGATGAGCATTTCTATGAATCGTTGCGATCAATGCTAAGTAATGAACAGTCGGAATTTGACGCTCAAGTACTTGCTCTTACAAAAATCACGATAGACTCAATAAACGTTAAGTCTCTTAGAAATCACCTCGGAGTAACTGACAAATCGACTAAATCAATATCATTAATGGAAAATCTTCTTGAAAAGTTAGAATCCCCGCATTTTTCGGCTCTATCCAGTCTATTGAAAGGAGTTCAGTCTGTTAGATCAACTGGTGTAGCACATAGAAAAGGTACGGAATACGAAAAGACTATGTCAAAGCTAAATATTGATGAAGGGGACTACGCTTCTGAGTTCGATCAACTTTTATTAGGAATGCACTTTCTTTTCGAAGAAATTATGAAATTGGACTTAGAGAGCGATAATGAGCAACATGCCTAACAAAGCGCTGCTGTCGGACAAATTTTCCGCTGCGCTCCAAATTTGCCGCAGAGCGCGGCGTTAAGTACCCAAGCAAATTAATCCCTGTAGTGAAATATGGAAATCAAAAGGACTTCAATCGATGATTAAAAGATCCATCAGCTTAGCATTAATTTCGACCGCAGCTTTAACTGGCTGTACTTCTACTCCTACAGGAGATCTATACGGGAAGTATGATATGGGTGCTGACTTTAATGAGATGAAAGCACTGATGGATTCACCTGGATTTAGAGCGCAGGTAAACGATGGCACACATTATACAATTCCTACTTGCGGCTTTGCTGATAATAAAAATACCGCTGAAATTCTTGAGTACCTGATAAAAATTGGGGGGGCTGTAAATTCCTGTCACTCAGGTATATACCGTTATTTCACAACCCCTCTCCATGAAGCTGTAAAGGGCAACTCAATTAAGAATGCATCTATTCTATTAGCAAATGGCGCCGACCCAAATATTGAAAATTCCGATGGTGAAACGCCTTTAGGTATAGCAGAGCAGGAAGGCTATCACGACATTGAAGAAATGATTAACTCCTATGAAAATGATTGGCAAAAAGCCAAGTCAGACAACGAGATAAATGCTTTCAAAGAATATCTAGAGCAATACCCGAAGGCACTTCACTCGGATGAGGCTAAGTTGAAAGTAGCATTATTAGAGTCAATGAATGAGCCTGAGGTAAATGCAAGCGTTGTCGTGACGGAATCAGATGCGAAAGAACTCCAGCAAGAACAATTGGCAGCTGAAACGAACCAGATTCCACAATCAGAAGAGTCTAATAACCTCTATCGAAGAGTACGGCGAGCAATGCTCAACCAATTCCGTTAGAGGAAAAAAAGGCAGAAGGGAGAGAAACACAAGCATCCACGCAAATCTCTATACCATCATCGCCTCAAATTGATTTCGCATGTGCTTTTTATTCTAGAAATCAGTGTGACGAGTACATAATGGATGATAAAGGACAAATAGATGATATGAAAACATTGTGCTTTCAGTCATTTGGTAATGTAGAAGCATCATGTAAGGTGGGAGTTCCAAATTGCTCCTATAGGACTTCTTGGGGTTTAAAGATTTCTTACGCCTACAATTCAGACAGTTTTTACTTTAAACAGTCATGTATAGATGGTGGAGGAGAACTGCGTTAAGACAGCTATATCTAGGCATGATCAATGAAAAAATGCCTGACAGGCACACTTTAAAAGCATTGCCCCTCAATGTATGCATATATTTTTGATAAATACCTTGTGTCAAATTGAGGTGCCGAGGATTAGCGTTTGCTAGCCTTGATTAACCTTTTCAATCGAACCTGACCCCGTTGTTTCCAAAGGTATAGCAGTTAGGTAACACGTGATGTGATTATGGTAATGGAGTCAAAGCTAAGAGCACTCAGGTGCTCATAAAGGTATGGTTTTTTCTACATCAGGTTTTCAAAATGGTGCTATTGAGTATGCAAGTAAACGAGGAATTGCAACGGTAAAAGTTCAACATGGCCATACAAGTTTTAATGCTAGGTCTGCTGAGCCAAAGCAATCCAGTTTTCCTCCTTGGGTAGTTTTTCCTGATTTTATTGGTTGGTTCAGATCTCTTACTAGTAACAATAATCAATCATTTAGTTTAGTCGAAAGTAAGCGGTTAACTTTCTTAACTGACTGGTATGTTCAAAATAATGCATAACAAGGCCATCTTGCAGATCTCCGTTTTCCGTCAACTTTTATGCAAAGAAACGCATAAAAGTCGCCATCAAACTACGACCGCAAATGGCGGCGTTAGCCTTTAAACAAGCAGAGATTGAGATATTGGACTGCGAACGTGAAATGCTGAAAGACTTGACGCTGCGTAGTCCGCATGTGTATTTCGATGACTATGGCAAAGGTTGCTCTGAGAATTGGATAGTTAAGGCGGAAGATTATTTGGGCTATAAGCTGCCTGGTTCATATAAATGGTGGTTGAAGAATTTTGGCGGCGGTGAAGTTGGTTTCGGTAATGAGATTTATAGTATTTACGGCATGGCGTTTGAAAACGTCGTTGGTGGCGATATTGTTTCTAATGCAATTTCTAATAAAAAGAATCTTGGTCTAGAGTCCAGCGACAAACTTTACTTTTATGAAGGTGACCATCATGAAGCCTATTTTAATATCGGAAAAGGGTTGAAAGACGGGGAGTATGAAGTGATAGGAAATAGCGATGGTAGACTGATCGTGTATAAAAACTTCTGCCGTTTTCTATCAAGGTTTATAGAGTATTATGCAGCTTAGGCTAACTATTCGCCTTTGCCGGACAATTTATTCACTGCTTCGCGGCTACAAAATTGCCGCAAAGCGCTAGGTCAGAGTACTTCTCTATGGAACACCTATCGCTATTCAGAATGCCAACACCAATGAAGATCACAGGGCGATCTTCAAGTATCACGAATGCGTTTATCAATTCCATAATTCCGGTTGTCTACCCTACCGCTTGTGAAGTACAAAATGCATTAGAAATTCTGGGTATGACACCGCAAACCTATCAATGCGCCTATTGCGGTGGTATCGCTTCGGAATGGGATCACCTTCGCCCTCTAATTAAAGACAAGAAGCCAACGGGTTTTATTTCAGAAATTCATAATCTGGTGCCATTTTGCGGAAAATGTAACCAATATAAGGGCAACAAGAATTGGAAAGCATGGATGCTTAGTAGCGCACAACTATCTCCTACCGTGCGCGGAGTTAGTGACATTGATGAACGTATCAAGCGCTTAGAAATTTACGAAGCTTCGAAAGCACCAACCAAAATGAATTTCGAGGCCATTGTTGGAAATGAAATATGGGCACAGCATCAAAATAATTTAAAGCGAGTACAGGCACTCATGCGCGAATCACAGGTACTTGCTGTCAAAGTTAATTCTGAAGTTGCAATTGCCTATAAAGCACTTTAACAACTGGCTCATACCGTTCGCAGCGCTTCGCTCGGGGCGGGCTAAAGCCGGCCTCTCAATAAAACGTTATAAGTAAAGGTCATTCCAACTACCGGTAAACTTGTTATGGTGGTTTTACAAGATTAAGATTATTGTTGGCTGAGTGTGGCTAAGCTTTCACTTATAGCTTTGTATTTCTATTAGGAATAATGAGAGTAATATGATTAAACTTCACGGTTTTTCTGCTAGCAATTATTATAACGTGCCTAAGCTTGCACTCCTTGAGAAAGGGGTTGCGTTTGAAGAAGTTCTTTCTTATACCGGTGTGGGTCCAAAGTATAAGCCTGAATATCTTGATAAAAGTCCGATGGGTAAAGTGCCGGCTCTGGAAACAGCTGAAGGCTTTATCAGCGAATCCCGTGCCATTTTAGAGTACATCGAGCGAGCATATCCGGATCATTCACTTCTGCCAGATACGGCTTTTGGCGTTGCGAAAGTGCATGAGTTGGCACAATTCATTGAGCTTTACTTTGAGCTTGTGGCTCGCCGCCTGATCCCTAATCTCTTGACAGGTACCGAGCCGGATCCGACCGTGCTAAAAGAGGTTGAGGCTAGCCTCGTTAAGGCAGTAGCTGCGCTCAAGAGACTGTCGACTTTTGAGCAGTTCGCTTATGGCGACCAATTTACCTTGGCGGATATTGCAGCCATCTTGAATCTTCCCATCGTGCGTAACGTGGGTAAAAAATTCCTGGGTAAGGATCTGTTGACCGAGGTTCCGGGCTTGGATGCTTATTGCATGCGAATGGAAGAGCGGCCCCATGTTAAGAAAATTCGCGCTGATGCAGAAGCAGATCGCCCGGGCTTTATGGCGCATTTGAAGATGTTATACGGGTTCTAATGCTAGTAGCTTTTTAACCCAGTGCTCCATTCCCCCGGCACATACGCGTGTGTCAGGGGAAGGAGTGTAATCATGGGTTTAATGCTTTTCTAACTTCTTGTTTGCTGATCTACGAATGATAGTCGGCGTCTGTAGGTGTGGGGCTCTCCTAGACCTTCATATGGGTGCCTAAGCGGCGACTTATGGATGAGTTTGTTCTGGCTCGGCAAATCAGTGTTGGAAGCAGGGTTTGGTTCCCAACCTTATCCTCAATATGCAGGCGCCGACGTATTCTCCTCAAACAAAGCCTGAACATTCTTTAGCTAACGGCCTTAGATTGAAGAAGCCCGAGTTGGTGGTGTTTACTGCTATGGTGTGCCTTGTCGCGGAGCGCTCCGCGCACGGCGTCTCTGATTTGAGCCTGCACTTAGAATGCGCGGCAGGAGTGCAGATAAAACTGTGCTGCAGGGCACGGTAGAGAGAATAAGTACATTTTTCGTTTACCTATAGCGGTGGACGGTTTCATTCCAGATTCAGAAGCGATTCCGCGGGTTGAAGCGAGTTTATGCCAGAGCTGCAAATGCCATTTGCCGTCACCGGCCAGATGCAAACTGCCTTTCACTTAACTGTGGCGCTGTTGCTGGGCGCATTGATAGGCCTGCAACGAGGTTGGGAGGCGCGTGATAAACAAGCCGGTGAGCGCATCGCGGGTTTGCGCACCCATGCGTTGGTGGGGCTCACCGGTGGCATAGCTACATTGTTGGCCCAGGCAGTAACTTTGTGGCTGCTGCCAACGATGTTGCTGGTGGTCGCCGGGCTTGCTATCAGCGCCTATTACGCTCGCAGCGTGGCTACCCATGATTACAGTATTACCGGCATCATAGGCCTGCTTTTAACCTTTAGCTTTGGTGCGTTGGCTACCGCTGGCGAGGTCGTCCCAGCGGCAATGGCTGCCGTGATCACCACCATGATTCTGGACAATAAACAGGAAATTCACGGTGCATTAAAAAAGCTGCAAGCGTATGAGCTGGATGCAGCCCTAAAACTACTGGTGATATCGGTAGTTGTATTACCGCTTTTGCCGCGCCAAGGATTTGGCCCTGGGCAGGCATTGAATCCGTATGAGATCTGGTGGATGGTCGTGTTGATCGCGTCGATCTCGTTTGTGGGCTATTTTGCAGTACGAATCGCTGGCCCCAAAAAAGGGATTCTGTTCACTAGCCTGTTTGCTGGGTTGAGCTCTTCAACCGCATTAACACTGCATTTTGCCCGTATTTCGCGCAACCAGAATCAGCTTTCATCGCTGTTAGCGGCTGGCATTTTACTAGCCTGTGGCACCATGTTGCCGCGTATCTTGCTCTACTGTCTGATTATCAGTCCGTCTTTACTCAGCATGCTGGTGTTGCCGTTACTAGTTATGACGCTGGTACTGTATTTACCGGCCCTGTTGATCGGCTATAGGGATCGAAGCGCCAATATCAGTCAGCCTGAACTGAGCAAGAACCCACTGGATCTCAAGTCAGCCCTGATCCTTGGGGGGTTGCTGGTAATTATTCTATTGCTGGCCGAATGGTTGCAGGTATGGCTGGGGGATGCAGGTATTTATCTATTAGCTGCCGTTTCAGGTCTGACTGACGTAGACGCTATTACTTTGTCGCTAACCCGGTTGAATGTGGCCGAAACTATTGATCCCTCCGTTGCGGTCACAGGCATCGTGATCGCTGCTTCTGTGAACAATCTCTTCAAGGCAGGGCTTGCGGTGGCGATCGGTAAACATGGTCTCGGTCGCAAGGTAGCTGTGCCCATGGTGTTGTCACCTATTGCGGGGCTGCTGTGCATATGGTTGATGGCCTGATAACTCAGCTATGATCACAGATGGTTTAACTCTTATTCTAACTATCTGGCTGTTTTAATTGACAATATTTGAAGAGCATTCGGGATTGAACACTCATTTTTCATACGTATTTTCAATAAGGCCTACTTAACACGCCTCACCGTCTCCGACGGGTTCTCCCCAAACAACGCTTTGTAATCCTTTGCAAATTGGCCCGGATGCCAGAAGCCCCAGTTGGCAGCTGTTATGGCGATGGGGGTCTCGTGCCGTGGGTCGCTTAGCGCACGGCGTACCTGATTTAAGCGAGCGGTGCGCAGAAATTGCAGTGGGCTGATACCGAGGATGCTTTCAAAGCTATATTGCAAGGTGCGACGGCTAACGTGGGTGAGTTCGCAGAGTTCAGTCATGCTCACGGCGGCGTTGGGGTTGCCGACGATGTGTGCTTTAACCTTATCGACTACCTGTTTGCGATGGGTGTAACTGGGCGCTGTCTCGGTGGTCAGGTTGTCTTCACTGAGTAGCTCGAGCAGGGCGTTGCTGGCGAGATCTTGCTGTAGTTGGCTGTTTAGGCCGTTGGCGCTGTGGTTGACCACCCTTTCTAGCAGGTAGCGCACTTGATCCAGGCGCTTTTGGGCAACGGTCAGGCGTGTCGCCTCTTCCAGGCGAGCAAGGTCTAGCGTGCGGCCTTCACGCTCTGCGGCGCGCAGCAATACGTCTTCTTTGACGACTATGCCGTAGATGTCGAAGGCATCTGGGGTCATCAATTCAAAATCGCGGTCGCCGGGGCGGCACATCAACTGATTGCTGTCGACGGTCAGGCCGTTGATGCGGCAGTCCGCCGTTTGCGCGGGAATGCCCAGCCAGATTGATTCCTTCCAGACGTTGCATTGTTGCCTCAAGGCGCGGTTGGTGTGTTCCTTGAAGAGCTGAAATCCCTCCAGCGCGACCTCGTCAATACGCCCATAAAATCGGCCGCCGGCTAACTGGTCATATTCCTGCTGCCAGTTGGTCAGGTTGTGGGCGTGTTCATCGGCGTCCTGTGCCTCGCGTGTGCTCCGTCCTGGTGCATTGAGCGATGAAGTTGGTTGCATGGGTGGGCGCCCGGGGTCTTCTTCTGCGTAGGAATTGTTCGTCATAAGTGTTGGTATGACGCCAAGCCACTGAATTACATAAAAAAATCCGATTTGCCAAAATTTGATAGTGGTTTGGTACGGTCGTCGCAGGCTAACAGGTATCAATTGCTGCGGTTACGCGACGTTGTCGCATTTTAGCAGCAAGTTCTGTGCCTGAGGTAACCATGAGCCAAACCTATCGCTACATATTGGGTAGCAAGACCTATCAGTTTCACAACCTCGCCGATTTGATGGCCAAGGCTACGCCGCAGCGTTCAGGCGATCGCTTGGCAGGCGTAATCGCGTTATCGGCGGAAGAACGCGCCGTGGCGCAGATGACCTTGGCTGATGTACCGCTCAAGACTTTTTTGAACGAAGCGCTGGTGCCCTATGAGCAGGACGAAATCACCCGACTGATCATGGATGAGCATGACGCCGAGGCCTTTGCGCCTATTGCGCATCTTACCGTAGGCGACTTTCGCAACTGGCTGCTGAGCGATCACGCTACCCCTGAGGTGCTGCGCGCCGTGCAATGGGGTATCACGCCTGAAATGGCGGCGGCGGTCAGCAAGATCATGCGTAATCAAGATCTGATTCTGGTCGCGAAAAAGTGTCACGTCACCACGGCCTTTCGCAACACCATCGGCTTGCCGGGCCATCTCTCTACGCGCCTGCAACCCAATCACCCGACTGATGATGTGAACGGCATTGCCGCCAGTATTCTCGACGGACTGCTGTACGGCAACGGCGACGCGGTGATCGGCATCAACCCGGCAACCGATAACGTTTCCCAAGCGATCAAACTGATGCAGTTGATGGGCGAGGTGATCGAGAAGTACGAGATCCCAACCCAGTCGTGTGTGCTGACACACGTGACCAATACCATCGAGTGCATTGAAGCGGGCGCCCCGGTAGATCTGGTGTTCCAGTCGATCGGCGGTACAGAGGCGACCAACAGCAGCTTTGGCTTCAATCTGAATACCCTGGCCGAGGCGCAAGAGGCGGCGTTGAGCCTCAAGCGCGGCAGCGTTGGCGATAACGTGATGTACTTTGAGACGGGGCAGGGCAGCTCGCTCTCGGCCAACGCGCATCGTGGGCTGGACCAGCAAACCTGTGAGGCGCGCGCCTACGCGGTAGCGCGCAAATTCAAACCGCTGCTGGTGAATACCGTGGTGGGTTTTATCGGCCCTGAGTATCTGTTTGACGGTAAGGAAATTACCCGCGCCGGACTGGAAGATCACTTCTGCGGCAAGTTGCTCGGTGTGCCCATGGGCTGTGACGTTTGCTACACCAATCATGCCGAAGCTGACCAGAATGATATGGATAATCTGCTCACGCTGCTCGGTGTGGCGGGCTGCTCCTTTGTGATGGGTATTCCCGGTTCAGACGACATCATGCTGAATTACCAGACTACCTCTTTTCACGATGCGCTCTACGTACGCCGTGTGCTGGGTTCACGCCCGGCGCCGGAGTTTGAGCAGTGGTTAACTCGCATGCAGATCATGCGTGATGCTGATCGTCACATCTTGAACGACGCGCTGCCCGAGCCTTTCGCTCGCTCGCTTAAGGCAATGCCGGGAGGCCGCGCATGAGCGACCGCAAACCGGAGGGCGTTAGCGTCCAGCCTGCAGATAGCCAGGCTGAACAGCACCTGCAAAACGGCAAGGTAGTAGAAAATCCTTGGCGTCGACTGCGCGAATTTACCGACGCCCGCATTGGCCTTGGTCGCGCCGGTATCAGCCTACCCACCAGTGAGATGCTGGCGTTTCAATTGTGCCATGCGCAGGCCCGTGACGCGGTGCATTTTCCGCTGGATGTGCAGGCGTTGTGCCGGGAGCTGAGCGATCTGCCTGGCCTATCGCAATCGCCTGCCTTGCGATTGCATTCACAGGCAGCGGATCGCGTGAGTTATCTGCAGCGGCCGGATTTAGGCCGTGTGTTGGACGACGCTTCACGAGAACAAATCATCGCTTTGCCTTCAGCCAGCGCCGCAGCCAAGAGCGACCTCGCGATTGTCATCGTCGATGGCTTGTCGTCATTGGCGGTGCAGCAGAACACGGTTGCGTTTTTGTCGCCCCTGCTGGCGTTACTGCAAGCCGAGAAAGAGCCCTGGAGCTTAGCCCCCATCAGCGTGGTGGAGCAGGGCCGCGTCGCTGTGGGTGATGACATTGGCGAGCTGCTCAATGCCCGTGCGGTGTTGCTGCTGATCGGTGAGCGCCCCGGTCTCAGTTCGCCAGACAGCCTGGGCCTGTACCTGACGTGGGACGCCAAGCCCGGCCTTAACGACTCGGCGCGTAACTGTATTTCCAACGTGCGTCCGGCGGGCCTGAGTTATGCCGAGGCAGCGCGGCGCGTGCTGTATCTGCTGCGCGAAGCACGGCGCCTGAAGCTGTCTGGCGTGAAGCTGAAAGATCGTACCCAGGACGATGTGATTGAACACAGCGGGGGCAAGAATTTCTTGGTTTCTGAGTAGCGGTGAAGAGGGAGCAATGGCTCGGAGATCAGCAATAAAGCGCTTTAAACCAGACGTAACTTTCAACTAGAAAAGTAGAGGATTCACCATGTCGACAGACAATCAGGAGTACCTTGCCAAACGGCAACTCAAGCGCGGT
>TARA_R110000868_G_scaffold379928_1_pt1 | contig 38521 bp, 26 predicted proteins | sample TARA_R110000868 | Tara Oceans TARA_R110000868 (sample SAMEA4397489) | marine metagenome | biome: Polar Biome; feature: [SRF] surface water layer (ENVO:00010504); material: water (ENVO:00002006), including particulate matter (ENVO:01000060) such as... | depth 5 m | reverse complement strand
TATCTTAGAAGTTGGGCCATACAGTTGTTGACCGAGGATAAAAAGGTATCATCGACAACCTTAGAAAAGTTCCTAATTATGGCCAAAAATGATCCTTCACCTTTGGTAAGACTTTACCTCACCTCCGGAATGCTTCGTTTACCAGCCGCAAAGCGATGGGATGTTTTAGAAGCACTAGTTCAAAAGTCGGAAGATTTAGCGGACCACAATATTCCCTTAATGCTATGGTATGCCACCGAACCCTTAATTCCGCTGGACATGGAGCGTGCGCTCAAATTGGCCGGAAAAGCCAAAATTCCCAATATTCTAACGTATACGCTTCAAAGGATTGGAGCGTTGAAAAACTTGCAATCCAAAAATTTATTGAAAAAGTACCATGATGCATTAAAAAGTGGGCAATCAGACGAAATTCAGGAACATAAACTGCTCATTGAAAAACTATTGAGTGAACAATAGCCAATCATTCGCATCTTTCATACAATTAACTTAACCCATAACAAATCCAAAAAATGAAAACGGGAATAAAAAATACTTTTGCCCAAGTTTTATGCGGGCTTATAATATATTTCGGCAGTATCCACCCCTCGTTAGGGCAGGGAAAAACCTCCAAAGATTTTAAAAAAACTGTCCTAACAAGAGATTTTATTTCCGAAGGGGTTGCAGTGGGAGATTTGAACAAGGACGGATTAATGGATATTATAGCAGGCTATTATTGGTTTGAAGCCCCTTCCTGGAAGAAACATGAAATGGCCCCTTCCCGTACTTTTAACCCTTGGAAGGAATACTGTGAATCTTTCCTAAACTTGGGTATGGACGTAAATTTGGACGGATGGGATGATGTAATCATCATAGACTATCCGGGAAAACCAGGTTTCTGGTTCGAAAATCCTAAAAACAAATCTGGAATTTGGAAAAAGCATCTTATAGCGGACGGAATGGGCATTTCCAATGAATCTCCAGGTTTTGTAGATATGGATGGTGATGGCAGGTTGGATATTCTTTGTGGCGATGTGGATAAGAAACAAATTGTTTGGCTACAGGCCCCATTGAAGGCAGGGGCTACCGAATGGAAGCGTTTTCCGATCAGCATTGAAAATGTCCCGGGAACAGAACGATTTTCCCATGGTATTGGCCTTGGAGACGTTAATAGCGATGGTTTGGATGATGTAATTATTGCTGAAGGTTGGTTTGAAGGAAGAGCTGATAAAACCATTGGAAATTGGCAATTTCAAAGTAAAACTCTTAGCGATCCCTGCTCACATATGCAGGTCCTGGATGTAAATAACGACGGTAAAAATGATGTGCTCACTGCTTCTGCACATGCTCTCGGAGTTTGGTGGCACGAACAACAGGACGGCCAAAATTTTAAAACCCATTTAATTAGCAATACTACTGCCCAAACCCATTCTACCATTATGGCGGATATCAATGGTGATGGCAAAAAGGAATTAGTTACTGGTAAACGCTACTTGGCCCATAATGGCAATGATGCCGGGGATAGTGATGCCCCAATTCTTCTTTATATCGAATTTACTCCTTCAGAAACGCCATATTTTAAAGAACATATTATTGACAGTGATTCAGGTGCAGGCCTTAACATTGTGGTAGAAGACATGAACGAAGACCGGATACCTGATATCGTGATTGCGAACAAAAACGGGGTCTTCCTTTTTGAGAATAAATTGACGGAATAGAATAAATATGATTGAACAAGCTAAGAGTACGTTTGGCTTAATAAATCTTCATCTCGGGTTCGTTATGGAACCTAGTCAGGTATACTAGTTTATCGTACTAAAATACTAATGACAATCAAAAATATTCTTAAATATCGTAAGCTTCAGAATCCTTAAAATATGGACAACTTACTATATACTGCCAAACAAATCCCTATCCATGTTTTTCCTCTTAAGATCAGTTGTAATTTATGATTTGAACTTCTTCAATAAATGGGAGAGTTAACAATATTGTTTAATTATCACTTATCGTGAAGAAAAAATGTGAGCCAAATAAGGTAAGGAATATTTATTCAACCTTTATTGCCCACCATAGCAAAAAGAATATCAATGAAAATTAACCACAAAAAAAGGGCTGGTCAAGAAGACCAGCCCTAATTAAATCTAACTCAATAATAATTAATTCTTAGGTCCTTCTCCGTAATTTGGATTACTGGAATCGAACCAAATCCTTTGAGTGTTCAAGATATTTGGATCATTGGTACCTGTCGTAAATCCTTGATCGTCAATTGATTTTTTCGCATTTGCAAAATTAACATTATCCTCTGTTGGCGTTCCAATCTCAAAACGTCTTGGAATAGTCAATGGAGCACCTGCTGCAATAATAGGCTCCCAAGCCAATACAGTACTACCTACCTTTGGTACACCGGAACGTCTTACAGTAGTATAGGTATCATGAGGAGTAATTGCAAAGTTCACATATTGCTGTATATAAACTTTCTCAAGTCCATTTGTTGAAAGATCATAATCCGGTAATGCCAATAAATCAGCAATTTCCCCATCTTTCAATTTGGTAGAAGCCATTTCAGCCATTGCCTCATCCTGATAAACCGGATCACTCTCATAGTAATACGTTCCAGAATTTTTGGCTAAAACATCCATTCTTCTAATAGAAAGTTCAACTCCTTGGTTAAAATATGCTTGGGCAGAACCAGGAACATTAGCACCCAATAATTTAAATTCAGCCAAATAAAGATTAGTCTCAGCAGAAGACCCCAATATAACTTCCATTGCAGGGTGGTTTCCATTCTTTTGGATCAAGCGCCCACCTGGTTTAGTTGGATAGGTATAATCAATACCCGTCCGTGTATTCTTTTCTGCAAAAGTAGAGGTTGATGAATATGTTTTTTCTATATCATCCAAGGTAATCCTATTCTGAGAAGCTTGTTTAAAATAATCATCATAGGCACCATCCTGCTGTTTATCCGGTGAAAGTGGAGCTCCCTGGTATCTCACCCAAGGCTCACCTGGACCTGACCAGCTTTCAAAATTTCCACTACCATCCAATACCACATATTGTTCCACATAACTCGGAAGTGGATTTCCAGCATCTATAAACGCCTGTACCACTTCAGCATTGAAATCGTTTTTATCGAAAAGAAAACGTACCCGAGGATCTTTATTGTCTCTTAAAAAATCCACTAGGTTCAAACCACCTGTACCAGGTTGCGTACCGTTGCCAGTTCCTCGATATTCAACTCCTCTAGTATATATAAAGTCTTCATCCAAAGAGTTCATAAAACCGACAGATGAATTAGCTACCTCTTCTGCTATACTTAATGCCTTGCTTCGATTAGCGTTAACTAACCTAGCGGCAATTCTCAATTTTAGAAGATTACAAAATTTCGCCCATTTAGCATAATCCCCTTCATAAATTATATCTTGGGTTCCTAGACTAAATTGGTCGGCCGCAGTTAAATCTACCAAGGCTTGATCCAATTCATCCAGCCAGGTATTGAACAACAATTCTTGCTGATCATAAACTGGCGTAATTAATGGTGGACTGGTATAAGGTGCCAAACCAGCTTCTGTATACACCATAGCCCCAGTATAATCTGTCTGGGTTAGTGCAGTTGCAACCTGCGCAACAAAAGTTATACCTACAATTCCTCGCATTGTAGCTTTTTCCCCTTCTGGCAAAGCCTCTATCTTAGCTCTAATATCCTTGGCATTCGGAATAATACCATACACATTTTGTGACCCGCCTTGAGCGGCCATTTCAACAAATGTTTCTGGATTACCAATTCCTGTACCCGTAATCTGGCTCCAAGGATATACGTAATCAAAATTGGTATAAAACCAAATTGTATAATCATTGGTATACATGTCATTTATCACCTTTGCGGCCGAATACCTAAGATCTGGTTCAGCAAGGGTAGATGGGTCACTGTTCAGAGCAGCAAAGTCTTCCTTATCACAGCCTACGATAAATACCGTCAGGAGAAGTAAAATTACTTTATATGTTTCTTTCATCTTTATAATTTTTTATTATTAAAAGTCAATAGCAATTGAAAAGGTATAACTTGCCATATATGGGCTAAATGAACGCTCACGGAAAGAATCAGAACTGGTTGTTCCTCTAAAACTTTCAGGGTTAATGTCATTTGGCAACGAATTATACAAATAAGCAACATTCCTTGCATTTATTCCCAAATAAACATTTCTAGCGCCCATTTTGCTAGCAGCCATTTTTGGTAAATTATAGCCTAATGAAATATTTCTTAGTGCAATATATTTAACCTCGGCAAACCAGTCATCATTTATTACACCATTACCCCAAGAATTAAGACGGTAGGTATAGTAAGTAGCATGAGTGGGCTCTACGTGTCCGGCATCGAAAGCTTCTTGATAGGTCATTCCTCCAACATCCACAGATGTTCCGTTTGGAGCAGTAACCATTTGTCCTTCGGCAAATACACCATCTGGTATTACACCATCACTAAATTGTGTCCCTTGTACATCGTCATAACCGGATGTCCAAGTTACCCCACCATGCTCTGGATCTCTTCCATACAGCGAACTTTCTGTATATCCATAAGCTGTTCCATAGCGACTAGAGTATGAGGCCATATGACCACCATAACGCCCATCCAGTAAAATAGACATATTAAAATTCCCTATATTGAACTCATTATTCCAAGATCCTTCAAAATCAGGCTGAACCTTACCAACTTCCTCTGCCTCGCCGCTTCTTTCAAAATAAGCACCTCTTCTCGAGTCTACCCAAATTAATTGTTTCATACCATTATTTGGATGATTTGGATCGGAAGACTCAAATTTCTTTGGCGCACTGTCTGAATACAATACACCGTATTCACCTCCTTCAAAGGCCACAGATCCTACACGGAAATTACCATAACTAATATCACCACCTAAACTTTTGTATTCACCAAAATCAGGATGAACCTTGTCTATTTTGGTAGTGTTGTTCCAATAATTAAAAGTTGTGTTCCAACTGAAATTATGGGTTTTTATAGGTGTACCCATAACCGTCAATTCCAAACCAGTGTTGGTCAAAGTACCGATATTTGTTAAGAGGTTGTTATAACCCGATTCGCTAGGCAAAGGTACATTTCCTATTTGTTTCGAAATAGTTTCATCGTAGTAGGCTACATCAAAACCTAATCTATTGCCAAAGAAGCGAATGTCAGCACCAATTTCATAAGAATCCTTTAATTCTGGTTTAATGCCCCTGTCTACCAAGGTAGTGTTAACTGTATTGGTATAGATGAAATTTCCTCCATTATCTATACTACCCTGACCGTAACCTTTATTAATGGTATAAGGACTAGTATCACTACCTACCTGTGCCCAAGAAGCACGTAATTTTCCAAAGGTGAACCAATTGGAAGTACCTGTAGCTTCACTAAACACCCACGATCCAGAAACGGATGGATAGAAATAGGAGTTATTCCCTGTTCCGTCTGTATAGACCAATGCAGAAGACCAGTCATTTCGACCAGTGATATCCAAGAACAATTGGTCCTTATACGCCAGGTTAGCCAAGAAATACGCCGAATTAAGCTGCTTGGTATCAGAAACACCACCTTCACCCCTTTGGGTCCTAAGGGAGTTCCCTAAATAAAACCTACCTGGAACTATTAATCCACCGTCTGTCCAAGCTTTTGTATAAGATTTCTCTTGTTTCCAGATTTCACCTCCAAGTAACAAATTACCGGATAAATCTTCAGTAATGTCCTTCTTGAAATTAAAAGTCAATTTACCAGTTTTACTAACATCCTTATTATGTCTTAATTCATAATAACCGCCCTCATTGGCATAACCGCTACCTAAGTTTTTTGCCTCATATTCCGTAGTATAGTGGTTCATGTTCCCCTCAGCGGTAACCGTCAACCAATCAGTAACATCTGCAGCTAAAATAACAATAGGTCTAACGACAGTTTCCTTATTATAATTATTGTCATTATCATAAGCGAACCATAAACCACGGTTTGGTACGTTAGTAAATTCATCCCCAAAATTAGAGTTGGGCACTCCCCCATGGGGCGCTTGCCAATACTGATTTTGCCTATACTTCTCGGTATTGTAGATTCTCTCGAAAGTACCATCAAAAAAGCTCTGCGAAATATCATTTCTTGGATTGTGGGAATTGGAGTCTGTAAAAGAAACCGAAGCACTGGCCCTTAACCAAGGTGCAAGATTATAAGACCCTCTAAACATTAATGAATTCCTTTTAAAGGAATTGTTAGGCAATGTACCTGTTCTTTCATTATAAGAATCGGAAAGATAAAAATTACCTTTGTCATTGCCTCCACTTAATGCCACAGAAGTATTTGTATTTACCCCAGTCTGATATGCATCAAGCATATTATTCTTTTGTGCTAGATAAGGCACCATGTTTCCGTCGTAATCCTCAATTAGTCTGCCATCAAATTTAGGCCCAAAACTTAGGCCTCCCCAAGGGTGATTAACCAATGAAGGTTGCCCTTCGGAATTATAATAAAACTGTTGTGTATCCCATTGGTAATAATTTCCATCGCCGTCTTGATTACCATAATCAGTATAACCTGCCAAAGCACCTGGTCCATATTCATTCTGCAAGGCTGGTCCTTTGTATACAATATCAAAACCAACGGATTGCCTAACAGAAACTCCAATACCTCTTGTGCCTGACCCATCTTTGGTCGTTATCAAGATAACACCATTAATACCTCTTGAACCATATAAAGCAGTTGCTGCAGCACCCTTAAGTATAGAAACACTTTTATAATCGTCAGGGTTTAAGTTTTTAAGAATATTACCATAATCGTTAGAAGAGGCATTCCAATCCGCACTGGCACCTGAGGTAGCATTCTCCAAGATAACACCATCGATTACGAATATTGGCTGGTTATTACTTGAATTCAAAGTAGATACCCCACGAATTTGAATTTTAGAATTACCGAACAAACCACCATCCGAAGCACCAATACTAACACCTGGTGCCTTACCTTGCAATGATTGCACAGGGTTTACAACATTGATCCTTGCTAATTCTTCACCCTGAACCTCAGTCATTGCATAACCAATGGCCTTAGCTTCTCTCTTGATACCCAAGGCTGTAACAACAACCTCACCCAATTGCTCTGAATCTTCTTCCAAAGAAACATTAATTGCCGATTGTCCAGATACATTCATCTCTTTGGTAGTAAATCCCAAAGAAGAGAAAACTAAGGTTGCAGAATTGGATACACTTATGGAATAATTACCATCAAAATCGGTGGAAGTTCCATTGGTTGTACCTTTTTCTACCACATTCACCCCAGGCAGGGGAGTTCCGACATCATCTTTTACCGTACCGGAAACGGTTTTGTTTTGAGCCGTCATTCCTTGTACCAAAAGAAAAGCGGTCACAAATAAATAGTAATGAATTTTTTTAATCATACTAATAATTTTTAGTTAGTTAATTTGAATTTCTAGGGAGTGACCCTAATGTTAAATAATTACTAAATTTTCGTTTTATTGAGTAGTATTAGAAATTAATTCGACTAATGACAATGTTGAAATGACTAATGACGTAGAATCGAAAACGTTTTAGTATATAACAAGAAATAGTATTTTGATTTGTGAGCAAAAAAAATACCCTGACAGGTATTAAAACCATCAGGGTATTGTTATATTTTTAATAATTTTATGTAAAAATTAACTATTTGTCGATAAAGCTAACTTTGCTAATTTTAATTGCTTGCTAAGATTATTGCTTTTTACCAACCTACAATTTCCACATTATTCACCTATCTCCTATGATGAAAAGTGATGTATCTTTCTTCGAATAAAAACCCCTAATCTAAGCTATTACACATTATTTTATCTTAATGACAAATGCTTCCTTATTCAATAATTTGGCCCCGATATCCTTTGGGAGTTGAATGGCCATTCCTTTACTTTGTTTGTTCCATTTTAATTTTTGTCCGGTCCCCAAAAGCTGTGCCTTGGCACCTCTTGAGGGTACAAAGTCAGGAAACACAATTTCCGATGGTAACTCAGTTTGCCCTTTTTCCACCAAATAGGTCAGATACACAGTACCATCTGGCTTGGCCGTAACACATACATTATCAAACTTAAAGGGCGCCATGGACCGTGTTCCATAAATAGCTTCCTTGTTGACAGACATCCAATCCCCAATTTCGCTTAACAATTTGTAGGCTCCCTCATCCCACTCGCCCTCTGGGCTTGGCGCAACATTTAACAACAAATTTCCGCCTTTGGCTACTATATCCACCAAAGTATGTATGGCCTCCCGGCCTGTCATATATTTGGCATCAAAAGAATAGGACCATCCCCCACCGGCAATGATACAAGATTCCCAAGGATAAGGAAGTGGTTTTTCCGGCACCCTATTTTCTGGTGTTAAATAATTCTGATTTTTTCCGTGAACGGCGCGATCCACCACTATTAAGCCTGGTTGTTTTTCCCTTGCCTTGACTACAAGCTCATCCATCTTAATATCTTGGTTCACAATGCGATTCTTTAAATAACCATTGTCATTATTTACGAGCTGCTGCTCGTACCAATTGGTGATTTCAGTTTTAGGCGTCTTAGCTACCCAACCACCATCGAGCCATAAAATATCCACCTTACCATAATCCGTCAATAACTCCAGAATTTGGTTGTGGGTAAAATCAACATACGCCTGCCATTTTTCAGGGTTGGCCTCAGGTTCATAGTTCACATTTCTGTCGCGTGGCGGGTAATATGGGTCCCAATAGGTAGGGGTATTCCAATCGGGCTTTGAAAAATAGGCCCCAGCCCATAACCCTTGTCCTCTGAAGGAATTAAATATTTCCTTGGTAATATTCGCCTTGGGATTTGTTGAAAATGGCGTTTTGGGATCTGTTATTTTATAATCCGTGTATTTGGAATCGAACATAGAAAATCCATCATGATGCTTGGTAGTGAAAACCACATACTTCATTCCTGCATTTTTTGCTGCTTTGGCCCATTTATCGGGATCAAATTTCACTGGATTGAAGGTCTTCTGCAATCCTTCATATTCTTTTTTGTACGTATTATAGTTACTGGGATCAGAACCCTTAGTCCGTTCACACCAGCCGTACTCCTCCGGGCAAAGGGACCATGATTCCACAATCCCCCATTGGCTGTAAGTTCCCCAATGCATCAGTAGACCAAATTTCATGTCCTGCCATTGTTCCAACTTTTCAAGTACCAAAGGATCGGTTTCAGGTACATACCTTTCATCCTCATAAATTGCCTGGGCCGTCATCCCCTGAAAAACCAAGGTAGTGGCGAAAGCCATCAGTAAAAATTTGTTTTTAATAATATTCATACGGTTCAAGTTTAATTAATTATAATTTCATCAGCAAAAAGCCAGGAAGGCAGACCTGCTGCGTGATGCCAGTAGGGTGTTTCTGTGTTTAATGCCCTCACCTTTATATAACGGCATCTTTTTTCATCAAAATCCAACTTAAAAAATTGGATGTCGTTGACTTTACTCTCCTTTGTCAATGGCATTGGATTATTTATGGTCCCCAAATTAAAGTAATGCTCATTATCCAAGGAAGCGGTATAGGCCACCTTTGATGGGAAAAACACAATATGATTGGTAACCTGCAAAAAAGCCAAAGAAATTGTACTTATTTTCATTGGTTCGCCCAAATCCACTACCACTTCCATATCATTGCCCTCATAGCCCAACCAATTGGCATAAAAACTACTTCCACCTAGTGCCCCATCTGTCAAAACCATTGGATCCTCTGCGGCATATTTCTTTGGTTTGGTATTGGTGACCACTTTTTTACCCATTGCCTTGTTTGGCATTCTTGCTACCTCCAGAGCAGACATATAATTTGCCAGATACTCTGTTACCGTAAAACCCATTTCGTTCATCAAAACCACATTATTCTCGGCACATGTTGCCTTAAAATTATCCAATAAACTGATTACCAATGGGTTTATACTCTTTTTACCATCTTCCGTAGGAATTAATAGGCGATAAACGTCCGTTAATCTCTTTCTACAAGCTTCCAAAACCGCATAATCTACCCCTAAGCGGGCCATTTTCAACCTAGCCAATATTTTAGGTTTAGCTGCAACCGCCTTTTCTGCCTCATTAAATATTTGAGAATAATCGGCTAACAAATCAGGACTCAAATAAGATGTAAATGCCTCGGAAGGATCCCCATATAGAAACAGGAAAAAATCATTATCCTCCTTTATTTTGGCATGAATTTTAGTGATATATTTCTTTACAAATGGTCCCGCCTCTTCGTAATATCCATTCGTAAAATCAGTCAACAAGGTCCCGAAATCTTGATCGGGATTCCAAAGCAGTTGGGCCGTAATATAAGATCTAAGTTCAAAAAGTTCGCTGGGATTGTTACTGTGCTGTTCAAAAACCCACTTGGCATTGTTATCCCTAAACAATTTAATATTTGGCTGCAGGGTATATATATTGGGAAACGGAGCCAAAAAATTGGTGAACTGTGTAGTATAATCCCAAATCCTAACGTTACGGGTCAACTTGCCCCATCCCTTTAAATCGTTTGCAAAATCGGTGCATTTCTCTGCAATAGGCCCACTTCTATCACATTCTATAGAACAAAGTGTAATCAATACATTATCCAATGGTTTCGTCTTACATGGTTTCCTGGTATATTGATAGGCCAAAGTAGAAATCATCTTGTTCGGGAAGGAAGCGGCCACCTCGTTTACAAACCTTATCATGGTACCGGATGGACTACCTTCTGCCTTATCTATTTTACTACAATTGTCACATTGGCAATGTTGTTGATTATCATCCTGACTCACCGATAAAACACTAGCTTTGGGAAATTGTTGAAACAAAGAAGCAACGGAATCCTTTACTATTGCCAAAACATCGGGATTGGTTAAACACAGCTGGGTAGGCAGGCGTTGTTTGCCCCGCAAAGCATAATATTCCGGATGGGATTCATAAAATTTTTCCTCAGGTAAAAACTTATGAAAGGTATGTACCCTGGCACTGGGTACATAATTGGGGAACGATTCATGTGTCACCTTTTGTTTATCAGCAAAATCGTCATTATCATAAAATAATTTTGAATGCACCGTTCTAGTGGTTATAGAAGGAGCATACTCAAAATTTATCCTTGGAAGATCAATAGTTTTGGAAGAAGGAATCTTCTCCACTCCGGGCGCATACCATCTACAGCCCAAGTAACGTTCCAAAAATTCGTATACTGCATACTTCGTTGCCTTATTAGATCCACCAAAAATATACAAGTTCTTATTTCCAGACCTAATGGCGATTTCTTCCTTCTCCAAATTTTCGCCATTTATATTTCCAACGTATATCTTGTTCTTTTTTATATCTTGAGAGCTTTCATCCACTAATGGCAGTTCTACTCCGCTAATCAACTGTAGATAATGCTGTAGTGTTTCCGCCGATCTATATTGACTTTCCGTAGCATTCCCCATGAATACTATTTCATAGTCCGATTCCCCCTCATGCACCAGTTCTATCCCATCTATATTACAGGACGACAAAATCAATACTATGAATAAGAGACCTAGAAATCTGAATTTTGTCTTTATTATTTTCATCTTCAATTTGATTTAGATCTAATTGTTCAATTTATACTCCAAAGATTTACTGTTCACCAATTCTTCATGGGTTATAAAGTATCCTTTATGTGGTTTCCCTTGAATACTGATATTCTGGATAAACTGATTTTCTTCCGAAATATTGGAAGTTATAATCAGTTTTTCCTGCCGGTAATAATCGGTATCCAAATGAATGGTTATTTTATTAAATCTGGGTGTTGTGATTGCATATATAGGATTTGCAGGACTAACGGGATATATACCTATCATGGAAAATACTGCCCATGCCGACATGGCACCCGTATCATCGTTCCCTGGGAGTCCATCAGGAGCATTCTTATAAAAGGTATTTAGTAAATCCGAAACCATTATTTGAGTCCGGTTTTCTTCCCCTTTTACATAATTGAACAGATAGGGATAAGCTATATCAGGTTCATTGGCCATATCGTATTGACCCTTGTCAAAAACATTCTGCAGACGATCAGTGAAGGCCTTTGTTCCCCCCATAAGCTTTATAAGACCTTTTACATCGTGGGCAACCATAAAGGAATATTGCCAAGCATTACCTTCTATAAAACCTAAATTTTTCTCAAAATTGGCTCCGGATTCAGGGTTGTATGGCGTTAACCAACTTCCATCGTCATTTTTTGGTCTTAACAAGTTAAATTCCTTATCAAAAAGCTTACGGTAGGATACCGATCTTTTGGAGAAACGATTAAAATCCTCTTTTTTACCCAAGGCTTTGGCCAATTGGGCAATGGCATAGTCCGAAATATTGTATTCCTGAGTGGTAGATACCGATCCGCTATTGGTTGTTTTTGTGGTGAGATATCCCTTTTCCAAATAATCCTTAAGTCCAGGGCGCAGAGGGTTACCATCTATTTGATCCGCACTTTTAATCATTGCCAAATACGCCTTTTCCACATCAAAATCTTGTATACCCTTCAAATAGGTATCGGCAATTACAATTCCTGCAGGATCGCCGACCATAGTGGTGGTTTCGGTGGCATTTAGTTCCCATTTTGGCAACCATCCGCTTTCATCATAGATCTGGAGCATACTTTTTATCATATTGGATTGTTGCCGAGGATAGACCAAACTCATAAGCTGGTGCAAATTCCGATAGGTATCCCAAAGCGAAAAAACGGTATAGCGGGTATCCTGCGTTTTTAAAGTTTCCCTTGTTTTCATTTTGGGATAGTCCCCATTAAAATCGTTGAGGGTACTAGGGTGAATAAGGGTATGGTATAAAGCGGTGTAGAACTTTACCTTATTCTCTTCCAAACCTCCTTCAACCTCAATCTTAGATAGATATTTGTTCCAATTCTCCTTGGCTTCTGCTAAGATTTGATCAAAACTGCGCGTAGCTGTTTCCTTTTCCAGATTTTCACGGGCATTTTCAATGCTCACATAAGAAACCCCTACCTTCATTTCTACAACCGTAGGCTCCTTAAATTTATAACGCATATAGCTTCCTATACTATCCCCAACAACTTCTTTGGTGTAATTTGGCATGATACGCGTTTTTCCATTGTAGCCCATCCATTCCCCTTCTGTCCCCTTGTAGGTAGTTGGTTTTTTCCAAACACCAAACTCATAGGCGGGCTTGGAAAATTGTGCAACAAAATAAACAGGATAAGCCTCATCCGGTTTGTAATAACAAAAAGAACCTACACTGCGCACACCTTCTATTTCCGTTGGAGAAACTACCCTCACGGAAGCGCCTTGTTCATTGGTCAACCCTAAACCCAGATTGATCAATATGTTGGCATCCCCTTTTGGAAAGGAATATTTGCTTACCCCTACCCTAGTGGTTGCCGTAGCCTCTACCTTTATATTGTAGTTGTCCAAAGTATTGGAGTAATATCCAACTTCTGAAATTTCATTGGAATAGGCAGTTCCATATTTCAGATGCTCAACTTCCAAATGACCTGTGGTGGGCATGGCCAAAATCACCCCCAACTCAGGGCAACCTACGCCACTTAGATTAACATGACTAAAACCTGTGAGGAAAGTATTTTCCTGTACATATGGCGTTGACAACCATCGACTATCCTTTTCCAAGGGTAAATTTTTGGGGCCTGCAACGTTAAAAGGGGAAACGCTAACCATTCCCCTAACAGCAATTGGTCCCGGATTGGTTGTACCAAAATTAGAGGTTCCAATAAAAGGATTCACATAATCCACAGGTTGTTTTTGGGCAAAAGCTCCTAGTGAAAAGACTGCCTGTAATAATAGAATTTTAAGTTGTAAGTTCATAGTTGTTCTTTACTATTTATGTGCCCGTTAGGAACAAGCTTTAACGCTTATTTCACATGACGAGATCACAAGAAGGAGTGTTTTATTTTTTTTTAAACCTACATAATTGCTATGACAGTCTTTACTCTTAATATGAGTCTCTAAAGCTAATCCTCCTCGTCATATCTTTCTTATGGTATAAATTAATTCCCTCTTAAGAGGCCCTGCCCCTAGTTTTAGCGCGAGTTAAGGTGTGTTTTCCCAAGTCCTCAAATTATTCCACCACCACCTCATCAATAAACATCCATGAGCCTCCACCAGTAGGTGAACTCGCTAAATTTGTTGCTATAACCTTAATATACCTCGCAGTTTGTCCCTCAATTTTCATCTCAAAATCCTTCAATTCCGAACCATTATTTGCCGCATATTCCCTCTTTACAATACCTGCACTTTTAAAGGTATTTCCATCTTCCGAAAGCATAATCTCCACTTGGATTGGAAAGTAGATTCCAGAACCTTGATTTTCCATAGCCCCAACAGTTATTTTATCCAATTCCGTGGGAGACTCCATATCAATTACCAATTCCATATCTCCACCAAGCCAGCCTTGCCATTGGCCATCATGGAAATTTTTGGAACCACGAACTACGTTTACCATACCCAATTCTTTGGCTCCCTGATAACTGTCGTGGTATTTTTTAATATAGGTTACCGGTTTCCCTACGGCCTTATGATAGGTAATTGTTTTTTCAAATAAGGCGCCTACAGGTTTATCTTCTTCAAAAACCTGTGCCTTGATCGTGGTCGTCTTTTTGATCGCTATTGGAGCAGTATACTGTTCTGAGGCCGAAATAATATCGCTGCCATCTAAGGTAAAGCGAATATCAGAGTTAGGGAATTCCGCTTTTAGCGCCACCGATATTGCTGAACTTTGTGGGTCCACCGTAATCTCAGTTGTTACCTGATAGGCACTTTTGGCGTAATTAATTCCCATTTTACCATATCGCTCAAATAGGCTAGGAACCCTTTTTGAGAAATCGTCCCAATCTCTATTTATTTTGCTACTCCACACTGCTTCGGCCAAGGCAGCCAAACGAGGATAGGTCATATACTCGGCCTGGGCATTGGTCGGAACATATTCCGTCCACAAGTTGGCCTGCCCCCCTAAAACATGTTTCGCCTGATCTGCTGTCATTTCCTCGACTACAGGATCAAATTGATATACCTTGCTTAGCGGCAAATTGCCCCCCCAAGCCAAGGGCTCAACATCTTGGTCCCCTTGGTAATAATCAAAATAACAATGCGAATTTGGACTCATAACCACATCGTGACCAGCTTCAGAAGCTTCCATACCACCCTTTACACCCCGCCAACTCATGACCATGGCACCGGGTGCCAAACCACCTTCCAATATTTCGTCCCAACCCAATAAAATTCTTCCCTTAGAACTTAAAAAACGTTCCATGCGTTGAATAAAGTAGCTCTGAAGTTCCTCAACATTGGCCAGGCCTTCATTTGCCACTCTTCTTTTGCAATCAGGGCAGATTTTCCAGTTGGTCTTTGTAGCCTCATCCCCGCCCACATGAATGTATTGAGAAGGAAATAATTCCATTACCTCCAATAAAACGTTCTCCAAAAACTCAAATGTAGAATCCTTGCCAGGGCAATATATTTCAGTTATGGGCCAAACACCTCCAGAAGGTACCATGATAGGATCTTGAAAGCAGGATAGTTCTGGATAAGACGCTATAGCGCTCATTACGTGGGCCGGCATTTCTATTTCCGGTACAACCGTTACGCCCCTACTACCGGCATAAGCTACAATTTCCTTAATATCCTCCTGAGTATAAAATCCGCCATAGGTAGTTTCAGTCCCCAAATCCGGGGTTGGTCTTGCATTCCAGGGCTTGTTTTCCTGGTCTGCCCTAAATCCACCGACTTCCGTTAATTTTGGGTATTTTTTTATTTCAATGCGCCACCCTTGATCATCTACCAAATGCAAGTGCAACGTATTCAATTTTAGCAAGGCCAATTGGTCTATAGTAGCAAGAATATAATCCTTATCAAAAAAGTGCCTAGAAACATCCAACATAAATCCTCGCCATTTGAATCGAGGGCTATCTTTGATCTCCACATTGGGAACATCCCAGCTTACATTTTGTACCAGCTCTTTGCTTTCTATTGCCACAGGGAGCAATTGTCTAATTGTTTCCAAACCATATAAAAAACCCTTAAATCCATTAGCGGTAACAACGACATTATTATCCGATACCCTTAGAGTATATTCCTCTTCTTTAAGGGTAGAATCCAAGGATAATTGAACAAAATTTTTGTTGGGGACATTGGAAACCACTTCCATGTTCCATCCTGCAGCGTCCGCAAATTTCTCCCGTAACACTTCTACAACATTGGACATATCATTGGGCACGACAAACTTAGTATCCTTCGTAAACCGAAAAGCACCTTGGTTAAATTTCATTTCCAATGGATTTGGAATAATATGTATATCCGTTTCCGTAAAAATGGTTTTACTTTCCTCTCCACATCCCACTAGGATAACTAGCAGTAGCACACTAAAGCTCTGAATTATTCTCTTTTTCATTTTACTCCCGTTATTCATTTCCATGGACCACACTACGAGTTTAGTCGATCATTTTATTGATCAAGACTTTGGAATCTGCCATCCTCGCTTATGGTCAATATTTTTCCGGTAAACGGACTTTTTACCCAAATATTATATCCAAATCTGTGCTTGTCAAAACTCGGCTTAATAGACTTTCCTAAAATATTTTTGGGCATTGTAACCAACTTTTCAGCATCTTTTTTTCCCTGTAAAACTCCTCTGAAGAGCGAATATAAATGCCATTTTATGTAATCGTCCTGCGGAATTGAAAAACTGGCCTTTCCTCCCACTTCTTCTGAAGAAAAATAAACATAGCCCCAATGTTCCGGCTCATGCATATTAATAACTCCTTGTGGTGACCATACCCAATTATATTCTGGAAGGAACTTGCCCGAATCATCCTTTTTCCTGGAATACCGCCCATCGGTTAAATCAAAGTGCCAGTTTACCCTAGAAAAATTAATCCGCCAAAAATCATTCTCCGGCACATTATTACCGTTGCCTGCCTCAGTAATCACCTTCCATGGAATAGCTATTTCAACTGTCCATCCCTTATCCACATCAGTTGAATTATTTAATGTCCCATCTACACTTACCGCCGTTTTTACTCCTTGAATATCCCAACTATCGATCACTTTACCATGGTTTCTATATGGCTTGGTAAGAAACAGATCCCACAGCGTATTATGGGCATTCATTTCGTATTCGTAGTAATTATGAGTGTCGCCATCGGGGTCTATAAAAATTTCAAAATCATTGTTATAAAAAATAACGGTATCCCTTTGTTTTAAAGTGGCCCAAACATGTGGCTCATCCATTTCCGCCAGGACATAGAGGTAATCGTTGTCCCATAACATTTTCATCCTTGTCTTATATTTAGGCGTCATTTTACCTTCAATATCAATATAATCTTGGGACCAAGTGGCCTTTTGCCATGAAACATCATCACCTTTTCCATCTATGACCAAAGTTTCATTCGCCTTAAAAGCGATATAATTTCTGGGTACTGCCTCTTGGGCCTTAACTATGTTGGTGCTTATGGACAAAAGCAAGAGCACCAATGTCCAGATTCTGGTTTGGTCGGAATAAGTGGTTTTCATATTTTGGTTTTTATAGTTTCTAATCAACATTCTATTTACACTTGGAAAATCTGGAACTATAAACTGTTCTCCTTGGTGAATTTTACGATTTCAGATATACGTCCAAATGCCAAGCCGGTAACCGTATCGGCCGCGCCATAATAAATAGCAACCTTGTCCTCCTCAATGGAATGTAGTGCAGCGCATGGAAATACTACATTTGGTACATCGCCCACACATTCATAGTTGGTCTGTGGGGACAATAAATAAGGTTTTGTTCTAAATAATACTTGATCTGGCCGCTCTTTATCCAAAATAGCCGCTCCCATGGAATATCTAAATCCATTACAGGTATTTATAACACCATGGTAAAATGTTAACCATCCTTCATCTGTTAGTATTGGAATTGGTCCTGCCCCTATCTTGGTACATTGCCAGGCACTGTCCACAAATGGGGTTACCTTCATAACACATCTATGTTCTCCCCAAAATTTCATATCAGGACTATAGCTGATGTAAATATCACCAAAAGGCGTATGACCATTGTCGCTAGGCCTGCTCAACATAGCATATTTACCACCTATTTTCCCTGGAAATAAAACCCCATTTCTATTAAAGGGCAAAAAGGCATTTTCACATTGAAAAAATTCCTTAAAATCGAAGGTATAGCCAATGCCAATAGTTGGGCCATTATACCCATTGCACCAGGTTATCCAATACCTGTCCTCTATAAAGACTACCCGGGGATCGTACTTATAATCGGATTCGATCATATCGGTATTTCCGGCCTGAAACTGAATGGGATCATGGTTAATGTCCCAATCTATACCATCCTTACTAAAACCGGCAAAAATATTCATTTGCACAGCTTTATTGTCACAACGGAATACCCCGGCGAAACCCTCTTGAAATGGCACTACCGCACTATTAAAAATACTGTTTGAAGATGGTATAGCATCCCTCTTTACCACTGGGTTCTCTGTATATCTCCAAACTACATCTGCACTATTGGCAGGCCTTTCTTGCCACGGAATGTTACTCACTTTATATGTATTTAAATATTATAACTAATCTTAATTCTCTCTAATGTACTATATCTAAAACTTAGTTCAAGGAACTTGTTCACTTTTCTAATTTGGTATTTTTCGAACTTTATCCAACCAAGTGAATTTAAGAATTGCCGAGGTGACACCAAATACGATCAATGCAATTAAGGCCTTGGGATAATCCCTAATCATAAAGTATATCGGGAGCACGATCATACTGGATTGCCAAATTACACCCACAATACAATTCATCATATCCCACCAAAATTCGTTGTTCTTTTCAAATGTGGAATCTTCCGCCTTTAATTCCTTATAAATCGGGTTCCACCAACCCCAAGGTTTCACATTTTTATAGAAGGATTTTAACACTTCCCTATCGGTGGCTGGACTTAAATAAGTTCCCAAAAACGAACCCAGAATAGAAACCCCAAAAATAATGGGAAAAAGGTAAATGGCATGGACATGGGAAAGATCGTACAGCAAGCTATCCTCTGCGAAATTGCCTTTATTGTTATCCAACACAAATTGCAAGGATGCGATAACCAAGCCGGACAACATACCCCAAAAATAGCCCCAGCCATTAAATCGCCACCAAATCCATTTTAAAAAATTGGCAGCAACATAGCCCCCGAAGAGAGCACTGGTAATCCATAGGGTCAACGAATTGATGGAATCTGCGAAAAACCCCATAAAAACACCTAAAATAACTACTAAAAATGAAGCTATATGACTCGCTTTAATATAATGCCTATGTGATGCTTCAGGTTTAAAATACTTTTTGTAGATATCATTTACCAAATAAGCTGGACCAGCATTTACAAACGCCGAAAAAGTAGACATAAAAGCTGCCAGTAATCCGGCCAAAAGCAATCCCTTTATTCCGACCGGAACATGAAAGTTAATTACTTTGGGAAGCAATACTTCCAACTCGGCTCCTGTAAGTCCTGGATTGGCGATCATTTCTGGAGTAAGTACTACCAGAGCAATTACTACAATACCAGAAATTAGTAAATACCTTGGGATAAACAACACCAAATTCGTAAACCCACTCATATAGGCGGCATCTTTTACCGTCCTTGTAGATAAGATCCTTTGAAGGTCGTAACTGGGAGTGGGACCCGCTATACTGGCAAAGAAACCTTTAAAAAGTGTCATTCCTATCAATGCCCCGAACATCTTGTAGCCCTCAGAGTCGATCAATTTATTAAATGCCTCAAATTCAGCATCCCAATGGGTTCCCAATTCCCAACCAAAAAACACATTTTTCCATTCCGTACTAATAACAGAATTGATTTCCACATCAGAAAAAGCAAAAAAGGCGTAACCAGCAACAAGAACCCCTGCGATTACCATTATAATATACTGAAGCACCTCAGTGGCAACAACCGAGAACATTCCTCCTTTTACAGTATAAATAGTGGTTAGGAATATGATGATCATGGCGTAGGACTGCTCGGAGCTAAGCAAAACCATTTCTCCCAAATGCAGGCTTACATCCCACGGCAGGATAATGGTCAGAAATTTACCAACACCTTCAAAGAAATACGCAATAAAGCCTACAGCGGCCACAATGGCAAAGACAGCAACTATAATATGGGAGGCTCTCCCAGCCTTATCATCCCCAAAGCGGGTAAGTATCCATTCCGAACCGGTCATAATATTTGACCTCCGTATCCAAACCGCTAAAAACATCATTACGAAAATCTGGTTCCAAATAGGCCATAACCACATAAACATAAAGCTTTTTACCCCATATAAAAATAGGATTCCCACCATCCAGGCAGTACCGGAAACATCAAACATCCCAGAACCATTACTAAGTCCCAGATAATACCATTTTATATTGTTCCCCCCTAAAAAGTAGGATTTGAGACCCTTTGACGCTTTTTTTGAAACCCAAATACCCACGAAGAGGGTCAGCACTATATAGGCAATAATGATTGCTACATCAATTATATTCATTGCTATTTATTTTAATGTTGTATAAAATAGTCCGCCCACCTGGCTTTCCATTCCAATAAGGCTAAAAAAAGCTATAGTCTTATGATTTTTCGCTACAAAAGACGACTACTCTTATTTTTTTTATAAATTTCCCGAATTTTTAAGCCGGTTCGGCCAATTTTCAAAAAAATCATAAAAAGCAATTAGTATTTTCTACTTTCAGAATTAAATATTTAATTTTTTTCGAGGAAGGAAAATAAATTTAGACCAACAACCTGCCCGTAAAGCCAAACGCCTATTTTTACAATTAAAGTCTGTGATCTACACTTATGCAAATTAACAAACTGAATCATAAATTACTTGGCAGGAATAGCTCTGGTGATTTCAACATCAACTACCAGCACCATATTATTTTTTGGGTTGTCTATATACTATTTAATATTTTCCGTTGGGGAAATTTGCATCAGGATTTTGCTTATTCCATAAAAACAAATCTATTGGGTTTCCCCATACATATGGCCTTGGCATACTTCAATATTTATTTTTTAATGCCAAAATTTGTTTATACCAAACGTTATTTCACTTATACAGTTTTATTACTTGCCACATTGTTTATTGGACTTATTATAAAATTCAACCTTACCTTTTATTTGGTCAGCAATAATGTAATGCCGGAGGCAGGGGATGTAGAAAGCCTCACTTTAAATTATGCCATGGTAACAATGTTGGGGGAACTTTATGTGATGTCTTTTGTAACAGCTATAAAAATTACGGTGGACTGGCTCAATGAAAACAGCAAATTACATGAGCTTGAAAAAAGGCAATTGACCACGGAATTGAAATTCCTTAGATCCCAAGTATCCCCACATTTCTTCTTTAACACACTTAATAATATATATTCCCTAACTTTAGAAAAATCGGATCGAGCTCCTGAAATTGTACTCAGGTTATCCGAATTGATGCGTTACTTGTTGTATTCTACCGATAAACCCTATCAGGAGTTGGGTAAAGAGATCGAGTGCATTCAAAATTATATCGATTTGGAACGCATTAGATTTGATAATTCGCTAAAAATCGAGATGAATGTTTCAGGGGATATTGAAGGTAAAAAGATTGCCCCTATGCTTTTAATCCCTTTTGTTGAGAATTGTTTTAAGCATGGTGCCGGTAAAAATATCGGAAAAATGTACATCAAAATACACCTGGAAGTAATAGACGATATTTTGAATTTTGAAGTGAGCAATAATTTACCCGCAAATACAAACCGAAATAAATTAAAAAAATCGGATTGTGGAATTGGACTTTCCAATATTAAAAAACGTTTGGAATTGGGATATGAACCAAACGATTATAATCTTTCTATATTTGAAAAAGATAAAATGTTTAACGTTATTCTTAAATTAAAAGTGTAATGAGTTTTAGGGCAATAATAATTGACGACGAACCACTGGCAATCAATGTATTAAAAAATTACGTAGAGCAAATTAAAGAATTATCACTAGTACAGACCTTCACCAATGCCATTGATGCCTCCACATTTTTACAAAGAAATGAGGTCGACATTATATTTTTGGATATCAACATGCCAATTATGAACGGTTTAGATCTCTTAGGCAGCATAAATTCAAATGCCATGGTAGTAATGACGACTGCCCATGAGGATTATGCCCTTAAAAGTTTTGAATTGGAAGCCATAGACTATTTAGTAAAACCAATTCCTTTTCACAAATTCTTAAAAACAGTACACAGAATAATAAATTTGAAGGAAGGATTTTCTAAAAAAGAAGTGCATAACCCCCATGAAAATCAGAGTATTTTTGTAAAAGTAGATAAGAAAAAATTACAAAAAATTTATTTGGACGACGTCATCGTCATAGAAAGCCTAAAGGACTACATCAGGATAAAAACAAAAGCCAACAAATATATTATTCACAGAACCTTGAGTAGTTTTACCGAAGAACTCCCGTCCGATAAATTCATTAGAATACATAGATCCTATACTATAGCAATTGATAAAATCGATGCTATTGAGGGCAACAGTGTAGAAGTGCAAGGAATTAGATACACCATTGGCCGTAGCTACTTAAACGACGTTAAAAGTAAAATTCTTGATGAGAATCCAGAATAAAGCGTCGTAAATACACTTTATAACATTTTTCCGACAACATTTAGCTGCCCTAATTAGTCATTTGTCGAAATTTACTGTTGAATAACTGTAAAGACAGTACCTTAGAAGGTGTTATTTTATTAGAAATCAAATGGTTCTCAAATCTCTAAAAATTTCCAATCCACGATCCAATATTGGATCTTGTGCCATATTGGTATTAATTTTCGTGATACTTTCATTTAGTTGCAATTCCGGTGTTTCAACTTCGGAAACAACAAATAGTAGTGAAAATAGAGGGAAGGTGCCAGACAAAATCGACTTTACTTTTGATGTAAAACCAATTTTATCAGACCGCTGCTTCAAATGCCATGGACCTGACAAAAACGCCATTGAGGGGGGGCTTTCCCTGAACACTGCCGAAGATGCCTATACCGCACTGGGTAAGAATAAAGATCATTATGCCATTGTTCCCGGTGATGTAAAAAAAAGTGAATTGGTAAATCGCATATTCACCAAGGATGAGTCTTTGATGATGCCACCGCCAGAATCCAACCTAGAGCTGAACGAATATGAAAAGGAAGTTCTGAAAAAATGGATAGACCAAGGCGCTGAATTTAAAACCCATTGGGCATTTATTGCTCCTGAAAAGCCCACAGTACCCAAGACCACAAATACCACTTGGGCTCAAAATGAAATTGACCAGTTTGTGCTATCAAAGTTGGAGCATAATGGATTGGAACCCAATGAAAAAGCATCAAAAGAAAAGTTATTGAGGCGGGTATTTTTTGACCTTACAGGCTTACCTCCTAGCGTTGAACAAATTGAAAGTTTCGTAAAAAACGATTCCCCTTCAGCCTACGAAACAATTATAGACTCCCTATTAAATACAGTAGACTATGCCGAGCATATGTCCTCTGAATGGATGGATATTGCCCGCTATGCGGACACACATGGATACCAGGATGATTTTGAACGTATCATGTGGCCTTGGCGGGATTGGGTTATACACGCCTTTAAGGAAAACTTGCCCTACGATCAATTTGTCACCTATCAATTGGCTGGAGATCTGCTGCCCAATGCCAATGCCGAGCAGATTTTGGCAACAGGTTTTAATAGAAACCACAAGATTACCTTTGAAGGAGGTGTTATTCCAGAAGAATATCGAATTGAATATGTAGAGGACCGGGCCGTTACCTTTGGTACAGCTTTTCTGGGTTTGACCTTTGAATGTGCCCGCTGCCATGACCACAAATATGACCCCATAAGTCAAAAAAATCACTTTGAATTGTTTAGTTTCTTCAACAATATTGATGAACTTGGATTGACGCCAGGCGGAGCAGGGAAAATTCCAAAACCTTATATGACCATTACAGAAAAGGAGAAAAATGGCGTATTGAGTTTTGTACAACTTCAAAAAACAAACATGAAGGAAGTTCCTGTTATGGTCATGAACGAGATGCAGGAAATTAGACCTTCTTACATATTGAACAGAGGGGTTTACGACCAACCCACAACACAGGTATACCCCAATACCCCAGAGTCCATACTCCCTTTTCCGGATGACTATCCCAAAAACCGATTGGGCCTATCAAAATGGCTGTTCCATAAAGACAATCCGTTGACTGCCAGGGTTACTGTAAATAGATACTGGCAACGCATGTTTGGTAGCGGTTTGGTGTCTTCTTCCTTCGATTTCGGCAATCAAGGTTCATTGCCTACGCATCCTGAACTATTGGACTTTTTGGCCATCAAGTTTAGGGATGAAGGGTGGGATGCCAGAAAAATCTTAAAATACATTGCCCTTTCTTCGACTTATCAACAGAGCACCAAAGTTTCCAAGGAATTACAAGAATTAGATCCTGAAAACCGCCTTTTGGCGAGGGCCCCGAGATTAAGGCTAACGGCCGAATTAATAAGAGATCAGGCATTAAAAATCAGTGGTTTGCTCAACAAGGACGTTGGAGGTCCAAGTGTAAAGCCCTATCAACCTGATGGTATCTGGGAAGCGGTTACAGGCGGTGGTGGCGGAAGCACGGCCACATATATTACAAGTACCGGGAAAGATCTTTATAGAAAGAGTTTGTACACCTTCTGGAAAAGAACGGTTCCTCCACCCAGCATGATGACTTTTGATGCAGCATCAAGAGACCTTTGCTCCGTAAAACGACAGGAGACCAATACTCCTTTACAGGCACTGGTCCTGCTCAACGATCCCCAAATTATTGAAGCGTCTAGAATACTTGCAAAAAATGCCATTGATCGCAATAAAGAAACCAATGATCAGATCAGCTATATTTTTAAGCAGGCAACCTCCAGAGCCCCCGATGAAGCAGAATTGACCATGTTGGCCAATTATTACGACAGTATGCTCCAAAAAGTGGAAGGAGAAGGGATAGAGGCCCAAGAATACTTGTCCATTGGTGCCACTGAAATGAACAGCAACATTTCAGTAAGTCAATTGGCAGCTTTGGCTTTAACGGCACACACCATTTTAAACTTGGATGAAACCATAACCAGAGGCTAATTATGAGTGAGAAAAAAATTATAGAGGAAAGGTCGCTTATATTAAATCGACGGTCATTTTTAGGCAAAACGGCCCTAGGCGTAGGTGGAGTAGCTTTGGCTTCCTTATTGGGCGCCAACCTGTTTAGAAAAGATAAAAATGGTATTTTAACCAAGGATGATAGTCTTAATGGAGTAAAGGGAATTTTGAATTCGCTTCATCATCCTGCCAAAATTAAAAGGGTAATATATCTGTTTCAAAGTGGCGGACCGTCGCAATTGGAACTTTTTGATTATAAACCTTTGCTGAACCAAAGACGTGGTGAAGACCTTCCAGAGTCTATTAGAAATGGACAACGTCTTACCGGCATGACCGCCGGCCAAGACAAATTCCCTTTGGTAGGCTCCTTGCACAACTTTAGTCAACATGGTAAAAATGGCACCTATATAAGTGACATACTTCCATACACGGCGAAAATGGTAGATGAACTCTGTATCATAAAATCTATGTATACCGAGGCCATCAATCATGACCCGGCAGTAACATTTTTTCAAACAGGTTCCCAGCAACCAGGAAGGCCCAGTATAGGATCTTGGTTAAGTTATGGTTTGGGCAGTGAAAATGAAAACCTCCCAGCCTTTACCGTTTTATTGTCCCGAGGTTCAGGAAGACCCAATGGACAGCCACTATATACCAGATTATGGGGCAACGGCTTTTTACATTCCCTTCATCAGGGAGTACAATTTAGAGCCGCCAAAGACCCCGTTTTATATTTAAATGACCCAAAAGGTATTACCAAAGAGGTTAAACGTGAAATGCTGGACAATTTAGCAGCATTAAACGATAAACATTATCAGGAATCTGGTGATCCCGAAATTAAAAGTAGAATTGCCCAATACGAAATGGCATATAGGATGCAGACCTCGGTCCCAAATGTCATGGATACTACCAAAGAGCCCGATTATATCTATGAAATGTATGGGCCTGAAGCAAAAATCCCAGGAACCTATGCAGCCAATTGTCTATTGGCAAGAAGATTGGCCGAGCAGGATGTGCGATTTATCCAATTATACCATATGGGTTGGGATCAACACGACAATCTTCCAGGAGCAATTGCTAAACAGGCAAAAGATGTTGACCAAGCCTCGGCCGCTCTGGTAGCAGACCTTAAACAGCGTGGATTATTGGAAGACACTCTGGTGGTTTGGGGAGGAGAATTTGGAAGGACCAATTATTCCCAAGGCCTTTTAACCGACACCAGCTACGGTAGGGACCATCACCCAAGATCTTTCACTATCTGGATGGCCGGTGGTGGTATTAAACCAGGGATTGTTTATGGGGAAACGGATGATTTTGGATACAACATTGTTAAAGACCCGGTACATGTCCACGATTTCCAAGCTACAATGCTCCATCTATTGGGCATAGACCATGAAAAATTAACGTATAAGTACCAGGGAAGAAGGTTTAGATTAACAGATGTAGAGGGACATATTGTTAAGGATATTTTAACGTAACCAAAATATAGAACAAGAAACAATTTGGTTAAATAGTTTCATATTAATGGCCTATACGGGTTAGAGGTTTATTCACAAGAACAGAATATTAAAAAAATACACCTAGGAAAGGACTCCTAGACATGGATATTTTTATAGGTAATTTTTATAGATTAAAATGATACTACAGATTATAAACATTGGGCGCCTACACCCCCTATTGGTACATTTGCCCATTGGCATACTTGTTTTAGCCTTTTTAATGGAACTTTACTTTAGAAAGAAAGCTTCTGGCACCGAACACAGATTAATCACATTTACTCTTGCCATAGCAGCTCTGACCACGATATTATCTGTTGTTAGTGGGTGGCTATTGGGAGAAAATGGAGGCTATGACGAGACCTTACTGTTTAGACATCGCTGGATGGCGGTCGGCCTCGCTGTTGGTGCTACCGCACTTTATTTCATAAAAAAGTACCCCAGGTCTTGGTCCAAAGTCATTTATTTACCTCTTTTTATCGCAGTAATGGGACTCTTAAGTTTAACCGGACATTTTGGGGGCAGTATGACCCATGGCGAGGACTATCTTTTTAATAATGATGAAACCAAAAAACCGGTCATTACCGACGTTGACAAGGCACTTGTTTTCAACGATATTGTAAGGCCTATTCTTGATGATAAGTGTGTAAGTTGCCATAATCCCAATAAAATTAAGGGAGGTTTGATTATGAACAATAAGGAGCAGCTCCTTGTTGGTGGAGACTCTGGCAGTATCTTTCTGGCAGAAGAAGGCGAATTGCCAAGTTTAATACATCACATTAAGCTTCCTTTGGAAGATGAGGACCATATGCCACCAAAGGGAAAAGTACAACTTACCAATCATGAAATAGATTTATTGGAATGGTGGGTAGGTCATGAAAACTGCTTTGATTGCGTTGCAGGGACCCTGGACAAAACAGAGAAAATAGATGCTATTTTAAATTCATTGGAAGAGGATACCTCTACAAGAGCCGTGATTGCCAGAGAAGTGGACATGGTTCCTGAAGACTGGTTGGCCTCCATAAACATAAATGGCCCCGTAATTACAAAACTATCGGCAAAGAATCCGTTATTGATTGTGAACCTGTCCGGGATTAAGGATTTGGGGAAAAACAATCTTAGGGCATTAAAAAAACATGCTGAAAATATTGTAGAACTCAATTTGAGCAACTCCAATTTTAGTGATACTATTTCTTCGTATTTATCTTCCTTTAAAAACCTTACAAAACTCCAATTACAAAATACCGCTATAACGGATAAGGCCATGGAAACATTAAGCGATTTAAAACACTTGGAGTCGCTGAATATATACGGTACCGAAATTACCGATAAGGGGCTGGAAAAATTAACTGCCCTTTCCGGTTTAAAAACCTTATATCCATGGAATTCTAAAATCACCAAGGAAGCTCTTGATCTTTATAGCAGTAAATTTCCGGCAGTTACGGTAGTTAGTTTGGATGAAAATCTCTTTGCTCCATCTAGCTTGGATCCACCATCCATAATTGCCGATACCGATTTTTTCAAGGATTCCATTAAAGTAACATTGGACTATTTCTTTAAGGGAGTCGACATCTATTACACCTTGGATGGTTCCGAACCCGACACTACTTCCACCAAATATAATAATCCCATTACTCTCAACAACTCCACCCAGATAAAAGCAGTATGCCATAAACCGGGCTGGGCCTTAAGTACTGTAAAAGCCGTAAGTTTTAAAAAATCAAACATTATTCCCAGTTCCATAACCCTGAACCACAAACCCAACGAAAAATACAAGGGAAATGGGGGAAATACCTTGATCGACCTAAAAAGGGGGTCTATTAATTTTGTTGATGGAAATTGGATCGGGTATGAAGGGAGCAGTTTTGCCGCTACCATAAAACTCAAAAAAGAAGAATTGATATCCACGGTCTCCGTAGGCGCATTTTCTTCCCCTGAGAAATGGATTTTTTACCCTATAGGATTCAAGATATGGGTATCCAATGACGGAAGTAATTTCAAACATGTTCATACGGAAAAAATAAAAGCCGAACGACCTAATTCTGATACCAAATTTCAATTTTTTGACGTCAATATTCCGCCCACAACATCCAATTTTGTAAAAGTGGAAATAATTAGTCAACTTAATAATCCGTCCTGGCACCCTAACCCAGGCGGAAAAAGTTGGTTATTTGTAGACGAGATAGTATTAAACTAAAACGGGCTTGGGATTGCTATTTCATTTTTTTGATTTACTACAACGTTCACCAAAAAATAATAGATACCTTATATTTGCCTCAAAATTAATTATATGGAAATAGTGCTTCAACCTTGGCCATGGTATGTGTCCGGACCTTTGATTGCCTTAACAATGCTACTTTTAATATATTTTGGAAAAACATTTGGTATGTCTTCCAACCTTCAAACACTCTGCAGTATTGGTGGTGCCGGTAAATATTCAGACTATTTCAAGATCGACTGGAAGGCGCAACGATGGAATTTGACCGTTGTTCTAGGTGCTATTATTGGCGGATACCTAGCAACACATTTTTTGTCAGATGGGTCGCCCATTGCATTGAGTAGTGATACCATTTCAGACTTAAATACATTGGGATTCAATGAGGTTGGTGAAACGCTCCTACCTCCCGAGATCTATAGTTGGGAAAATGTGCTTACCGTAAAAGGGATATCTATCTTGATCATTGCCGGATTATTGGTAGGCTTTGGAACTAGATATGCCGGAGGGTGTACCTCGGGGCATGCCATAACGGGCTTGAGCAATCTACAAGTGCCTTCGCTAATAGCGGTTATCGGATTTTTTATAGGGGGACTGATCATGACCTTCTTTATTTTACCCCTTATTTTTGGGACATAAAACAAAGTTCAATAGTTGCAGCTTCCTTTTGGTGGGCTATATTTTAATCCAAAATTACTAACAATAAACTAAATGCTACAGGTATTTTCCTCAGCAAAAAATATATAACATAAACAAAATGAAATTCTTAAAATTCCTATTGGTCGGTATCTTCTTCGGTATTGTTCTAGTAAAATCTGAAGCAGTATCATGGTACCGTATTTATGAAATGTTCAAATTTCAATCTTTTCATATGTATGGAATTATTGGCTCTGCAGTATTTCTAGGCGTACTATTTATTTGGCTCTTTAAAAAATACAAGATAAAAAGTATTGAAGGCGAAGCCATAGATCTGGTGCCCAAGGATAAAGGGCTTGCAAGATATATACTTGGGGGCACCATCTTTGGATTTGGGTGGGCTTTGGCAGGAGCGTGCCCAGGACCAATGTACATTTTGGTAGGCACTGGTATTTTTAGTATGTTAATAGTAATTGCAGGAGCCCTATTGGGAACTTTTGCTTACGGCCTACTACAGAACAAATTGCCTCATTAAGGCAAGATCTTACTCTTTAACAAAAATTTACTCTTAAGGGAAGAACGCAAAGTGTGATGGAATTAATCAAGCGAATTTCTTAAAGCCATAACCAGCCCTTAACTTAAAAGGCAGTTGGCTTGTTTTAAAATTGAAGAATTGGCTATGGCTTGCTTATACAATTTCAGCACTTAATCCCGCATTCAGAAGCTTACTACATCTAGGCTCCAAATCATTGTACTCACCAGTTTTAACCGTACATTTCCCGTTGTAATGGACAATTAAGGAGCATTGCTCCGCCTGCTCCGGAGTATGGTCGCAGGCCATTATTAATGTTTCAATGACGTGATCAAAAGTATTAACCTCATCATTGAACAAAACAATCTCATTTTGTTTTAGCGTCTCCTCTTCCAAAAGTAATTCTTCCGAGATTTTTTCCTTGGTACTCATAAAATTTAAAATTAATACCTTCTAAAATACATATTTTACGGCAACCCAATTATTCTTTTCAAGATTTTTTTCAAATTTTAACCCTACTTCCTTGCATCTTTCTGTAATTTGTGGGATATCCTGTACATAAAAACCACTTAAGAACAAAATTCCACCTTTGTTTAGACATTTAACATAGGCCGGAATATCCTCCAATAAAATGTTTCTATTTATATTGGCTATAATAATATCATATTTTTGATCTACCAGTAAATCCGCAGTACCTTCAAAAACATTGATATGACTACAATTATTTCGCTCTACATTTTCTTGGGCATTAAGGTAGCACCAGTTGTCTATATCTATAGCATCTATATGCTTGGCCCCCTTCATAGCTGCCAAAATAGCTAAAACCCCTGTTCCACTGCCCATATCCAAAACAGATTTACCATTAAAGTCATGCTGCAAGATATGGGCTAACATCATATGGGTAGTTTCGTGATGCCCTGTACCAAAACTCATTTTTGGCTCTATAATAATATCATAATCCACTTTAGGCTTATCATGAAATGGTGCTCTTACAACACACTGCTCACCTACTTGTATGGGGTTAAAATTACTTTCCCATGTAGCGTTCCAATTCTCCTGCTCTATCTCCGAATAATCATAATTAATAGTAAACAATGGGTTTTCAAGAATCTGCAAGTCATCCAAAATATGGGGATTCCAATCTTCCTTTTTTATATACGCCTGAACCCCGTCCCCTGTTTCCACAAAACTTTCGAATTGAACCTCTCCCAATTCAGCTATCAGGATATCAGAAGCTGGTTGTACAGGGTTTACCTTAAAATTATACTCGATATATATTGAATTCGACATTTTATTAAAATTATCTAAAAAGATTCCCTATTAAAGGACAAGAACCCGTTGATGATTCAACGGCCCTTGGCAATTATTTTATTTATGTAAACCATTGTAAAAGGTGATTTACAATAGTTCTTTGACTAGAGTGTTTTTCCTTATGCTATTGCCTCAATTATAGCAATAAAGTCATCCGCCACCAAGGCAGCTCCGCCAATTAATCCACCGTCTACATCCGGCTTGGAAAAAATCTCAACGGCATTGTTGGGTTTAACACTACCACCGTAAAGTATGGATACATTATTAGCTATGCCAGCGTCATAGGCGTTGGTAATTGTATTACGAATAAATGCGTGCATTTCCTGTGCTTGTTCCGGGGATGCAGTTTCTCCAGTACCAATTGCCCAAACAGGCTCATATGCCAATATAATTTTACTCCAGCTAGAGGCATCCAAAGAAAACAAGGCATTTTTCAATTGACTTTCCACTATTTTAAAGTGATTATCAGATTTTCTATCTTCCAATTCTTCTCCAAAACAAAACATTACTCGCATATTGTTAGCCAAGGCGGCCACTACCTTTTTGGATAAAATCTCATCGGTCTCCCCAAAATAAGCCCTTCTTTCAGAATGCCCAATAATCACTGTATCTATACCAATACCCAAAAGCATATTCGCAGATATTTCTCCCGTATACGCCCCGCTCTCAGCATAATGCATGTTCTGTGCAATAACCTCTATGGTAGAAGATTTTAATTGATCTACCGCTGCTGCCAAATTCACAAAAGTTGGCGCCACCATCACTTCTGCCTTAGTATCTGGTAGTTTGGCCGAAAGTTCTGCCAACAGCACTTCGGTTTCCGTCAAATTCTTATTCATTTTCCAATTCCCTGCAACTATTTTACTTCTCATTATAATTCTAATTTATATTGTTCTCTTTTTGTATTAATGGTTTTACGCACACTACCTATTCAAACTTTAAATCATCCAAGTCGTTGTAATGTACTTTTTGGACAATGGTACCCTGCTCCAAAACAAGGACCCCCGGATTGGAACGGACGATTGTTTTTAAAGTGGTTTGGTCTGTGAAATAAAAATCGAAATCCAATTGATATTCCTTTTTCATTTTTTGGGTATAATCCGGACCGGAAGCGGACATCCCTATAACCTTATACCCACTCTTAATGGCCTTATCCGTAACCTCCTTTATATCATTAAAAACACTGTACTGACTCTTTGCCAAATCATAGGCTATTACCATGACCAATTTGGGTTCCTGTAACAAGGAGGCCGTTAGATCCTCCCCATCCCGCTCAATGGTAAAATCATGGATCGGCGGCTCATATCCCTTTTGAATTTCCTTGGTTTCCACGCCAATAAACTCTCCTTCTACAGCCGGATAATCTCCATTGGTCACCACCACTTTTTCTTCTCCATCCACATTAAATGTCCAACTATAATCAAAAATAGCAGCCGGTGCATTTTCTGGTATGCCCATCCCCTCTTCTATATTGGCCCCGATCTTATAAGGTCTAAAATCTATTGCCGGTAAGTGATGAAGCACATAGTAGGCAAAGATAGCACTAACCAACAAACTAAGCCCTACAAGAAATCTTTGACTCCTATTCCCTATGGGCGACTTAATATACTTAGCTCCTAAAAAAAGTACAATAATCAGAACCAGTAAGATTACGTCCTTTGTAAAGGATTCCCATGGCGTTAATTTGATGGCATCGCCAAAACAACCACAATCGGTAACCTTATTAAAATAAGCAGAGTAAAAGGTGAGGAAGGTGAAAAAAACAATCATCAAAAGTAAGCTCCAAAGGGTAATTTTAGTCCTAAAACCTATTAAAAGCATTACACCAAGCAACACCTCCAGAATTACTACAAAAATTGAAATCCCCAAGGCATAGGGCATCAGAAATTCTAAATCCAATACTCCTGGACTAAAATATTCCTCCAATTTAAAAGAAAAACCAACAGGGTCATTGAGTTTAATAAATCCACTAATAATAAATAAAACGCCTACAAAAATACGGCACAAGGTCACTATATATTTCATACGTTAATTCAATTCTCTTTTTATGAATCCAAATCCAATACGGACTTGAAATATTATCCTTTTCCCAGATGTATCATGGCAAACACAGCATAATTGATCATATCCTGATAATTTGCGTCTATCCCTTCGCTTACCAATGTTTTACCTTTATTATCCTCTATCTGCTTTACGCGCAACAACTTCTGCAAGATCAAATCCGTAAGGGAACTTACTCTCATCTCCCGCCAAGCTTCGCCATAGTCATGATTTTTATTTTCCATCAAGGTTTTGGTGATGGAAATATGCTTGTCAAATAATGCGACCGCCTCGGAAGGGGACAAATCCGGTTGGTCAACAATTCCTTTTTCAATTTGAATTAAAGCCATTACGGAATAATTAATAATTCCGATAAATTCGGAAATCTCACCCTCATCAACCTTGCGCACTTCATTTTCCTGTAAACTTCTTATGCGCTGAGCCTTGATATATATCTGATCCGTAAGGGATGGAAGCCTTAAAATTCGCCATGCACTGCCGTAATCTTGCATTTTTTTCAGGAAAAGGTCCCTACAAATATGAATAACGGCATTGTATTGCTCGGAAGTATTATGCATTTAATCTTTCTAATTTGTGTAAATTTCGCTTAAAATTTTAAACTAATCAAAAATCGCGGTTTAAACTTAACTACCCAAAGTTTTACACCTTTTTATCTTATAAAAAACATGACTATTAACTGTAAAGGAAAATTATTGGATTTAAGTACGCCACGAGTAATGGGTATACTCAATATAACTCCAGATTCGTTCTTTGATGGCGGCAAATACAAAAACGAAACCCAAATTATTTCGCAAGTTAAAAACATGTTGGCCAGTGGGGCAACCTTCATAGATGTTGGGGCGTATAGTTCACGACCTGGCGCCGCACATGTAGATGAAAAAGAGGAGTTGACACGAATAATTCCAATCGTAAAACTGTTGCTCCATACTTTTCCAGACATCCTATTGTCCATAGACACCTTTAGAAGTGGCGTTGCCGATGAATGCCTAAATCTTGGGGCCGCGCTAATCAATGATATATCTGCTGGTAATTTGGATTCCAAAATGTTGTCTATAGTGGGCAGGCACCGCGTGCCTTATATTATGATGCATATGAAAGGCACTCCCAACAGCATGCAGGGCAAGACGGATTATGAAAACCTAATGGGAGATATACGCTATTATTTTTCAGAAAAAGTGGCCTTGGCGAGGAGCTTTGGCATTAACGATATTATAATTGATCCCGGCTTTGGTTTTGCGAAAACATTGGAGCAGAATTATGAAATTTTAAAAAAATTCAATTTATTGCACTGCTTGGAACTGCCTATATTAACGGGAATTAGCAGAAAGTCCATGATTTACAAACTACTTGATTGCTCCCCTGAAGAAGCATTAAATGGCAGCACCGCCCTACATATGTATGCCCTTACCCAAGGCTCACAAATACTTAGATCACATGATGTTAAGGAAGCTATGGAATGTATTCAGTTATTTAGGGCGATAAACGATTCCTATAATCTACCTTAAACAATTTGAAATATGGCAAATGGGGCACTTGCTTAAAAAAGTACCGAAACATTTTATTGGAATATAATCTACGGTTATCGCTTATTTCCTATTTTTACAAAAACCACAGGATTGGATTTTTTAAACTTCTTAGATTTTAGTGTTACAGATATTATAGACATCTTTCTGGTGGCTGTACTCATGTATTATGTATACCAACTGGTCCGGGGAACCGTAGCCATTAATATCTTTATTGGTATTGTCATTGTTTGGGCTTTTTGGAAATTGACCGAAGTCTTGGAAATGAAAATGATCAGTAGCATGGTAGGTGGTTTTATGCAAGTTGGCCTTATTGCCCTTATCATCGTTTTTCAACAAGAAATTAGAAAATTTTTGTTGATGGTGGGTTCTACCAATTTAGCCTCCAAACGCAACTTTCTAAAACACTTTAAATTTTTAAAGGAAGACGGACTTACCATTGGCACCAATGTGGATGCCATTTTGGGGGCCTGCGAAAGAATGGCAAACACCAAAACGGGTGCCCTTATTGTTATAGCCCGAAATAATTCCTTGGACTTTGTTAAGTCCAGCGGTGATAAAATGTATATAGAAATTACCCAACCAATTTTGGAAAGTATTTTTTATAAGAATAGTCCCTTACATGATGGAGCGGTTGTTATTGAAGATAATTTTATAGTGGCCACACGGGTAATTCTCCCCGTCTCCAATGAACGGTCCATTCCATTACGTTTTGGACTAAGACATAGGGCAGCGGTCGGTATTACCGAAAAAACGGATTCCCTCGCAATAATTGTCAGCGAGGAAACCGGTCTTATATCCTACATTAAAAATGGGGAATTTGTACTGTTCAAGGATTTGCCAGAACTGGCGAGTTTAATAAAATCGGACCTGCTTTAAACAAAAATTCCATACGCTTTATCCTTAGGCCACTTCTTCGGCCAAAAATTGTGCTTCATATAGTTTTTGGTAGTACCCTTTTTGCTGCAATAGCTCTTTATGGGTTCCGGTCTCGACGATCAATCCGTCCTGCATCACCAATATTTTATCGGCTTTTTTAATAGTTGCCAAACGGTGGGCGATAATAATGGAAGTACGTCCTTCTGTAATTTTTTCCGTGGCCCGTTGTATCAACTGTTCCGAATAGGTGTCTACAGATGAAGTAGCCTCGTCCAATACCAAAATACTGGGATTACTTACATAAGCCCTTAAAAAAGCTATCAACTGTCGCTGGCCACTGGAAAGCATAGTGCCCCTTTCCTTAATATTGTAGGTATAACCTCCGGGAAGACTGGAAATAAACTCGTGGACCCCAATCTGCTTGGCTGCCTGTTCCATAACTTCTATAGTAATATCATTGTTCCTTAGGGAAATATTATTGGCTATGGTATCGGCAAAAAGAAATACATCCTGCAATACCACGGCAATTCTAGTCCTTAAAGAGTTTAATTTGTAATCCTTAATATTAATCCCATCGATCAAAATTGCGCCGGAATTTATTTCGTAAAAACGGTTTAACAAATTGATTATGGTTGATTTTCCAGCACCTGTGGCCCCCACTATGGCAATAGTTTCTCCCGCCTTAACTTTAAAGGAAATTCCATGAAGTACCTCTTCATTTTCCAAATATCCGAAGCGTACATTATTAAACTCAATATCCCCTTTTACACTTTCCTTATCTATTGTTCCAATATCTTGAATATTACTATCCGTATCCAAAATCTTAAACACCCTGTTTGCGGCTACCATTCCCATTTGAAGCGTATTGAACTTATCCGCAATTTGCCGTAACGGGCGGAACAACATACTGGACAGTAAAATAAACATGAAAATGGTACCGTATTCCTCTTTGCTAATATTGGCAACATTCTGCAAACCACCGTACCACACGATCAAACCTACGGTAATGGAGGAGACAATTTCAGCGATCGGGAAAAAGATAGAGTTGTACCACACTGTTCTTAACCAGGCATTTTGGTGCTTCTCATTAATTTCCCTAAACTTCTCCTTCTCTATTTCCTCCCTAGTAAATAGCTGAACTATCTTCATACCGGTTATGCGCTCCTGCACAAATGAATTTAGGTTGGAAACTTGCGCCCTCACCTCAATAAAAGCAACCTTCATTGCCTTTTGAAAAAGCCTAGTGGCGTACAAAATAATGGGTAAAACTGCAAACACTATCAAGGAGAGTTTCCAATTGGCGACAAGCATTACGATGGCTACCACCAACATTTTAAGAAGGTCGGATACGATTACAAAAAATCCCTCACTAAAAATCTCACCGATCCTTTGCATATCGGTCACAGCACGGGTAACCAAAAGTCCAATGGAAGAATTGTCATAATACTTCATCTTAAATCCCATAAGATGATTAAATAGCTTGATCCTAATATCCTTTATCACCGATTCTCCCAGCCAGTTGGCGTAATAATTAAAATACAGCTGACTTAAAACCTCTCCTAATAGAGCACCTACCATAGCCATGGTCAATGTAAATAATTTTTGGCTATCCTTATTGGTAATGGCGTTATCCACGATCTCACCTACCAAAATGGGGGTGAGCACCGCAAAACCTGAGAGTAGTATGGCCGCTATGGCAACGCCATAAAAGGTTAATTTATATGGCCTAACATGCCTAAGTAGGCGCTTAAATAATCTAAAATCAAATGCCTTTCCTGTATCCTTATCCATTGTTATCTATAATATTTTTTGGATATTTTATCGCTGTCAAATATAATCCTTTTGCGGGCACCGATACCCCTGCATTGCTCCTATCCTTACTTGCCAAAATAGACTCTATGTCCGTCAGGGAAGACTTACCAAGACCAACATCAACAAGGGTCCCGACAATGGCACGTACCATATTGCGTAAAAATCTATCTGCGCTTATGGTAAAAACCAACTTTTCACCATCTGTTGTCCATATGGCCTTTCTAACATCACAGAAATAAGTTTTCACATCGGTATTGGATTTTGAAAAACATTCAAAATCTTTATGTTGCACTAAAATAGCCGCCGCTTTGTTCATCTGCCCTATATTTAACGGATATTTCACATAATAAGCGGCGTCTGCCAAAAAGGGGTCTTTGTTTTGAACGATCCAATATTCATATATACGCTCCAAAGCATCAAAACGGGCATGTGCTTCCAAGGGTACTTCTACAATCCTACCTACGGCGATATCTTCAGGTAAAAAAGCGTTTAAACGGTAAACTAATTCGGTACCAATAAAAAGCACATCAGAATCAAAATGTGCGTACATCACCTTGGCATGAACCCCAGAGTCCGTCCTACCAGCCCCCGTCAAGACAACTGTTTCCTGCAAGATCAAGGAAAAAGCTTTTTCCAAAACCTCCTGCACCGTTATTGCATTGGGTTGTTTTTGCCAACCGTGATAAGCCTTGCCTTGATAAGAAAATTGGACGAAATATCTCAATTGAATGATTTAGTTTTGTAGTTGGCAAAGATACTTGTTCTTAAGGAGAAAACAGATTATGGAATTGTTTTCCTAAGAGGAAAATGTAGATTTGCGACCATATAAATAATATTTTCGGCTAACAGGGTTTAATAGGCACAATCTTTAAACCTATCATTCAACAAGCCATAATCAGCTTTAGCACCCTATGAAAAAAATACT
>TARA_R110000868_G_scaffold5782_1_pt1 | contig 38549 bp, 51 predicted proteins | sample TARA_R110000868 | Tara Oceans TARA_R110000868 (sample SAMEA4397489) | marine metagenome | biome: Polar Biome; feature: [SRF] surface water layer (ENVO:00010504); material: water (ENVO:00002006), including particulate matter (ENVO:01000060) such as... | depth 5 m | reverse complement strand
CCAGGGGTTGTACTCCAGAACATCACTATCCCGGATGATGATGTCCGACTCAGTTGGCGCAGTCGCATTCGTAACCCAGTAGGAGCTAACGTACTCCATTGCCAGGTTATAGTTGGACGAAGACGGAACAGGCCAAAGCACCAGCTTGTCGTTGGATATGCGGTACCTTTGCCGAGGTAGGGCGGCAACAAGGGCACCTTTTAACCAAGCCCATTCTTGTGGGCTTTTCGGTCCGAGCAGCGGCCAATGGTTTGTACGATCCCATTGAGTCTGGTCGGTGAAATACGCCAAATCTGCAGGTAGATTGTACTGATCCTGCCCGTTAACCGTAGTCACCAAAAACTCGCGAACAAACTGCTCCCATGGGTAGTACAGTTGCAATTCGTTGCCGGAAGCATTCAACAGGGAAAGCAGCTGCACGGACTGCACATCCGTGAGTCCGGTAATTGTTGCGGGGCGGGGGAGCCCGAGCTCGCCCGCTACTTGCGACAAAACTTGCAGTGCTGACCAGTAAGCCATATCAACCCTTCAGAGGAACCTTGGCGCGGGCTTCATCTTCTTTGGCTTGCAACAAAGCGTTGACTGTTGCTTGGAGCTGAGCGATTTGCTCGTCGCGCTTTTCCAGCTCTGCAGTAAGCCGCAGTGCAGGGGCTGCATCCTTGGCCATGTCAAGATACGCTTGCGCGCGTGCCTTGATTTGGTGATGACCCATGAACTTCTGCGAGACGCTGTCAGGCATGGCAACAAGCTGTTCAACGGTATGACAGCTCATTGCCTTGAATTCTTCGATCTGCCCGATGCTCATCCAGGGAAGCTGGTTGAGCGGCGTACCAGAAACTTCGGTCTGGTCGCGACCTTGCTTGTAGCGCGCCCATTGGCGGGGGAAGCGCATCTGATACTGCTCAGTTGCAAGACCTACAAACGAATCCCGCTGGCCTGGGGCGATGATCTTGACGACGTCCATCTCGTCAAAGATGGGTCGACCGGCGTCGATGGATTTCTGCGTGTTCTTCTCGGTTGAACGATAGAACAAGACCATCAGCTTCTTATCAGCTTCGTCTTGTTGATGCTCGTCAAAATTCATGGCAAAGTCAATGGCTTCCATTGTGGTTCCTTGGGTTGATTAGAGAGCTGTACCGTTAGAGCTGGAATTGGTATACACGGGCGCCGCAGCAGTACCTGCGCCGGTGTCTGCCCACAAAGCAGCCAAGCCAGCACCAGTTCCAGAGCTAGTGCCAGAGCTATTTTGGATACCTACCTTGAGGATATTACCGGGGCCGTCTGCAGCAAAAGCACGAACATTGATTGCTTGAACGATATTCTCGCTATTAGCACAGTTCAATGCATTAATGTTGACACCGCCAAATCTTGCAAGAGGTGCCGTACGCGTATACGTTACATTGTCGTATGGCGCATGAACTAAACTGCGTAGCAATAGCGATCTAATAGTGCCTGTTGCAGTGTCATAAGCTCTATAGGCTGGTACATCTTCGCGAGGAGTAATCAGACTGTCAATGCTTAGTTCGCCAATATCAAAAACGGCCCCCGCAGTAAGCTCTACTTGCGCGGACCCTGAGAACGTGCGGACATTGGAGATTACAAGACGATCAACTGTCAGCTTGGTTTGATTCGTAGCTGCGTAGTTTGCAAGCTGAACACCGCTAGAGCCTTGACCAGTCACGCCATTAATACTGATGTTGCGGTACAGGTACGCCTCTGGACCGTACATAGCTACAATGCCAAAGCTACCGTCTTCGCAAATTGCTTCTGCAGAAATACGGCGGATAGTTACATCGTACATATCTCCAGGAGACTGGTACGCAAAGTTGAATCCGTTTCCTGGCTGAGCAGCAGCATCGGTGCAATCAATAGTCATTCCTACAGCATTGTCACCGCTGCCGCCATCGATGTCTTCGACTAGCACAGTTTGATGATTCCCGGACAGATGAATAAAGTCCATTGAATCAAATGTAGGCGACGCGCGAAGCTCGCAAGTACATTGCCGAACAGTGTAATTGCGCACATAGTTTGAGCCAATTGTCCAGGTAATGCCGCGCAGAAAATACGGACCCGTAACAACAACATTGTAGGCATGGCGCCACCAAAGTACCACACTCTGCGGATTACCAGAGCCTGGAGTAAACCCGTCAATGAAAGTTTGTCGTGCATTGGCCCCATTGCCATCGATAGTTCCGGGTCCCCAAATTGCAATGTTTTCGTTGGCCTGGTAAAGTGTTACTGGATTTGTTGAAGGTGCACTGCCTGGGTACACGTTTTGCTGCATCAAGTACTGAATAGAACTTGATGCGCCGTTAATGGTTTGACTAACCACACGATTGACACCGCGGTAACCGCGACCAGCCAAAGCTGTACCGGCTGCACCAGCCAGTCCGTGACCAAGCACTACAGCAGACACCCAGGAATTTACTGGGAACAAAGCGGCTTGCGCGGCTGTCATGTTTGTAACTTCCACAACATATGTTGTGGCCCAGCCGCTTCCAGCGGCTACAGTGTAACTTACGTTGGCTCCAGCCATTGTTACGCCCGTACTACGAGCATAAGAATTTGTGAATAGGGCGGAGGGGGAGCCGTTAGCTACTCGCAGGGTTACACCGGCACCAATGTACAGCGTTGTATTACTTGGAAACGTCATTGGACCATTGGAGACATCAAACTCGTAGATGCCGGGGGTCACAATTCGCAAATCACCGCCCATATTGAGCGTAGCTTGCATGTTTAGCGTATTCTGAAGCTTTTGGACTGCAGAACTAGCAGCACCAACTCCAGCAACTAATGCTCCAACTTGAGTTGCGTCAACTGCCCAACTTCCAGGCATGGGAAAACCAATTGAGCTCATAGCAAGTTCCAGTCAAGAAAAGAGGGGAGCCGAAGCTCCCCTACAAGCTACAAGACTTACAGCGTGACACCAACCGTGGGGTAGCTGAAGCGTGCATCCGCGGATGTTGCTTCCGCGCCACCGTTGACTGTCTTGATGTTGACGCCATTGATGGCACGCGACGCAGCCGTACCGTCGTCATCCAACACGCCGGCAGTTGCCGTAGTGTTCAGACGAGTACCGATGGCGGCGCTAGCAGCGACCCGTAGGGAGCCCTTGCCGACGATCTGGAACCAGCCAAAGTCACCAGTTGCCATGGCAGCTTGCGCAATGCCCACGCGAGAGCCGTGACCACCAAGCTGACCCGCTGCCGTGTTGGCCGTGGTAATCATGCTGAAGTTAGCGTTCAAAACGCCTTCCACGCAAGCGTAACCAAGACCAGTGATGGCTGCGGTCGCAGTGCCGTAGATGAACTCTTTGTAGCCCAGTACCGAAGTACCGTCAGCGGAGGTATCGTCGAACCCGCCGATGGTGCCCGGCTTGAAGGCAGGCACGCTGGTAGTCAGCGTGACCAGTGTGGCGTTGAGGCCAATGAGTGATGCGGACATGTGTGCTTCTCCTGATCAGGTGTTGTCCATGCGACCTTGGAACTGGAGACCCGACGAAGTCAGGTTACCGGCCCAGGCCATGATTTGAACCGCGGCGTCCTGGTTCACAGAGTAGCGCTGACCCGGCGACAACGGCACCATGTTGCGCTGAGCATGCGGACGGTAGAACAGATACTTCGTGTTCAAGAAGTACGCGCTGGTGGCAGGAACAGCACTTGGTGCGGTACCGGCTGCGCCAGTCGACGTCCAGTTCAACTGCATGCCGCCGTCAAGCACTACGTCTGCGTCCATGTACTTCAGGCTGACGAACCCGAGCTTCGCAGTTTCGGTACCTGCGAAACGCTGGATGTTCTGCAGCGAGTTCATGTAGAACGACCAAGCGATGTTGTCAAGCAGGATCAAGTCGGGGCGATCGCTGCCACGAACAAGGCTGGACCACATGCGGTTGAAGTAGTTCTGCACGTTTGTGGCAGACATTACCGCGCCGCCAGTCGTGAGGCAGCGGAAGTACTGATTGCGCCAGAACAACCACGTGTTGCGGTCAATGCCGCCGACAGTACCGGTGGTAACCGTCGAGACTTGCTTCAGCAGACCGTCGATTTGCTTGCCGCCAGCCGCAGTACCGTCGCTGTACAGACCCGAGGCAATCAAGTTGGCCATCGAAGCTTCGCCGACTTCCATGCGGGAGTCGAGCAGATCGATGATGCGTTCCTTGCCGGCGTTCTGGAGTTGCTCGAGGCCGCTGATGGTCACCGGGCAAGCAGCTTGCTTGATGGTGTACTCAGCCGAGCTGATCACATCTTGCGCAGCGATCGGCAGGGTTTCATATCCCGAGTACCAACCAGCGTTGCCATTTGATGCAAAGTTCAGTTCCTGCAAAATCGTGTTGCCGCCCGAGAACGTCTTGATGTTCCCGCGCTGCTTCAACTTCATGAGCAGGGCGTTGTTGGAAGTCACGTTGTCGGCGATCTGGCCGCTGCGTGACTGGATGGTTGTAGCGATGATGTCGCTGATAGCTGAATTGGCAAAGGCCATGTTGATCTCCGGGTAGGTTGAGGTGGCTAGCAGCCGCCCAAGGTTCCTGACTTCTCAGTAGCTTGCATGCAGTTTCCAGCTGAGGTATTACCTGCTTTCCACTGCACCAAACGCTGCCTCGATAGTGGCCCGGCGATCTGTCCCCACTGAATTCGAGCTAACTGCGCCAGTTGGATTGCCAGAAATAGAGCTTGACGCATTGAGCGCACGGCTTACGCGCGCAGTCTCACTCGCATGCTTGGCGGCAATCTCCTGGCTGATAGCGGAATCCAGGGCGATGGCTTTATTATACGCTGCTTCGATCGTCAACGGTTGCCCGCGTTGACTCGAAAAATCGATTAAATCTGCCATAGCAACGCGCACTCGATCAAAGTACGGATACTTTGGATCTTGCGACATTTGCTCTACTGTTTGCTGCGCTGCTTGAGCTGCGAGCGCCTGCTGTTGGCGCTGTTGCTCAGTTTGTTGCTGCATGAACGACTGGAAGGGAGCCAACCGCTGTTGAACAAGCTGATCAACTTGCGAGGCAACTTGATTGCTAGCCGGTGCTTTGGCCAAAGCTTCGTCAAGCTGCGCAATATCCACGCCGTAGTCGTGGATAAGCTTGGCCATGTACTTAGCACGGTCCGGAGCGGGGGCAGAACTCAAATACTGGTCTGCCGCAAGCAGTTGCCGCACAGCTTGAATCGGATGCGCACCAAGCTTTGTCAGACGCTCTTGGAAAGGCTGGATTGCTTGGCCGAACTGCTGCGTAAACTGGCGTGCTTGCGCAGTATCGTTCAGAACTTGCGTAGTTTCGCGTTCTCGGCGCAGCACTTCTTGACGCACGTCTGGATCAAGCTTGTCCCACTTTGCCTTGAGCGGAGCTTTCCAGGCTTGTGGAGCGCGGTCCAGCCCCTGAACTTGGTCTAAAACAGGCGCAACTGTTTCGGCGGCTTCTCCCGTCGGTACTTCAAGAGCTTTCTCAGCAGGTGCCTTTTCAGCAGGAGCTTTCTCAGCAGGCGGGGCATCTGGAACTGGAACTGCTGGAGGAAGACCGGCTGCACCAGCTTCAATAGTTGGTTGAGCATCGGCTTTCTCCGCTTGATCAAGTGCTGCCGCAATTGCTTCGCGGCGGTCTGAAACTACTACTTCTTGGTCGGCCATGGCAGTTACCCTTGGTAATGTCTGTTGACTTGGTTGATGATGGTTTGCTTGCGATGTTGCTCGCTTGCACGCTTTTCTTGCGGACTTCTTGTATCACTATGCATAGTGAGGGGCGGAAGTCCTTTCAGATCTTCTACTGGAACAACGTCGTGACGCTTGTTGTGCTCGCGCATTCCAGCGCGCCCACTGTAGCGTTTCCCATCAACGGGGGAGACAAAGTCTGGCAAGTCCGGCATGAAGACTTGGCCAGATTTCTGAGGCGGGGCGTACTCGCGCGTACCTTTTATGAAAGGCTCGCTGCCGTCGCTTGGAAACACCCATGTTTCGCGTACTTGTCCCATGTCAACCTCGCTTGTAAGTCCAGCGGTTTTTGGCTTTACATGCTGTAGAGACGGAAACACCGAACTCATCAGCCTTTTTGCTCATGCAAGCACCAGGTTCACGAAGAGTCGCCACTTGCGCTGGAGTCAACTTTTGCTTCGGCACTCTCGTGGGCGGTTTCGATCTTGATGTCGGCGAGTTCACGAGCATTCTCCACTTTCAGTTGGCCCAGCAAGCGCTGGAACATAAGCTCCATTTGCTGAGATTGTTGCTCCATAGCTAGACGCTGTTGCTCGGCTTGCATTTCCATAGCCAGACGTTGCTGCTCGGCTTGCATTTCCATTTGGACACGTTGTGCTTCAAGCGCAGCCATCTGTTGCTCGTGCTGCATTTCTTGCTGCAACCGTTGAGCTTCCAGCTGGGCTTCTTGCTGTAGCTTGGCTGCCTCAGCTTGAGCCTTCTGTGCTTCTGGATCAGGTTTTGGCTGTTCCGGTTGACGTTCAAGCGCTTGCAGCGACTTATCCAGTGTACCCTCGATATCCCGAGCACCGCGGAAGCCTGCAACAGTCCATTTCAGCAAGCTGATGAGCAAAGGCTTAGCTTGCGGCTCGGCTTGTAGCAGCGGACCAACTTGTGCCATGAACTTGCTTACTGCAGTAAGGAAGTCAATGCGATCTTGCTTCTCCATGGCGTAGTCAGCCTGCGCAAGCGTGTCAGCATTGACTTGAATGCGCCATTCAAACGCGTCATCTTGCGTAAGAAGCTGTATAGCAGCTGGGACGTATTCGTCGTTCCCAGTTACTGCAATGTTTGATCGTCTAAGCAGCTCTTCCGGCGGGAAGTGCTTGACCATGATCTCGGCTTTGATTCGCATGATGTCGCTGGCAAAACGCGCAACCTCGTCTTGCAGCTTCTTGATACGAACTGACGCAAACTGGGCTTTGATTTGCTGAGCGCCGAGGGTTTCTGAAGCCTTACTTGCGCCCCGTACAATGTCCGCAATACCGGTGAGCTCATAGATTTGACCCTTGATGATCTCGCGTGCGCTGTTCAACTCGCGCAGGGTTGCAATGATCTGCTCAAGCGGAAGCCAGTCAATCTTCCCCTTGACTCCGCCGCCTTCGGCAAACGCAGCCCAGCTGTCAACCGGGATTAGGGTATTATCAGTACCCTCAGTAAGCATGCGCGAAATACCAACCGCGCCTTTGTCGTACACGCCCACAACCTTGCACGCACGCACAAGCATGGTGATGCGTTGGTTGATAGAATCAAGCTCCAGGTACTGATCCTGGATCATGTAGTAGTCAGGGCGCGGGACAGTGTTGCTGGTGGAGCAGTTTGCCAGCATAGGCCGCGGGCAAGGTTCAAAGCCTTTCAGACCCAGCGTGTCTTCTTTCTCGTCGAGTATTTCGGAGTACTCTTTGCAAAACCAGACAACTTTGCGAGTTGTGCGGTCCCAGATTTCGTACACGCGGGCCTTCTTGACAATCTCGTCAAGCGGCGTAGAGCTTTCGCCAACCGTGGCAGACGCGCGGGCCGCAACGAACCCAAGCGGAACAAGCTTGCCCTTGTCACCAAAGCGCTTGACCAACTCGTCGCGATCCAAATAAGCGCGGCGACCCACCCAGCGACGCTCTTCCCAAACTCTGCAAGGACTCCAGAGGAAGTCCTCCCAGAAAATGTAGTCGATGATTACCCGTTGCGCTTTGATCTTGAGCTGCGCGGGCGCTTCTGAAGAGACTGGATCTGGGACGTCCACATCCGATCCTGGGGTGGGCGGAACAGAGACGGGCTCAGTATCTGTTTCGAGTCGTAACCAAGCTTGCGCAAGTCCTGGCACAAGCCTGTCTTGGACGCAGTGACGCATGGTTGCATCAAAGAGGTCTGTAGGATCATCCAGATCTTGTGTAATGCAGCGTTCAATGATAAGAGCTGCGACGCGTCCGACGTCATCTCCGTAGTCGGTAAAGCGGCGAGAGACCGCAGGCTTGGGAAGTTGGGCATAAAGCGCGGACTCTAGGATGTTTGTGTTAGCGTAGAAGACGTTGAACCAGCGCTGCGGGGACGTAAGCGTGTCGCGCTCGTCCAGAAACCGCTTTGTAGTCGACCTTGCGCGCTCATGGAACTTAACGAGCGCTTTCTCAGCAGCAACAATCTCTGCGCTCCACTTTTCTTGCGGAGTTTGCTCAACTTCACTTGAGACTTCGTTTGTCATGATGGTCCTAAACTATGCGGAGGACGTCTGCACGATGCAACTCATTATCGGCAAACATGGTCTCAAGATTGAACTCAGATTCAGTAAGCATGGCCATTACCGAGCGTTCACCACCCTTTATCACCTTGGTGGCAGTTACTACGCCCAGCAGCCCGCAGGCTAGCGCGAAGTAGCGGAAGCAGTCAGCAAAGTCCGAGCACCAGTTGTGCAGTGGTACATCGCTAAACTTAAGGAGATTGTCATCCCAAGTACGACGATAACCTTTAAGGGCTTCAACGAGGTCCCCGGTTGTCTCGGAGTCAATGGTAACTGTGGGGAACAGCTTACGAGCTGCGGATATGCCGTCCCGAACCTTGTGGTTGGGAATCATCCGTACTTCGAGCTCTTCTTTGAGGAACTGCTCGACAATTGACTTGCCGGTTTGGAGATTCTTAGCTCGCGCATCATGCGGGAGGAAGATTGCCTCTACCGTGCCGTCAAACTGTACGATTTTCTCGATGTGGTAGCCAATTTCCGTGCCCGTAGTAGCTTCGCAAGCCACGATGCGGGGGCCGGTACGCGCGACTTGGAACCAGATGCAAACTGTGGCATCGGTAAAACCAAGGTCAAAGACGCAGTAGACAGGCAATTCTGGGTCATAGAGCCTAGGACGGACCCGGCCCTCCAGAAACATGGAGTTAATCTCAGCTGCGTAGATTGCGCCCTTGAGCGCGGAGTCAAACGAGCAAAGATATTCTTGCGCAAACTCTTCCGGGTCCATATCCCGGCGTAGATCTTCTAGCTCGCGCGCTGCAATGATTCCAGAAGTGTCTGCGGGGAGGTGCAAGTGAAACCACTCAGCGGGAAATTGCTTTGCTTTCTGAACCACGTCGTAGAAAAGGTTCTTTCCCTGAGGTGTGCTTGCAAATATCGCCCAACCATTTCTGTCTGAAAGCGCTGGGCGGATAACTTGGCTGAACACGCTTGGTCGGAAGAGCGCGTACTCGTCTGGGACACACCCGTCCAGGTACATTCCGCGAAGGGTGTTAGCGTTGTCAGCTCCAAGGCAATAGATGGTTGCATTGTTCTTAAGCGTAACCTTCAGTTCCGCTTCCTGTGGTGGCTTGCTAAGGTACGGCTCGGCGAAGTCTTTCAGGTACTGCCAGGCGACTTTCTTAGCTTGGCTGTAGGTGGGGCCGATGTAGGCAAGCTGCGGGTTGTGGAGCTTGCACTCAAGACCACCGTAGATCAGGTCATTCACCAGCGCAACGGTCTTCCCAGCCCGACGGTGGGTGTTCAAGACGGCCCATCGTTGCCGCCTATTGTGCAACGGCTTAAACTGCTCGCGCGGCGTGTACTTGAGCATTACTCTTTCGCCTTGGGTAGGACGTCGGTAATGTCAGAGTCCACAGCGCCTTCTTTATACGCAAGGCGATCGCGCGTAAGCCAGGGGATATCCAAGACGATCTTCTCGCCTGCGATGGGGGACGCTGAGGCGGGGAGAAGCTTACTGATAGCCTGCACGAAGACCCGAGCGTTCTGGTCGTTTTGGCTGGCAAAGTCCACAAGCCATCGGGCGCCGCCCAAATGATCAAACGCTTCCCGAAACACTTCTCGCAGTTGGCGGTTTACCTTGTTTGGCCCCGCAGGCTCATCAAGCGGCGAGTTCCGCAGGTTTTGCGGTTTTTGAGGCGCTGGAAGTAAGCTTGACATCGCACAATTATAACACAGCGTACGTGCCTTTGCGCACCAAGGCTGAAAATAAATGTGACAGGGCATTTTATACTCTGGAATTAGTATTTCTAGGAGGCGGATTTATGATTTTAGTATGTCTAGGAGGCGGATTTTGTATTATTCTACGTGCTGCACCGACTTGTAACGGAATGTAACGGCATGTCCGCCAGAAACGTAACGGGATGTAACAACATGTAACGTGATGGTTGTAACAGTTGCAACGAAATGCAACAAGCGGCGGTTACAATTCATTACACTTGTAACTAAACGCAGTGAGAAAGTCATGCTATAATGTTATCAACAGCTGAGAAAACCAACACACTATCTCTGCTGTTACAAGTGTTGCAATTGTTGCAACTGTCACAACTGTTACAAGGAATTGAAATGAACATCGGAAACTTTTGCCGTGCCCAGATCCTGTTGGGCAAGAAGAATGCAGAAATTCTGGAACTGGTACAGAACCAGTTTCCGGCTGCAAAAACAACTGCAGCATGCATTGCTTGGTACAAGAGTGACATGAGGAAGAAGGGAATGATTGAGAAGAAGGAAGCAACCAAGGCAATGACCAAGGAAGAGTTGCTGGCAGCATTGGCCAAGCTGGAAGCAACTGTGGAACCTGAGGAAGAAACCCAAGGCTGATCATGGCTGGGCCTTAGGGCCCAGCTTTTAACCCTACCAGGAGCACGAAATGGCCAAGCAACACTGTATCCAAGATTTTGACGAGATCACCGGAACTCGCCCCACCAGTACGCATCTCCGCATCCGCGGTTTGAAAGCGGTTCCGGGCGAGAGCGAACTGTTTGAAATGCAGGGCGTCAGACCGAGGCTGGTAAAGCACGAGTTGTTGGCCGAGGCCTTGGGCTACGAAGCGGGAAGCGACCCAGAGCTCGAAGACAAGATCCTACGGGAAGTGTTCAAGTTTGACATGATCAGGCTCTTGACAGACCGCATGGTCCTCTAAGACCTAAGACCTACGGGCTGGTGGAAGGTCCCAGCCCGTAACGCGCAGTCCAAAGCCCTCTATCCAAACCGTTTATCGGGTAGGATGGCGGAGCCTGCTCCGAGCTTTTGCGTCCCCACCCAGCCAGGCCAGTCAATTTGTAACTTTTGCAAGTAAAGCTGGGACGTTGAGCAGAGTAAATTATCGGTTTGGCCGCACAAACCAGGATTCATTATGATCTTTGGACGATACTTGTTGGTCGTAGGGCTCTGGTCGAGGTGCTCTGGTCTATGCTCGATGGATTGGGGGTGACCAGCTCTAATTGATATCTTTTGCTCGTCCTTTTTAGCGGGTGGTGCGTACGTGTCGGTGTGGCGCGCACAAAAAATTTCGGCCAACCGTTTTAATATATTACTGGTAATATATAATATAAATAATAAATAAATATGACTGCACGCACGCACTGTACACCAAGCAAGAAGAGCATCGCCCATAGATCATAGCTCCAAGCAAGAAGAGCTAAGATCATAGCACGCAATGCCCCGCATTTTGCATACAGTACACTGTGCTATGCCAATCTACCAGGCTATACGGCCAGACAGTATAAAAATGTGCAGCACGCACGCAATCACGCACTTGCTCTTAACTCTAGCCGACGCTCATGGATCTAGGAATCCCGTATCAAGATGTAACAGTGTGTAACGCAGCATTTACATTGCGGCATGTAGCGCGTTACAATAGTTTCAACTACAAGAAGTAGTGACATTTGTTCTAACTAGGCTCACAACATGGAGAAATCATGGCACAACAAGTAACCATTGGTAAGTCACAGTCTGGCAAGTGGGGACTGTTTACAGGCGGGTTTATGGCCTGGCCACTGCAGTATGAAGATGTTCTGTTCTTTAATGGCAATGATCCTGCACTGCATAGTTATTGCAAGCAGCGCGGGTTCGAATGGACTGGTGAATGGTCTAGCACGCTGTGAACGAGCGCAAGCTGACATACGAAGAGCTTGAACAGTACCGCAAGAAAGCGCGGTATGTGATGTTCAAGCTTCACAAAGATCTTGAAGAGTTGACAACTATCAACACAGCTCTTCAAGCCACCATCACCCAGCTTGAAAGTAAGTTGGGTGTTAAACCCCGCCCGTCACGGGCAAATGCATTGTTCTAGGAGCATACATGAATCTGAATCTAGCAGTAGCTGTGGCAAAGCAGAAATGTGACAAAACACATCCTGCAACCATTAGCAGCAACAAAGTCACCCCCAATCTGCGAATGATTCTGGTCAGCAACGGCCAGTATCTCACTTCACAAGATCTGAAGCGAGCAAAGCGCAGCTGGACATTCGAAGAGTTTGTAACTGAGTTTGGAGGCAAGTAATGGCAACAGTTGACAAAGATCTTGCAATGAAGATCATCCAAGCAGATGGTCACTACGCGGACGATCCACGCGTGCAGCAAGTTGTGAAGTACACAAATGCGTGGGGCGCCGAGTCTTACGCGATCTTGTACGAGCGCGATGTGGCGATCAACCGGTATGCACCGAGTGATTACGTGATCAACCCTGAAATCATTTGGACGGCAAAATGAGCAAGTACGACGCAATACCAGACCATATGATGGCTGCCATCATACGTTACCTTGACAACGGCATCAAGCCAGGCGACTTTCTCACCGCCATCATCGAGAACAATCTCAAAGGAGCTGTGAGTCATGCCGATGATACAAACATCGGCCTCATCCCTACCTACGTGAAGTACTTCTACAATCATGCACCAATGGCCTGCTGGGGCAGCCAAGAGAATCGCAAAGCATGGGAGGCAAAACATGACGCCACGTGAACTGACGCTGCTTGTTGCAGCTTGCACTGACTCTATCCTCATCCTTCAAGATGACAACGAGTCAAACCCTTTAATTGCTGAGTACCAGGAGCTACGAGCAAAGCTCATGGCAACACAAGCAAACCAACCGCTGGAGGTGAAATGAACTACGATCATAGCATGATGTTCTTCAAGATCGGCGTGAATCTTGATGCGCTGATCCTGGCCACACCTACGGGCGAAGCTCGGAACCACCTGTCTGCCGCAAACATCCACATCATGGCGGCGCAGAACTTGCTGACAAAACCGCGACAGCTCCCGCCCATCCCTCCGGTTGATGACACCCAGGAGGAGAATTAAATGCGCTGGACAACCGACAACCGAGATGTGTACAGAGACATAAAGCGGACCTCCGCTATGACTGGCCCACATCGGAGGCCACGAACCTGGTCCTGGTCAGCACGAGTGCTGCTGGTTATCTACGTAGCTATTCCAATTCTTATTTGGGCAGATATCATATGAGGCCGCACCTAGAAGAAGCATGCGAAGCTGTTGACGCAGCTTTGCTTACCGGCGATACGCTGCAAGTTCTTGACGAGCTTGAAAAGCTGAAAGAATACATTGCGCGCTGGATCCGAGTTATTGATGCACATGAGAAACTGGAGGCTTTATGAACAACGTAGTGAAGATCGAAGGCAAGAAGTTCAAAGTTGTCGAGTCGGCGCCTGCCAACAGACATTCCCCCCGCCCCGTCAAAGTCTTCTACGAAGGGGGTGGCATCGGGCACTGCAAGTCTGTGAAGTCAGCCCTCGCGTGTGCAACCAAGCACATGCTTGAAGACGGGTTCACACGAGCCAATGTTACCTACGAAGATGTGCCGGTTGCAGACATTGTGCGGCATAAGCAGCAGGTGCATTTGACCTGGAAGCGCTACGCTTTGAAGATCGGAGTCTGACATGGATTGGCCTGAACTGGAGCACCTCCCCCCAAACGCAGAAGACTACTACGGACTCCTGCAAGAAGAGCCTGGCAAGATGCACCCCGTAGAAGTAGCAAAGCTTTTGGCCAAGCTCATCATCATTAACGAGCTCAGCCAAGTTTGCTACGAAAAAGAAGACGAGTTGCGCGAAGAAATGGCTGAGCTTGGCTTAGTCCTGTAGAGCGTAGACCGTTGGGCGCCTAACACGTGCCCCTCGGCCTGCGCTGTGCAGGTACAAGGAACCATCATGAACATCGTTGATCCCAGCATCTTGTTTGTAACCGTCACATTCACCCCCCAAGCCGTTACCTCGCTTCTCGAGCCTACAGTTCAAGCGGGCAAGAAAGCCTACACATACAAAACTCGCGTTACAACCGCGCCCGGTGATTACTGCGTAGTTCTGGTCAGCGGGACGCCGCAGATTGTGCAAGTGCTGTCCACCAGTAAGAGAAACTTCTCGCTCAAGCCTACAGAAGAGCTCAAGTGGCTTGTGGCAACTCTCGACAAGCAAGCGTTCTTCGACTACAACAACCGTGTCGAGCGTGAAGCGCGCTTGACCGCAGAAATGGAAGAGTTGAAAGACATTGCTCGCGCCCGCGCTGCTACAAAAGCTTTCCTGGCTGCTTTTGAGGGCGAGCCTGATCTGCTGGCGCGTCTGGAAACTGTGGTTCGCGAGCGCCAGGAGCTGTGATGATAACGCGGCTCGTAGTCAAAGGTAGCACACTGCAAGTCGACGAGAACCTGCTTGTCTTCCACTATCCACTGGGTGATGTTGATCTCATCGAGTGGCCCAAGCCTACAGACCCGGCTAAGTTGCTCGAGTGGCAAGCAAAGCTGGCTGGTGCACTCTACGATGCACGCGAGATGGGCTACTGGAAAGGCGATTACGTAGAGCTGCCTACCGGTGAGCCGTTCCATTGCGAAGAGCATCTCAAAGATTGGGAGCCCCCAAGCGCTGAAGGGTGGCTCTACTAACTTGGTGCAAAAAGGAACGAAACAAATTGTAACGTGCAGTTTACGCAGGCATCCGACTGACGTATAATGTATTCTACGTCGCAAGTGCAACGCTTGCAATGTTCTCCAGCTGCCTTGGTAGGGCCAGTAGAGCACAAAACCCGGTGGTCTAACCAGCCACCGGGCTCTATTGCTGGAGCACTACCAACCTGGAGAATAATTTGACCCAAGCACAGCCGGTGCTTTCACTTGTCCGCCCCTTGCGCGCAGACGAGCCCAAATCCATTGATTTCATGCTAGCTGACTTAGCTCGCTCTGGCCTTGTCCCAGAAGATCTAGGCGCGTACCCGATTGCGCTTCAAGCGTTGTCCACCGTAGCAGCATATATCATTCCCTACTCAAATCCGCGTATGTACCGGATGCGTCTTGATCGTGCAACCGACAAGTACACGCAACCAAAAGGTCTTCGCGAAGTCTGGTCCTCCCCGCACCAAGATACAAAGCTCTTCCGCAACGAGCCTATCCTGTACATCATTGAGGGGGAGAAGAAGGCAGCCAAGTTTGTTAAGACATGGCCCGGTCTTCCAACCTTCGGCATAGGCGGGGCGCACAACGCGCTCATCAAACTACCAGATGGCAGCCGCCGGTTGCTTGACGATTTGCTTGCAGCTATGCGGCCGGGGATGCGCGTTGTCACTATCTTTGACGGTGACATACTTACAAAGCCTGGCATTCAACAGGCAGCACACAATCTCAACTTTGCTGTAACTCAGTTGGGCTGCACCTTCGAAGTCTTCTGTCCCCCGCTCGGCAAAGGGGTTGACGATTGGCTCGTAGCAGATTCAGATGCCCGACTTGCAGATCTGACGCATATTCCACTAAAAGACCTCGAGGAATCCCGCAAGCAACTGTTTCAGCAACTCGGCATTCAAATGAATGAGAAAGGTACGCCCATTCTCAATGAATTGAACGCAAGCAAGATACTGATCCATCGGTTCACAGAGACTTCCTTCGTAGACAAGCGTCTTGGTCTTGTTAACAATGGCGAAGTGAAAGACTTCCAAGCCCTCGAGTACGAAGCTGTAGAGTACGTGCAGGGTGAACTACTGGCGCACATGCCAGTTGCGAAAATCAGATACGGTTTGCACAATGCGCTAGCCGTCACCCGTCGTGATCTGCTGCAAGAAATGTTTCGTAAGCTTACATGGGACGGCGTCAAGCGCCTTGATACCTGGGCTGCAGAGTACTTCGACACAACCTTCCCCGCGTATACCAAAGAATGGGGGCGGCTGTTGCTAACCGGCTTAACCTTAAGAGTTTTAGAGCCTGGTACGAAAGTTGATCGCGCATGTATTCTTGTAGGTGCACAGGGTATCGGCAAGTCAACGTTCTTTGAAGAGCTTGCCACCTTCGATGGTTACTCGTTCTACCATGCATGTACTGAGTTGTCCTCAGACGCCGGAGACGGAAACCGAACACAAGGCGCCGCGTTTGCCAAGTCAGTCATAGTAGATTTGGCGGAAGGCGTGATCTTCGAGACCAAGAAAATTGCAATGGATAGAGCCAAGCAACGGATTACACAAACACATGATGAATACCGAGAAGTCTACGCAACCTCAACCCGAGTCGAAAAGCGCGGCTTTGTATTTGTTGGTACTACTAATCGTAGCGACCAGCTCGGTGATCATACTGGTTCACGCAGGTTTCTCCCTATAACTGCGCTGAGCATCAAGCGGCTACCGTACGAAAAGAAAATGCAGATCATCGCAGAAGTAGTAGCGCAAGAGCACGAGTTGCGACAGTCTGCGTGGTACGACTTGCGGCTTAGCGTGGCAGATGCGCCAGAAAGTCTACGTAGCGAGCACGGGCACATACAAGACGTACAGACACTGGTGAACACGCAGTTCTCTAGGCCTGACATGCTTGGCGAGTTCATCAAAGATCTTCTTGATGCGGGCGAGCCAGCCAGGTTGAAAGACAACATGAATGCCATGTATATCACAGCTGGATATATATCAGCTCGTGCTGGGAATGCTATGGACTTCGGTGGTCGCGGCATGATCGCGCGGATTCTGTCAAGTCTTTCAACTTCCACCACCTTCCCGTACCGCCTGGAGTCAATCCGTAAGCGGCTCCCCCAACTTGCAATCCCGCAAGAAATGTTGGCTATGTATACTTCTGGTATATCTAACGGCCAGCAGATGATCAATGGCTTTGTTGTCACAAGGAAATGAAATGTTCAGACCTATGCTGAGTGCCACGCTTCTAGACCCGGCGACACTCAAGTATCCGGTTTACGCAAGTCCCAAGCTCGATGGCCTTCGGTGCCTTATTCGAGGTGGGGTGGCGGTGTCAAGGAACCTCAAGCCGTTCCGAAACCGGCATGTGCAAGAAATGCTTCGAGGCTTGCCTGATGGCCTGGATGGCGAGCTCATCGTCGGCTCCCCCACCGAAGGACACGTACTCAACCGCACGCAATCCGGCATCATGTCTTCTGATGGTACTCCGGACTTCACATACTGGGTGTTTGATAACTACGCAGCAGAAGGCGGCTGGGTTACCAGAAACAACGCCTGCATGATTGATCATCCCCGTGTGGAAGGCGTCGAGCACTATCTTGTATACAAGCACGAAGATCTCCTAGCGCATGAGCAGGTCTTCCTGGAAGATGGCTACGAAGGCTTAATGGTGCGTGCTGTGCACGGTCCTTATAAGCACGGACGGTCCACCCTCTCCGAAGGCTTCTTGTGCAAGTGGAAGCGTTTTACCGACGGCGAAGCAACTGTTTATAGCTTATTGGAGGGAGTGCACAATGAGAACGTGCTTACGCGCTCTGCGACTGGCGCAGCTCAGAGATCGCATCACCAAGAAGGAAAGACCCCTGCTGGCGTTGTGGGTACTATTCTGGCTAATGATTGTGTTACTGGCGCTCTTATGTCGATTAGTCCTGGTCGCATGACCCACGATATGCGAAAGTATTACTGGGACAACCGGCACGAGCTTGTTGGCAAAGTTATCAAGTACAAGTCGTTTGAGTACGGCAAGAAAGACAACACCCGCTTCGCCACGTTCCAGGACTTCCGACACGCGGAAGACATGTGACGTTTTTGTATTTACATTGTGGCACGTAGTACGTTACAATGGTCATACGCCAATAGAGGCGTGCCACGTACCTGGAGAACATATGGACCTTGGTGTGCGAATTGATGCGTTGTATGCCACACGGCAACAACGTCTCGAACTGTCCAAGACAGTCGATGCATTGAAAGCTGAAGAAACACGGCAACGTGAAGAAATCCTTTTGATGCTCGACACAGTGCGACTTGCAAAAGCATCTGGCTACATGGCCACGTGCGGCATCAAAGAAAGCATTGAGCCTGTCCCCGAAGACTGGGAAATGATTCACGGCTACATCCGTGAACACAACCGGTTTGATTTGATTCAGAAGCGCTTGTCAGCTCCGGCTTGGCGAGAGCTTCGTGATAGCGGTCTGCTGGTTCCTGGGACGTCAGCAGTCACCGTCCGTGATCTGTCCCTCACTAAGTCAACACGTTAGGAACTTTGAACTATGAACGACAAAACTGGAACCGCTGTTATGACGTTGGAAGAACGTCAGGCACAGATGGTGGCACGCCAAGCGGAAGCTTCGCAAGGCCTGCGTACCACGGGAAGCTACATCAGCTTCAAAAACGCCAACATGAAGGTCGACGGACAAAGCGTCCCGAACAACACGGCTGAAGTGCGAGTGCTTGCCGCCATTGGCGAGCGTACGTACTACGCTGGTGCGTTCGATCCTGATGCGGTGCAAGTGCCAACGTGCTACGCGTTGGACAGCCACTCCCCCCACCACGAAGCAAAGGAGCAGCAAGCCGATACTTGCGGCGAGTGCAAGTGGAACAAGTGGGGCACGGCGGTTGATTCGCGTGGCAACCCTGCACGCGGTAAGGCATGCCGCGAAGGTGCTCGCATCATCGTTGTCCCCGCAAATGTGGCGTTGAAGACGGCGCCCATGTACACGGCCAAGATTCCCGTTACGTCGCTTGGTGCGGTTACCGCCTTCACCGACCGCTGTAACGGGGCGGGTGCGATGTTCGGCGAGATGGTCACCACGTTGTCTTGCACCGAAGACAAGAAGAGCTTCTTCAAGGTGCATCTGACCATCAAAGAGCGGTCTACGGACATTGACCGTCGCATGCTGATGGACAAGACCGATGAAGCCATGGAACTGGCGATGACGCCGTATCCGAACCTCGAAGAGTAACAGTCTCCTCCCCCGGCGCGCTTCCTCGCAGTTGCCTGCCGGGTTTTGCCCCCTACTTCTGAGACCCCAAACGCCTTCGGGCTGAGCCGGCAAATGAAGTAGGGGGTCTTTTTTGTTCTAAGGAACCGTCATGACCCTTATCGCACTAGACTTTGAATCCGACGCGATTGATACGCGTCCAAACTATCCACCCAAACCTGTAGGTCTTGCTGTTTATGAAGATGGCGAAACCCCGTACTACATGGCGTGGGGCCACCCAATCAAGAATAACTGCTCGTATGCAGACGGGCGTTCTGCGTTGCGTAACATTCTTGGGCAACCAGATTCCGAGTTCGTCTTTCACAACGCCCCCTTCGATTGCTCGATCATCGAAGAGAAAATGGGTCTCGTTGTTCCCTGGGAGCGTGTCCATGACACAATGCTACAAGCGTTTCTGCTTGATCCATTCGGCGAGCTGTCGCTTAAGCCGCTGGCAGAACTCCACCTGGGCGAACCCCCAACCGAGCGAGACGCAGTTCGTGAATGGTTGGTTGCGCACGGTATTGCGCGATCCAATGACAAAGGTTGGGGTGCGCATATCGCTAAGGCACCAGGAGATCTGGTTGGATCTTATGCCATCGGAGACGTCCGGAAAACGCTGAACTTGTACAAGAAGTTCAAAGCAGACATTGAACGCCGTAGCCAGCCACAACCATCACGTGAACCAGCGCACGTAGACCGCGTTGCAAACGCTTGGTGGGTTAGCGGCCAAGTTCCAGATACCACAAATGACGGGTGGGCCAAATCATGAACTTCATCTGGCTCTTTGATAAAGACGGTAAAAGCTTCGCCATAAACTGTGCGCACATAGAAACTGCTCGCACAGTCAACGAGTACACCGAAGTTACTACAGTCAGTGGACAAGTTTTTCATGTCTTGCAGACCATTGCGCAACTAGTGCAGAAAGCAACTAAATGAAACGCGCCTACCTCAATGAAATGAAGCTCATGCCGCACATGTTGCGGATGGATCAACGCGGTGTTCACCTTGATGTAGAAGCTCTCACGCGAGATGTCGACTACTACTTCCTGAAGTTGGAGGAACTCGATGACCAAATATGTCAAACCATTAAACGCCAAGTTGATGTCGATTCTAATGCAGAACTCGCCGACGCTATCGAGGCGGCAGGCCTTAGTAAAGGTTTCGCAACAACTCCGACAGGAAAAAGAAGCACTGCTAAAGAGTCGCTCATCGGAGCAATTGCAGACCCTCAACTCCTCGGGCGTCTTCTGGTTAGGGGCTCAATTGCCACCTGCCTCCGTACTTTCATGCACCCATGGCTACTACAAGCCCAAGCGCACGGTAAGCTCTTCATCCGATGGAATCAAATCCGAAACTACTCTGACACTGGCGCAAGAACAGGAAGACTTTCGAGTTCCCCCAACTTACAAAACGTGCCAGTTGTGTGGGAGGCGCTACTTGCACAACTTGCCCACATAGGATACACGCTTGAGTTCCCGCTGCCTAGCGTTCGCAAGTACATTGTCCCCCGCCCCGGCTACGTGTTGATCGGGCGAGACTACTCCGCGCAGGAAATGAAGCTTCTGGCACACTTCACAAATGGAGCACTCCTTGAATCCCTCCGAGCCGACCCCGGAAGAGACATCCATCTTATCGCAGCAGAAATTGCTGGAATCACAAGAAAAGTCGCTAAGACTCTTGGATTTGCAGTACTTTACGGCGCTGGCGTTGGCAGAATCGCTGAATCTCTCAGTATCGGAGTCAGTGAGGCTACAGCGATTAAGAAGCGCTATCTTACAGCTCTTCCAGAAATCAAGTCTTTCCAGCAAGAGCTGACGACCGCGGGCAAGACAGGCAACTACATCGAGACTCTTGGTGGTCGCCAGTACTACGTCCAAAAGCCCGCGATAGTTGCTGGCGTCTTCAGGACGTTCGAGTACAAGCTGACCAACTACAAGATTCAAGGTTCGGCTGCCGACCAGACCAAGCAAGCTATGTACGACTACTGCACGTCTCCGGGTCGGGGGGAACTGCTGCTGTCAGTGCATGACCAGCTTGTGATTGAGTGCCCGATCGAAGACCTCGAGTTCGAGCGTAAGCGCCTGGCAATGGCAGTGAACAACGCGTACCAAGACATCGTCCGTTACGAGATTCGCAGCGACGAGAGCATCGGCCCTAACTTTGCCGAAATGAAGGAAGCAGCATGAACACAAAGCAAATCGAGCTGAACCTCAACGAGACGGGCTTCTTGTGCAACATGATCATGGGCGCCTACCTCAAAACAAACCCGCCCATTGACAAAGACGGCAACATTCCGATGCCCGAATGGCTCCACAACTTGTACCAAAAGCTGGCTGTTGCGAACGACCAGATGATGGCCGAAGAAGACCCAACCCCGCAGCTAATCCTGCCTCCTCACCTGAAAAAGCACTGACATGGATACGAAACCGATCAAGTTCAACCAACCGTGGGGCTTCTCCAAGCTCGACGTCTTCCGCGCTTGTCCTGCAAAGTTCAAGTACCAGTTCATCGAGAAGTTGCCGCAAGGCGGTTCCCCCGCAATGGAGCGGGGAGCCGAGATGCATGAAAACATCGAGATGTATCTCAATGGCTGGGGCAAAGACCTACTGCCAAGCGTTGTTGACTGGAAGCCACAACTCGACGCCTTGAAGTTGAAAGACTTCAAAGGCGAGCAAGCAATTGGCATCGACAAAGACTGGAACTTGCTGCCTGACTGGTTTGGCCCTAAAACCTGGTTGCGCGTCAAGATGGATGCGTACTTTGCTGAAGAAGACGAGATGACAGTCATCGACTTCAAGTCGGGCCAGTTCCGCATCCCGTCGCAAGATCAAATCGAGTTGTACGCAGTATCAGGTATCTCGATCAAGCCAACGATCAAGAAAGTCAATGCGCAGTTCTGGTTCCTAGATAGCGGTGACGTTCACACCGTCCCCTACACAAGCGAGCAGCTGCTTACTCTGCGCAAGAAGTACGAAACCGCCGTAGCACCCCTGTACGCAGAGACCATTTGGAAGCCAGAACCAAGTCGTGAGTGCCGCTGGTGCCCGTACTCAAAGACGAAAGGCGGTAAGTGCCAATATTAGAGCTCGAGTCTGAGCTTGAGCAATGGTGCCGTACACAAGCTATAGCGCACGGATGCTTCTTGCTCAAGATTCAGGGCGTAAAGGGTTGGCCAGATAGGCTCTTAGGCGGGCCTGCTGGTCAACATATGTTCATCGAATTCAAGCGGAACGGTCAACCACTCCGTCCACTGCAGGAAGAAATTCAATGTCAACTACGAGCGAAGAAACACCAAGCGGAGGGGCCGGTGGACAATCGGGAGCAATTCATGACCCTCTTGAAGGATTTGCTGCAAAAACCTGGGTCCCTGCTAAGTACCAAGCCAGAGGAATAGACTGGCTGCTGCAAATGACACGGGAGCAAGCCGCAGCTCCCCCCGGTTCAGCCCTATTCTTTCCACCAGGTTTGGGTAAGACAAGCACCGGGCTTGCAGCTATCCTTAAGCTCAAGCAAGCAAAGCTGCCGTACCGTACTTTGGTCATGGCACCTCTCATGGTGTGTCGCACTACTTGGATGACTGAACCAAGTAAGTGGCGGCAATTCCAAGACTTGAAAGTAGGTCTGGCGCATGGGCCGGACAAGAAGCTTATCTTAAACGATCCTTACTGGGACATTGTAGTGTTAAACTACGATGGAATTGAATGGGCAGCGGACGAACTGGCGAAGGGTCACCACTTCACGATCCTACTGAACGACGAGATAACACGGCTCAAGAACACCAACAGCAAGCGGTACAAGAAGTTCAAACCTTTGCTGGCGTCTTTCTTGTACCGATGGGGCTTCACTGGTACACCCGCGGCCAACGGGTTGACGGATCTCTTCGGACAAGTGTACGTCTTGGACATGGGCGCGCGACTTGGCAAGTTCATTACGCATTTCCGGCTCAAGTACTTTCACCAGCTACCGCACGATCAATACAGATACTACATTACACCTGAGAAGCAGCAGCTTCTTACTGACAAGCTCAAAGATCTGGCAATGTACGTTGCGCCAGAAGAGTGGCTTGATCTACCCGAGCTTTTGTTCATAACTTTACCGGTCGCGCTCCCGCAGCCCTCCCGTGTCCGCTACGAGTTTCTTGAGAACGAGTACATGCTACGTATGGATGCGTCAGTCATGACTGTGGCTAACGCTGGCGTTCTTACGTCGAAGTTACGGCAATTCACAGGGGGCGCTCTGTATTCCTCGACGGACGTCTGGGAATCTGTCGACGAAGCAAAGCTTGATCGCTTGGATGACTTGATCGATGAGATGGCGGGGGAGCCGCTGATGGTGGCATACCAGTTCGATCATGAACGAGAGCGAATCCTGAAGCGCCATCCAGAAGCGCTAGCTTTGAAAGGCGGCATGTCCAAAGCAGCTGTGGACTATGCCATGAATACCTGGAATGATGGTCTTTGCACGTTGTTGCTTGTACAACCACAAACGGCGGCGCTTGGCTTGAACCTACAGTTTGGTGGCTCTGCGATCTGCTGGTTTACTATGACGTACAACCTGGAAGAGTACATCCAGCTGAACAAGCGTCTTCATAGGCAAGGCCAGACCTCCGCATCTGTGCGCGTGTATCTTCTTGCAGCCGAGAAGACCATCGACCAGCGTGTTGCAAAAGTACTGTCTAACAAAGACATCACGCAAGAAAACCTGTTTACTACGCTCAAGCTCGATGTCGCAATGTGAAGATGTAACAAAGTGTAACGGAGCGTTTACACTGTCAATCGGACGCGTTATAATGATTTCACTACGCTGAGAAACGTAGTCAACCTCATCAAACCTGGAGAATATATGGATCTGAAGAAACTGGGCATGACTGAACTCATCGCCTTCCACAACCAGCTTGCAGAATCTCTCGGCGTCGCGACCGAGACCTCGTTCAAGTCCCTCGGCGCTGCGCGAAACGCCATCACCACCCTCCAATCGAAAGGTACCACCCCCATGTCTGACGAAACCACCGCTGTCGCCGTTGAAACTCCCGCTGCTGATGCAGCTCCTGTTGCTACTGTCGCCACCGACGAGTCGCAGAAGTACAACTCCAGCGGCAAGCGCGGTCCGAACCAGGGCGTTGGCGCTTTTGCCAAGGAACAGATCCTTGCCGGCAAAAACAACGCCGACGCTTTGAAAGCTGTTCTGGCTCAGTTCCCAAACGCCAAGACGACCACTGGTTGCATCGCCTTCTACCGCACGGCTCTGAGCAAGACGCCCGGCGGCGTTGACCCGGACAAGCTGCGTGCTGATGCTGAGAAGCTGATCGCACAAGCCGCCAGCATTGAAGTTGCGCGCAAGGCCGCTGCTGATGCCAAGGCTGCCGCTGAAGCTGCTGCGCCGGTTGCCGCTGAAGCTGCACCGATGTAATTGGCAGTTGCCCAACCCACTGGGGCGTAGAGCTATGGCTTTACGCCCCAGTTCTCATTGGAGATTCATATGGACCGTGCTCGCTACGAAGCACTCATCAATCCCGCCATTGCAATAGTCATTAAGAAACATCAAGACTACAACAACGGTGGGCGCGACGAGCTGCAAGATTACTTCCCATTTGGCATGAAGTCTTATGTGCAAATGATCCACGTCAAAAGCATGCGGCTTGTCTCGCTTGCGAAACAAAACAAGCCTGCAAACTTTGAGTCTGAGGTAGACACGCTGCTTGATCTCATCAACTACTGCGTTTTTACGTTAGATGCGCTAGCTTCTATGCAGGAGCCCAAGAAATGAGAAACTACGAGAAAGACTACATAGCGCTAGTCCAACGTGTGATTGAATTTGGCGCCACCCGCAAAACTCGTAACGGCTACACCCGCCAGTTGTTCGGCGAGACACTCAAGATCAACGAGTTGATGCGAGGCGAGTTTCCGTTACTTACCGGCCGCAAGATGTTTTACAGGCCAGTACTCGGCGAGCTTGCTGCTTTTCTGCGGGGGGCGACTGATCTGCAAACGTTCAAAGACTTTGGTTGTAACTACTGGGATGCAAACGCAGCTGCTTGGCCAGCAAACAAAGGCCTCCCCCCATCGCAGCATGAAGTAGGGCAAATCTACGGTGCCCAGTGGCGCGATTGGCAGGGTCTTGGTCACGACCAGCTCCGCGTGCTCATTCGTGGATTGCTTCAAGAACCGAGCAGCCGTAGGCATCTGCTTACGACCTACGATCCGGAAGAGACAAACGCCTGCCTCCCCCCGTGTCACTTGTTGGCGCAGTTCAATGTTACCAACGAGCGCACGCTTGATTGCTGTGTTTACATGCGTTCAGTTGATCTTTGCCTGGGGTTGCCGAGTGACGTAGTTCTTTACGCCGCTTTGATGATCCTCATTGGCAACGAAACCGACCTGCATCCTGGCCAGCTGACGTTCATGTTTGGCGACACACACATCTACGCAAACCACGCAGACATCTGGAAGCTGAAGTATCTTGGCGCAATGCCACATCCGATGCCTGGATTCAAGCTGCATGCTGCTGCTGAACTTACGGATTTTGCACCTGAACATCTTGAAATCACCAACTACCAGCACGGAGAACGTATTGACTATCCCTTCAATGTTTGATGACGTGGCAAAGTTCCACCTAGAAATTCTTGGTGTTGAACAGCCAGAGCTGCCTACGCTCATCTCCAAAGACTTTGCTATGGAGCGCTTCAGGTTTCTTGCAGAAGAAACAAACGAGTTTCTTGAAGCAATGCTAGAAGCTGACATGACTAAAGCGGTAGACGGCTTGCTCGATACCATCTACGTAGCGCTAGGCACTTTGTACTTCATGGGCGTACCAGTTCAAGAATGCTGGAACGCAGTGCAGAAAGCGAACATGTCCAAGCGCCGTGGCGTTACAAAACGTGGCAACGCGCTTGATGCTGTCAAGCCGCCTGGTTGGGTTGCGCCAGAAGCTGAGATCGCGCATGCCATTCTGAAGCGCATTAACGGGGGAGCCGTGTAATATGCAGAAACGATACTGTGAAACTTGCGAAGGCACTAGGGACTATGACCCGGAAGCTAAGCTGAATAGCAAAGCTAGCGGGTTTCACAGTGTCCATTGCTGGCCTTGCTACTTGGTTCGCGCTTCGCGTAAGGGGCGGCGGGAGCTGCAGGCTGAGAAAGCCGCTAGGAAAAAGCTCGAGCATGAAGAAGCTGTAGCTCGACAAACTAAGCGTCTAGCTCGCAAAGCTAGTGCGCCGGACCCGCTTGGGTTCATCGAGTACACGATCGACCGCAAGCACGCCGAAATCATGGCCACCCCGCGCTGGGTGGACTTTGATGCTTTGAAGTGCATCATACTAGATGCTGCTGCTTTGTCCCTCAAAACAGGCGTCAAGCACTCAGTGGATCATCGCATCCCGCTGCGGCATCCGTTGGTCTGCGGTCTCAACGTTCCTTGGAACTTGCAGATCCTAACGGTTGGTGACAACTCGCGCAAGGGGAACAATTTCGACACTGAAACAGCTGACGTTTCGATGATCCTTGCGCGTCCTTTAGATCAGCTTTAGAGTTACCAAAATAACGTCGATATATATGCCCCTATCGACGATTTTGGCAGCTCTAAAGGATCGTTACGAAATGTCACGGAGCAACTACGCCCTGACGGCGTAGTGCTTCCATCAGCGCACGAGCTTGAACATCAGTTCCTTGTTGACCCCATTTCGAACCTGGGTTTGTAGCGTGCTCCAGCGCGTTTAGGGTTTCTCGGTCAATGAGACGATCGGGAGCTACGGGCGAAGTACGTCGCGGAGATTGCGAGGCTCGCTGGGCTGGTGTAAGAAGTTCGCGGAGTGCCATGTTACGCGCATCCGCCTCGCCATGAATGTTCCGGTACTGCATAAGCGGTGTCTCGTCTACGTTATTGGCAATGCTAAGCCCAATACGCTGCTCTACTGGATTGCCGCTCGTACGGAGCATTTTTGCAACTTCGCGCATCTGAGCACGCTGGGCTGCTGGCACTGCCGCTTGTGTACTCCAGCCGCGAGGTGCATCAAACAATTGCTGCACGCCATGTCCCAGCTCATGTATTGCAACGCTTGTAGGATCCATTCCTTCGTCGGCTGATCCGTAGATCGAAGCGGGGTGCAGCCTGACAGCTCCCCCACTTGTCTGCGTAGCAGGTTGGTATCCCCCGTAGTTACCAGGATCCTTACCAAGATCCTGGTAAGCCTCGAACTTCATGCTCGCAAGCTCGGGGTACTGCTGAGCAAAGTCAGGCCCCAAGTTCATCTCGCTTCCAACCGTGCTGCGTACTGGAAGCGGAACAGTGTTTGACTGCATATCTCGTAAAGCTGCAACAATCTCGGGACGCCGTACGTCCATTTCTTGCCGCGAGCGCGAGCGTAGAATCTCGTCGTTACCTGGATCCAAGTGCCAGCGACGATACGGGGTGGACGGTTTTGGAGCGTTTGGTCCGTTGGGTTCAAGCGCCCAGCGTGCAAGTAAATCGTCAATGTTAGACCCACCCCCTTTGGGAGCGTACGCCATTAGCATGTCGATCTTGTCGCGCTCGTCCATAGACGCGTACGGCGAGATAAGGTCTTCGCCGTGCGGGGTGGAGACCTCGTGTCCAAACTTGCCGGTGGCTGCAGTACGAACGCTAGAGTCTGTACGTGGAATTTCGCTAACTTGCAGAGAACGCCAGATTGCGTCTTCATCCGCGCCTTGCCGGGTCATCTGCTCCGCGCTAAGCGCTCGCTTCTCAAGGTCTGCGGCGATCTTAGGAACTTTGTTTCGACCGGCAATGATGGGAATCATCAAGCCGGCTAGCTCTACAGGAATTTTGTCAACCTCGAGATGATCTTGCATAAAATCAAGCTCGTCGCCCGTGTAACCGGACTTCTTACCTGACTTAAGCTTTTCAAGTAGCTGCGGTGGGGCCAAGTCAATTGAATGCTCAGGTAAGCCGTAACGCTTCCACTCATCTACAAGCTTTGCCGGTTGCTTGATGTACGAGTAATCCAGTTGTCGCGCAACTTTACTTTCGCCCCGCAGCAAGTCTGAAACTGCGCTAGTACCTACGACCCCTGCTACGGGTGCAGCACCAAGCACTTTAAGCATGCCGCGGCGGGAAGCTTGTTCAGCCTCCGTAGCAACTGGAATTCTTAAAGCGTTGGACGTAGCCTTAGATACAGCCTTTACTCCTTTGATCGCAGGTCCTACTGCGTTGATGGGGGCAAACTCGCCGATGCTCTCGTAAGGATGCTTTCCGTCTTTCCAGGTGCCAGGTGCCAGCAACTTAAGGTCCCAGAGATGCTTGTCCATGTCTTCTGTGCTTGAAAGCACTGAATCTGGATTCACCTCCCCGCCAGCAAAGTTTATGCCCATACGGGCAAGCTTTTCTATGTCGCCCGGCAAGCCAAACGTAGCTTTAGTTGCGCCACGCAACGTGGCTGCAAGCATATCCAGGTACGCTAGGGGGAGCTGCGTAGCGCTTGGAGCGTACTGGCGCCCTTGGACTGAGTTACCCATAGCTTAGAATCCGAGGTAGTAGCTCACGTTGACCCGACCCAGCACTGCTGCTCCGCCCGCCGCAGCTACGACTGTGGTCGCGGTCCCCGCTACAAGAGACTTCAATGGCGTGGTCGGGGTGTACTCCACGTCGCTCTGAGTTCCGCCGGCGGCCATCGCGTTGCCAACGGACCAAGCGGGCGTTCCGGGCAAATTCGTGCTGGTGTGAATGAGCGTCGCAGTGCCGGCGAGCGCGGCGGTGGCATTCCGCGTAATCTCGATACTGGTGATGTAGTGAAACATCCCCGCTACGCCAGGCAACGTAGCAGTTGCTGCGGTGTTAGCGGCGGCGGTTGCTGTAACGTGAAGATTTGCAGGGATAGGGCGAGTTTGTATGACTTGATCTGCAATCGACGCTCTAGCTGCAACTGCAATGCTGCCCGATCCGTAGGTCGAGATACGCAACCTTACACGGCGGAAGCCAGATACCCCAACTGTATAGAGCCCCGACATAGAGGCAACCGCGCCGGTGACTACTGCAGCAAGATAAGTTTCTTGCACAATTGCAGCAGCGAGCAGCTGTTGGTTGACAAAGATCGGTAGCGTGTAGTAGTTGATGCCGTCAACTGTGCCCTCAACTACAAACGTCATGTTTAACGCGGCTACTGCGCGTACGTCATACACAACCACGGCTTTGCCGTTGAGGTCTATGAGGACCACAGAGTTCAGCGCAGCGAGAGTAGCTGTCGCGGCGCGGGCGTCCGTGACGGTCTCGCCCCCGATTGCATCAAGTTGACCTTGAAACGGGTTGCCGCGTGCATCAAGAATTTGTGCCATGATTAGCCTATGAGATAGTTAAGCCTATATTGCCCGCCCAAGCGGTCAAACGAACTAGCGCATGAAAGACGTATCACCAAGAAACCTGCAATTCCAGGATACGCTATAAAGGTTACATCATCAAACTCAGGGGTATTTTCGTCGAGATCATTTGCAGCACCCCAACTGGCAATAACGTTTGAGGCGGGGGTGATGTCAGAATCGGCGATAACTTGCTGATGATTTTGGCTGTCATACGGTACAGACCCGATAAGCACGGTCTTTACGGTAGCTCCGCTTGTACCACCAAAAAGCGTAACTACGCCGTTTGCGTCTATGAAGTAGCCTTTACCGGTAGCGGTATCAATGATGATGGGCGTGCCTTCACCACGGGTGCTACCAAATAAGGTAGCATCCGGAATGCCGTTATTAAGCACTACCCAGATTGACGACATGACTACGGAAGATTTTCAATGTCTTTGAGCTCAAGCTTACGCGCTTGCAAAACTGCTTTGCGTGCTTGCAAAGTGTCAATGCTAGCGTTTATTGCTGCAAGCTCGGCTTTGACTGAACCGAGCTCTACTTGGAACGCACTGAGCGGCTTGCGCAAGACAACAGTCTCGTCAGCAGTACCGTCTGGATTGATAGTTATTGGCATGTCAGTCCTTTGCCGGAAGATTAAGCCGCGCGCGTTCTTCGGCATGCCCAAGCAGACGACCTTCTTCGCGGGCCATTTCCACCAAGCGTTCGGTCATGCCATTGGTGTTCTTCTCCACCTGGCGTAGGCGCTTACCGTTGAAGTACGCAAGAGTTGCGGTTACGATAGTGCCTAGGGAGGCAAGAGCCGCGAGCAAGAATGCGCCAAGATTTGGACCAACTTCTATCGTAATCATGTTAGACAATCAAGTAAGTAAACGTGTAGGTGTAACCGACCAAGCCTGAAGCACTGGGTATATACGACATAGAAGCGCGGTCATTCACTACATCAGTTATAATGGAAGCAGTAGTACCGCCTCCTGACGATGCGGCAGTGCCGGCACACTCAAGTCCCGTACCAAACGCGCTAGCAATAGGTAAGCTTATACCAAGTAAAGCAGCAAGACCTCCAGTAGTTATTGTTATCTGAAGCGCTCCAGACACTGTAACTACGTTTCCTACGCGCATCCATTGGGCTAGGAAGGGCGTGCTTGCGCTTACGTTGGTAGTGTTGGAAAACGTAGGCGTATACGTGCCGCTTGCAATGTACTGGTTTACTGTGCCAGTAACTGCGCCCGCATTGTTGTGAAGTGCAGTGCCAAACAGACGCCCGTCGGACGTCATGCGGAATCGCTCAGAGCCGGAGAAAAAGCTCAAATCACTACCTGCGCCCCAATAAACAGAAGCCGCACCAGCAATTTGACCGAGGCCTACTGTGCGGGTACTTGATCTGTACTGCAAACCGCCATCGCCTGCAGCTTTAACAACATCAAGATTTGTAGTAGGCGTTGCGCCAATACCCACGTTACCGGCGCTGGTGATATAGATAGCAGTGAGCGCACCAAGACTTTCTGACACCAGCGCGTTACCTGTGCCATTAGTAATGCTGAAAACGCCAGTAGTAGCTGCGTTTTGCAAATCCCAATTGACAACACCGGATTGGCCAAGGCGCAAAGAGCCAGTTGCACCGGACAATGCTGCAATATCAACCCGCGGAGTGGGCGTGTTCACTATCAAGCCAGCTGAGCTAAAACGTCCGCGCTCAACTCCGGCGGTTGTAAACCCAAGATTTCCAACCGCAGGCAGATACAAACCCGTTGTCAAACTTGTGGCAAACGTAACGCTTGGTAGCGCTGCGCTTCCCACTGCAAATGCAATAGGCGCAGTAGGCCCAAGCAGACCATCCCGCGTGATTACATTGTTCAGCTGAACTGCTATATCTGCCATCGTAGGATTGGCCCACGTAGTAGTAATGGTTGTAGCAGTTACAACGGGGTTGCCTGCAGGCAACGTGTAGTTTCCAGACAGATCACGAGGCATTACTGCGCTCCTTGAGTAGAAAGCGAACGGAGATACTGGACAAGCGCTTCTTTGCCGTAAGTCGCAAGTTCCGGGTACTGCAGAATGAGGCCTTCTACAGCTTTTTGTGGGGTAGTCTGACCGGTCAAGAAACGTTGTACTACCGGCAGTGAGTAAAGCTTTACACCAATTGCTGCAGGGATGGCAACCTTTGGCATATACATACCTGCTGCAGCCAAAGCAGCTCCCCCGCCCAAGCTAGCCCGTACACCGCTATGCAAATCTGCAGAACCCATGACGTCTTCTGCGACTTGTGCCAACTTCGGCACTGGTTCGCCGATACGCTGGGATGCTTTGATCATGTCGCGGGGTGTGTATTCCAAGGCAAGGGGGAGCATCTTTGCTTCCGGCTGCATCACGTCTTGAAATGCTTCGCGTTGAGTGGCCCGGTTATTGGTAAGACTGCGGCCTACAAACGGTAGGTGCTCTAGCGAAGATTCCGCCGAGCGTACTGCGCGACCAATCATGCCACCTTCGCCGACAACTTGTCCAAATGTAGGTTGAATACCAGAGTCAATCAAATGCTGTGCGCCTTGTCCAGGAGTTGCTCCGCGAGCAAGCTTCAAAACGCTTCTAGCACCAGCTGCTCCACCAGCCCCTAGCGCTGCGGCCTTCAAACGCTCGTCCGGATTTGTAGCAGCAGCCCAACCAGCGTTGGCAGCTACATCACCAAGCGCAGGCGCAGCACGACCAGCGTGCGCCAATGCACCCGCAGCTGCAAGAGCTTTGCTAAGCTTTGCAACTGGTATTGCAGACATGGCAATATCGGCGCCTATTTCGCCTGCTCCGGCACCACGTGGACGGTTTTCCTTGTAGAGCTTGGCGTCTTCGTCGCCCCGCGCAGTCCAGTCAGAGAACTCTTGCGGAAGAACTGGACTAAGTAGCTTGGTAACACCACGAATGGCACGCTCGGTTGCAGCTCCAGCGCCTACAAGCGCACCTTCACCCCAAGACATGCTGTCGTTAAGCTTCTGGCGCTCTTTCTTGCGCTCTGCCTCCATGTCAAACTCAGGCGTAGGTGCACCAGTGCCAAAGCGCCCTTTGAGCTTAGCACGTAGCTGAGCTTGGGTTGTCCCCTCAGGAACATCCTCAAGAACCGTACCGTCTGGCAGCTCTACATTCATCCGAGCTCTCCCCACTTGACAGTTTTCTTCTGGCCGGGTTTTGTAGCAGGCTGCGGACGACCGGGCTTGTCGCTTTCTACTTGCGGCAACGTTTCGCGCACTGGTGCGTCAAATACCTCGCGGATGTTTGGATAGCCACCTAGTTCGTAGCGATTAACCGCATTGCCAAAGACCTTCGCAGCCAGTTCTGCACGCTTGTCAAGATTGCGCTTGATGATCTTGTCATCCATTGCCGAGTTAATATCCGCAGAAGCCCAAGCTTTCTTTTCGGCGCTTGTCAGCGTGGCACCAAACAAAGCATGGCGCTCGATGAGCGACGCATTCTTGGCGTAGTCTTTCCACCATTCAGCGCCTGCTGTATCAAACGTACCAGTGGGGTCATACGGAGCTATCGCGTTTTTACCCGCTGCAAGAAGACCGGAATACTCAGGCTGGAAAGAACTGGCCAAGGCAGACATAGCAGAGGCCGAACCTTCTAGGCCTGAAAGCTCTTTGTGCACCGAGTTTGGAATAGGCTTTCCAGGCTTGGAGTTTGCAACTGCAAGCTTGAACTGGCCCATTAGCGCAGCTACCTCGCGAGCAGACTCACGTCGCTGGTCAATGCCGTAGCGCGTATCTTCGCTACGTTGACGGGCAAGCTCAGCAGCTTGATGCAAGCGTTCTGCTTGTTGCGCAGATTGCTGGCGTTGCTCGGCTTCCATTTGCTCGCGTCGAGCTTGCTGGGTATCTTCACGAGTTTCGCGCCGGAATGTTTGGGTATCATGACGCTCAAGGTCTTTGCCCATTGCGTCCGCCCACATCTTTGTGGCTCCCTCGTTTCCAGGGATGCGCATACCGCGCAAAGCAGCCTTCAGTACTTGACCACGATCGGGCATTGACGCAGGAGTCTTCTCGTACTCAGGCCCTTGAATCATGTTCCCGCCAATGTCTTGCGGCGGGTCGGTAGCACGCACAGCCGCAGTAGCTTGTGGAAGACTGCTCTGCCAGTCACGCTGCGCTGCGTTAGTTTGCTGCGCCAGTTGCGCTTCTTGTGTACCAGCCGCTTGCTCAGCTTGCCCTGCTTGATACTGCTGCAAAAGCGGGGCGAGGTGCTGGAGGATTGACGGCTTGACAAAGCGTCCAGAAACCATCTGGCCTTGCGGTTGCTCCCCGACTTGCTTGCGCAGTAGGGCGGCAAGTTGCTGCTGCCGCTTGAGATCAGCAAGCTTTTGGGCAAAGTCGATCTCTGGTGCATTCATTGCACCAGCGTTGGGATCAAAGACTTGAGGTTCCATATTAAGGCTTCCCACTAAACAAACCGGTGAACCAGTTGGTCAAATTATTGCCTGCGCTACCGGCTGGTGCACCAAGCAAACCTCCGAGCAAACCGGTTAGCCCGCTCATGTTGTTTGCTTGTGATGCTTGACCTGCGTTGTAACCGCCCATCTGACCGTTGAACTGCTGCTGGGCAGCTCCCAAAAAGTCTGTACCACCAGGATTGCCGGCTCCCATGAACTGACCAAACTGCGGGTTTGCCTGCTGTTGCATGAGCTGCGCAAGGTTTGCAAGTGGGGCGTTGCGCTGGGTCATCTGCTCGTTGAGCATTTGTTGCCGTTGTTGACCGTTTAGCTGCGCCTGAGCACCCTGTTCGCCGAACTGTTGACCACGAAGGGCCTGCGCCAGTTGCTGTTGCTGTAGGTTACGCCCAAACTGCTGCTGGTTCTGACTGTCCTTGAGATTTGCCCCAGCCAAATTCTGGTTGAACTGCTGATTCTGGCTCTGGTTACCAAACTGAGCCTGACCCATGTCTTGGTTGAACTTCTGGCTCTGGTTTGAGCTGTTGAACTGCGCCTGACCCATGTCTTGCGCAAACTGCTGCTGGTTCTGCGAGTTGGCAAGTTGCGCAGCATTGAAATTCTGACCAAAGTTTTGCTGGTTCTGTCCTGCAGCGCGGTTGAACTGGTTACCGTACTCCGTAGTTCCAGCAAGCAACGATTGAAGCTGTGCACGAGTATCGCCTTCGTCCAAACGAGCCATGCCCCTTTGAAACGCCTCGGAATTCTCGGTAAGACCTTGGCTCTTCAGCCGCTGAATCTCGGCATCACGTTGCTGTGCGCGTTCCGGAGCCAGAAGCTTGGACGTAGCTGCTTGGATTTCTGAGGAGTTACCGCGCGGGTCCATGTTGAACTGGCCAGCGCCCTGCAGGTTACCCATAGGACCGTAGCCGCCTTGCAACTGCCCCATTGGACCATTGTTGCCTTGCAGCTGCCCCATAGGACCTGCACCACCTAGCAAACCAGGTCCGCCAACTCCGTTATTCAATGCATCGGGGTTCACTCCCTGCAAAGCAGACATGTCAAAGTTGGAAAAGCCCGGCATTTTGGAGAAATCCAAGCCCTGACCCATAGACGACTGCGCCTGCCCCATAAGAGCATTACGCAACGCAGTTTGCTGGTCATTGAACTGCTGACCCTGCTGTCCAAACTTGATGTTCTGAGACCACTGGCCATTTGGCCCCTGCGTCCAAGTAGACGAGTTGCCAAACTGGTCAGTTTGATCTGGTCGGTTTGCCTGCGTTTGCGTATTTGTAGCTGCAGCATTTGAAGCAGCGTTCTGCTGCGCCAAACTGTTGTAGTCAGGTACGCCGGGCGGAGTGCCGTTAGTAGACATCGGGTGCCTTCATTTGTGGTTTGCGGTAATTCGGATCAAACATCTTGGGCAAAGACGTATCCCATTGATGACTACGTAGCGCGGTAGACACAGCTGGAGCACTATAGCTACCGGCCATCTTAGACATGGTGCCCATAAGCAGCTTTGCCAAATCTTTGTACGGAGGACTTTGTCCGGGTACTTCTGGCACAGGTGGTGCTTCTGGCGGTAAGTTTACTGGCGGTTCTTGCGGAGGAACTGAGCCGGGCGGAAACTGCGGAAGCGCAGCTGGAATGCTTGCAAATGGATTGCTGGGCAACTGCGCTTGGCCTTGCGGTGGAGTGGTAATGTTGACAGTTTGCTCGTAAGGTAGCGGTGGAAGTCCCGAGACTGTAGGAGTGTCATAGATGCCAGTCAATTCTGGATCACCAAAGATAGACCCTGCGTAGCCGCCATTACCACCGACCGTAGAAGCGTCTGAAGCGCCCATACGAATGTAATCATCAAACGCGCTAGGCACGTCTGCTGGCAAAGGCGCAAGCACACCCGGCGGAGGCATTTGTCCGGGCAGTTGACCTACTTCCGGCAGTTCCTGCAAAGCATTTGTAGGATCAGCCATGCCGCTGAACAAATCTTCTGGATTGAACGAGGGCACGTCCAGCATTGGTAGCGGCGGGAGGGACCGAAACTGGCTTGCCGCGGCGTCAATACTGTTCGCGCCACCATCGCCAGCCAAATCCATACCACTAGGTAAATCCGCGCGTAAGAAGTCTACAGTACCAGCTCCAAGACCGCCGCGCAAAGCACCGGACAACACTTCGGAAGAGTTCCCGCCGCTTATTGCCGGCACGCCACCACCCATGATTGCCCCAGCACCAATTGCACCCAGCGAGCCACCTCCAAGCAAACCGGCTAGCGGTCCAAGGCCAGCCATAGCAAGAATGGGTCCCAGGGTAGCTCCTACGGCTTGCCCAAACTCAGTTTTGCCTGATTGCTGCTTAAATGTCTGCGGATCACCGATCATATTCCAAGCGCCAGTCTTGGGATCTTCGCGATAAAAGACATTGGCTAAATCATACTTATGGCCCCCGGGCTGCTGCATTTTAATGCTGTGTATGCCGTTTCCGTACGATTGGGTTTCACCAAACTTGCTTTGAAACGGCTTTAGCTCTGGCGACGACCAATTACTTGAGTATGAGTCTACCCAGTTAACATCCTGAAATAGGTCTGCGCCCTGCGCGTCTTTTAGCACGGGCGGTAGCTGGAGATTTCCGAACGGGTTTTCAGGATCGTAAGCTTGTTCAGGCGCAACCCAATTAGCGTCAAACTGAGGTATGCGCGTAGAAGTACTCGCAAGCTTCCGCACAGGGGCCCACAAATCAGTTGGCGCTAGCTGCGGAGGCTGGCTGGCCATAGGCGCAGCTATTCCGGGTGGAGGCAATCCCGGTAGCGGAGCAGGCATCTGCCACGACTGTTCCCAGTCGGGCTCATAGCTATCCGGCTCGTAGCGGTTTAGATTGCTGAAGCGCACGTCGACTCCATTTAGGACTTAGGAATCGGCACTCCTCGCGATGCATTGTCATGTAGACCAATGCCCCCGCCGGGTGGGCGCCCTCAATTACATGTTCGATCTTGAAACCAAGATGCTTAGTGAGCCGCAGTGCTTCTTTGTTATTCGAAGCAACAGGCCCAATAAGCATCTGGGCTTTACAAAAGTTAAACGGGTAGTCAAAGACTGCCCATACAAAATCACGAGTTACTTTACTTGCACCATCAGAGGCAACATGTATATACATGCTAGCTCCATTGAAATTCTCGTACGCAACTACAAATGCAAGCCTACCCGAAACTGCGCAGCCAATATACCGCATTGGCTTAGGCTCTGGCAAATCAGAATGTACTGCAAACCAAGCAGCAAGCTCTGACTCATTTGTAGTGACAATCACAAGATACCCGTTCCCTTCAAAACATTGTAGTCAGTTGCAACCCAGAGCACCTCACCGGCAGACGCGGTAGACATACGAATAGCTACTGCAACGCCCATACCTTCAGCTTGGTACCAAGTACGTTGCGCGTAGGTGCCGCCGCCCCACTTTGACGCGTCCCACACGCCGGAATCCCAGAGCGCTCCAGCCGCAGCACCGGAAATAGCTGTAGGAGCCGTAAGCTCGGGCGTGACAAAGTCATAGGCAATCATCGAGTTTAGCGCAACCGCTGTGTTGGTTATAAACGCGGGTCGATACATGCCGACTTGTTTCTGGCTTACAGTTTCGCCTAGATAGCTGTAAGCTTGCATTACACTTGTTATAACGCCAGTACCGCCAGTGCCATTGACAAGAACGTTGTCTAGGTAGCCAGTCCAGAAAGCGTAGACTATTCCGTCCGGACCGCCGAAGTGGGGGGACGAGTTGAAGGTGGTCCAGCAGTTTGCCGCGACTCCATTGAACTCCGTCCAAGCGTTTGTTAGCTGGTTTGCTGCAAGCTGCGTATTGGGGGAGTACACAGACGGCACGTTCAACAGTATCATGTTGAACCGTGCAAAGTAGTCCAAATCCCAGCCAGCCAAACTACCGTAGCTAGTGGTAAGCTCTGAAATAAGGAACTGAATCTTTGCAGACGTTACGCGTTGCTCGGCTTCATTTACTTTTGTTGACGCAAGCGTGTTGGTCATAGAAACCACGCCTTGCTGTGTCACTATGAGAACGTCGCCGCCAGCTTTGGTGAAGCACCGCGAGCCGGATACTGGAGCGCCGATGAAGTAAACGCCTACCAGTGCCCACGTTGCATCGTTGTTGGGATTGGTACCTGCAAATACCGCAGCTTCACCTCGTGACGAAACAACTATAAGATGATCTTCTGCGCCGTTTCCGTCGTCTAGCGTCCAAGTGCACAGAAGTTGCGCGTACCCGCCGCGTGAGAAAAGCGGACCAAAGTCAAACGCAACAAAAGTTCCTTGCTTTGCATCGGGAGGCAGGTAGTACCCGACTGAAGAATTACGCTTCAGAACCCACAAGCGTGACTGGTGAACTGTAGGGCACTTTGCATCACGGGGGTCTATTCCGGCCCATGTGTTAAGCACGATGCCATCACCGGCAGAAAGCCTGGCGTACGTAGCGCCATCGTAGATGATGCCGTTGTCTGAGCCGTTTCCAGCCAAAGCAATAAAGAATGATCCGGCCGAGTTTACTAGGTTTACGCTGTCCCAAACATCAGTCGCAAGCGCAGCAACTACGGCAGCACCAACTACGCCAGTAGTTGTTACGTCGTACATGTTTGCGCCAGCCCAGGCAAAGAGTTTTTGTCCACCGGACGTGGATTCCCAAGATGCAATGGATTTTACTGCTGCCGGAATACCCGTAACCCATTGGGCATAGCCGCGGCGTACGGATACCCCGTAAGGCTGTGGCCACCAGTTTTTCATGACTGGTGCATCGGTAGAGGGCATGGCTGCCAATGAGTCACGGGCGTTCAAACCTCCGATGGGGGCGGGAATTGACACCGGCTGGCTAGCTGGTGTCGCATCAAAGGTATCGCTCCAAAACATGACTACACGTTCCAAGAGCCATCAGGAATCGACCACGGCCCAAGATACGGGGTGGTGAACGTGGG